>RCUU01000695.1_pt1 | contig 17835 bp, 16 predicted proteins | sample 2166211 | NCBI WGS metagenome assembly RCUU01 (sample SAMN09932620, study PRJNA488358) | compost metagenome | feature: garden; material: soil; isolation source: compost soil in phenylacetic acid-enriched culture | place: Germany: Experimental Botanical Garden Goettingen | collected 2016-01-27
GTTGGTTGAAGTCGCGGTCCCAGGAGCCCCAGTCCACCAGCATGGCTTGGCGGGTACGGGCTGAAGTGGTCAGGGGGCCGGGGGTCAGCAGGATCGGGGCGTTGCTCATTCCGTGGTTCCTCACAAGCGGTGGGCTGAAACTACGGGGGCTAGGTTGCAATTCGCTGTGCTATCAATCAAATTGTTTGTTGTTATGCCAGTTATAAGTCAGGCCGATAAATATGAACCTGTTCCAGCTCCGCGCCTTCGACGCCGTCGCCCGCGAAGGCAGCTTCACCCGCGCCGCCGCCCGCCTGTTCATCAGCCAGCCAGCGGTGACTGGGCACATCAAGGCACTTGAAGAGCACTATCAGATCACCTTGCTGCGGCGCACTGCGCGGCGGGTCGAGCTGACGGAGGAAGGTACCCGTCTGGCGGCCATCACCCGGGCCATGTTCAGCCTGGCCGAGGAGGCACAAGCCATGCTCGAGGCCAATCGCCAGTTGTTGACCGGGCGGCTGGAAGTGGCCGCCGACGGGCCGCACCGGGTCATGCCAATGCTGGCCCTGCTGCGCGAGCGATACCCCGGCATTACCGTCAACCTGCGCCTGGGCAATGCCCAGGAAACCCTGGCTGCGTTGCTCAGCGAACATGCCGACGTGGCAGTACTGACCGAGATCGAACCGCGCAAGGGGCTGCACCTGCGCAATCTCTGTGAGTCACGGCTATGTGCGCTGCTGCCGGCAGGGCACCTCTGGGCGAGTGCTGACGACGATCTGCCGCTGGCTGAGCTGCACCAGCAGATCATGGTCTTGCGCGAACCCCGTTCGACCACCCGCCGTACGTTCGACAAAGCCTGTGTCGACGCGGGTGTGCAGCCGCGGGTGTTGCTGGAGCTGGACAGTCGTGAAGCGGTGACCGAAGCGGTTGCCGCTGAACTGGGCATCGGCGTGGTCTCCTCGACCGAGGTGGCTCACGACCCCCGCGTAGTCGCGCGACCTCTTGCCGGCCCTGGCTTGCGCAACCAGCATGTACTCGGCTGCCTGGAGCGGCGTCGAGAACTGCGCCTGATCCAGGCGTTCCTCGGCCTGGCAGAGAGTACTTGATGCGTGGCTGGAGTTTTTGCCCCAGCGGCCTAAGATGGCCGACAACCAGCAACCTGGCGCCGGAAGGCCAATGAGCGATAAAGACACAATTTCCATGCAACTGGTGCGTGAAGCGTTGCTGCAGACCTGCCCGGCAGGTGTGCCCGATGCCGCCTTGCTGGCCCGCGCCGGTATCGATGCCAGGCAACTGGAGGCGCCTCAGGCGCGGGTTGGCGCCGAGGCGTATGCGCGGCTCTGGCGACTGTTGGCGCGGCGTTGCAACGACGAGTTCTTCGCCATGGATCCCCGCGGTCTGCGCAGCGGTAGCCTGGCCTTCATGTGCCAGGCGAGCATGGCGCAACCCACCGTGGCGGCAGGGTTGCAAACGGCGCTGGCGTTTCTCTCGCTGATGCTCGATGACCTGCACCCTGGCCTGGTGATCCAGCAGGGTGTAGCCGAAATCGTCATCAACGAACCGCGCGATGCGCCTCGGCGCGCCTTCACCTATTTCACCTTCTGGATGATCGTGCATGGCGTTACCTGCTGGCTGGCCGGGCGGCGCATCCCGATCCTGGCCATCGACCTGCGCTGCGCCGAACCCCCGTTCTGCGATGACTATCGGGTGATGTTCTCGGAGAACTTGCAGTTCGACCGACCGCGCACCCGCATGATCATCGCGGCCGACTGCCTTGATCTGCCACTCAAGCGAACAGCGGAAGAGCTGCAACGTTTTCTCGCCGAGGCGCCGGGCAATATCCTGGTCAAGTACCGCGATCCGCAAAGCCTGGGCAGGCGCATCCGCAACGATCTACTGGCGTGGGGCCCGGCGCAGTGGCCGGATTTCGAGGCCTTGGCTCGGCAACTGTGTCTCTCGCCCTCGACCCTGCGCCGACGCCTTGCCGAGGAAGGGCATAGTTACCAGGGGCTCAAGGACAGCGTGCGACGTGAGTTGGCTATTGCCTGGTTGAGCCAGGCCGAACCACCGATGGGCGAGATTGCCGAGCGCCTTGGGTTTGCCGACAGCAGCTCGTTCTACAAGGCGTTTCGCAAATGGTTCGGCTGCAATCCAGGGCATTATCGTGCGCTGATCCAGGCCCGCGACCCAGGCGCTTGAAACGCGGGCAGTACCGCTGCCGGTGCATGCGTTTCCTGCTGCTGTGGTTGAGGGTGGTTCAACAAAGTGCTCCGTTCTCAATCTCGGGAAGGACACGTCATGACTCAAGCGATAACCACGGCTGCGCAGTCCAGTGCATCGAAACTCGTTACAGCGACCGATGATTTCATTTCCGCCAGGACCCCTGTCTGGATTCGTCAAGCCTCACAGGCGCAGATCCGCACCTTGCGCGACAGCCTCAATGCCCACCATGCGAGCCAGGCACGGCTGCGCGGGCTGACACTCGAGCTGACGCCGTTGCAGACGTTCGCCGAAACGCATTTCAACACCCTGCTCGTGCAGCCACTGCCCGCTGGCGTAACGCTTGACCAGCTGGAGTGGTTACGCGTGGTGCCACGCTTCGGTACCCAGGTGGGTACTGGGTTTCCAACCTATGGCTATGAGGAGTTGAGAACGCATGGGATGCTGCGCCTGATGCGCAACTTTGCGCCACAGGCGAACTTCTACCTCGGTACTGGCCTGGTGGCGCCGGGTCATGACGAGGTCCTGACGGGGCCTTGGCAGCCCTTCGTAAAGGCTTGTCGTGACCTTGATGTAGGGCGACTTTATCAAGAGGCGCTAACGCGTATCTTCAGTCCCGCTGCTGAACGGGTGCTGGCAGATGACAAGCGTTCCGGGCTCAAGCTGGCGACGGAGGTCGCGGCCCTCAAGGGCGATATCGACAGCCATGTACAGATCGCCCTGCGCGAGGTGGTCGAGGGCGCAGCAGCACCGACGCGCGATGACCTGACGGCCTTCCCTGGATTGCTGACCGCACTGGGCCGGGTGGTGGTCGATGGTCTGTACCTGCACCTGCGTGACGCTCAAGGCGCGGAAAAAGGCGTCGTTCTCTACCTGCCAAGTGATCCTGTTCGGGCCCTGCGCAGTTTCCCTTCGGTGGAGGCCATGGAGCGCGAGATGGCGACAGCCCTCCAGGACCCCGCCTATTTTCAGTACTTCAGCCAGTTGATCAGCCTTGAACATCGCGCAGACTTCGTCACGACACTGCGACTGCGGCTCAAGGACTCACTGCCCAGGCTTGACCTGGATGGCGCTGCCCTTGAAAGCGCTCCGCACGGCGATCCGGAAGAAACCATTTTTGAAAAACTGGCCAAGCAGCAGGTGCAGCGGGTAAAGGATGATGCACGGCTCTTGCTGATCTCGACAGCCGATGCCGATAGTGCCGACGTCGCCAGAAAAACGGCGGCCTGGAAGGCGGCGGGCCTGGACTTGGTCAACCTGGCAGGGCTGTTCATTCCGGCAGTGGGGGCGATATTGCTGGGGCAGTTGGTCGCGCAAACCTTGTCCGAAGTGTTCGAGGGTGTGATCGACTGGCACCGCGGGCATCAGCATGAGGCCTTGGAGCATATGCTGGGTGTCGCCGAGACCCTGGCGGCCACGGCGGCAACCATTGCAGGTGTAACGGTGGTACGCAGTGCCTTTGTCGAAGGAATGAGGCCGGTGAGGCTTGAGGACGGGCGCAGCCGATTGTGGACCAGCAACCTCGAGGCCTACGAGTCGACGCCGGAGGCCATCGAGTTGGGTGGCGATGGGCGGTATGTCACCGGCACTCGGCACTGGATGCGTGTCGGCAGCCGGTTCTACGAGGTGCATCGGCAGAGTCCCCATGGCGTCTATCGGTTGCGCCACCCCGCGCGTGAAGGCGCTTATGGCCCGGTGGTACTGCACAATGGCGACCGCAGTTGGCGACTGATGCTGGATCGCTCGCAGCAGCGCAATGATGCGGCCGAGATGCTCGACATGCTCTGGCCACAGCACCCGCCGATAGACGCACTGCGCGCCGAGCACGTGCTGCAGGTGGCGGGTGTCGATCTGGACGAGTTGCGAGGCCTGCTGGTGGAAAACCGGCCGCTACCCGTCAACCTGCGCGAGACGCTGCGCCGCTTTGAGGCGGATGCGCGGATTGAGTCATTCGTTGCACACCTGACGGACGAAAAGCCGCTGTCGTCGGCCGACGTCGAATTGCTTCACTGGTGCGAGACCCAGCCCGGTATTGGCAATGGGCTGGCCAACGTGCTTGAAGGAATGCCAGGGTTGCGGGCATCGTTGTTCGAGCACCTGGTCCGCGCACCGGCCCTCGATGACCCGCTGCAGTTGCTGCCTGGGTTGCCTGCGGTCGATGACCCGCTACTGCAGCAGATCACCGAGGCGTTTCCCGGGTTGCCGGCAGCCTATGCCCGCGAGCTGGTTGGCCAGGCCACGGAGAACCAGCGCCTTGTGGCAGCGCAAACGCAGCGGGTGCCGTTGGACCTGGCCCAGAAGACACGCTCGATCTTGCGTATGGCCAGAATGAATCGGGCACTGGAGGGACTGTACCTGGACAACACCCGCAGCGCGGAGTCTGGCAGGCTGGCGCTGGGTTTGCTGGAAGGGTTGTTGAACAGTGCAGTCCAGGTGCAAGTCGGTGAGCCTGGCCAGATGTTTACCCAGGCATTCAGCCTGGAGCTGCGAGACGGGTCGCTCGCAGGGCGCACGCTGAAAACCGTGGTGGTTGCCGATTCCGTCGCCAGCAACAGAGTGCTGGTGAGTACGAGCGAGGGTTACCTTCTGTATGACCCGTTGAACACAGAGCTGCAGACTTCAGCCCCTCGCACCCGGAGTATTTTCGAGGCGCTGGTGTTGGCCCTGACACCTGCGCAGTTGACGTATCTGGGTATCACTGGCGATGCGCAGGCGGTGCAATTGCGCCAGCAACTGTCAAGGCGTCTGCCAGCGACGCATGCAGCGGTTGCTCCCGTCCTGGGGTGGGCTGAACAACCGCGCTGGATCAACCCCGGGCGGCGCCTGCCGGACGGGCGGGTGGGGTATTTGCTCAGTGGCGATGGCCTCGCCGTCAACTCGGAGTCGGAGCGCACCGTACGGCAGTGCCTGGAGGTGCTCTATCCGGGGGCGGATGAGCAGCTACTCGACGAGGAACAGGCACGCTTGAGTCAAGATGACGGATTGGTCTTCCAGCACCTGATGGACCTGCAAGACGATTTTGTGCAACTCAAACTGCACCTGGATCGCTGGGTCAGTGCTGAATTGGCGGAAAGTCGCAAGACTGTGCGCCAACAGAATGCCGAAAAGATACTACGGGCTTGGCAACTGCAAGCTGAACAACTGCCGGCAGTCAATGGGCAGCCACAGGGGCAGCGTCTGAGTCTTGGCGGCTTGCAACTGGGCGTGCTGCCGGAACTGCCACCACACATCGACTTTCACCGCCTTGCTGCGTTGAATGTGCGCGATACCTCGGTCAGCGTCGTGCCGGTTGATTTTCTGCGCGCTTTCAGTGCCCTCACTGAGCTGAACATGAGCGCCAATCAATTGCGCGGTCTACCGATCGGCTTGGCTTACCTGCCGCAACTTCGGGTCTTGCGCTTGGCGCACAACCAGATTCGCTTCACTGCGCAATCGGTTGGCATTCTTCAGGGACTTACCCAACTGACGCATCTGGACCTCAGTTTCAATCGTCTGGAAATGCTCGACCTCAGCTTCAATCACCTCTCGCGCATGGTCAGCCTGAATCTGCGTCATTGCCGGCTGGGCATCTGGCCGCACAGGATCGAGCTGTGTGGGTTGCTGGAATATGCTGACCTGCGCAACAACCAATTGACACAAGTGCCTGATGCAGTTCTGGAGATGCCCTACGCCTTCAGGCGCAATATTCTGGTCGATGGTAATCAGCTTCGCTCCCTGCAGGTGCGCAAACTGTATGCGCTCGATGCCATCCAGGAACATGGGCATCTCCCTGAAGCCATCGGCGCTATCGACCCTGAGCAAGTCCGCGCGGACTGGGTAGCGACCGTGGCTGTGGAGGTCCGCCCCGCGCGGGACGCGTTGTGGCAGACCTTGCTGGCGCCGCCCGCCAGTGACGGGTTGCTTTGGGTGCTGACTCGTTTGCAGAAGACGGCCGACTTTACAGCGGGTGCAGAATCGCAGGCAATGCTGTCGCGAGGTGTCTGGGAGCTGCTTGACGCACTCAATGAAGATCCTGTGCTGTGTCGGCAAATCTTCCTGCAAGCGAACAAGCCGAAATCATGCCTGGAGACCGTTACTGATCTGTTCAGCCAACTACGGGTCCAGGTGCTCAAGGCCCAGGCCCTGACCCAGGCCAACGCTCCGGTCAATGCCGCCCGGCCCGAACTCAGGGCTGAGCTGTTGCGCTTGGGCCGGCAGTTGTTCCGGCTCGAGCATGTCGAGCGGATTGCCCATCAGGACGCGCAACTGCGCTATGGCGGGCATTGCGATGTTCTGACACTCAGGCTGGCCTATCGGGTGCGCTTGCGCGAGCCCCTGGAACTGCCGGCGCAGCCTTATGCGATGACTTATCCAGAGTCTGCCGAGGTCACGGAACTGAGCGAAGCACGGGTCGAGGGCGCATTACAGCGAGTCCAACAAGCGCAAACCGTGAACGCGCTGGCGGAAAACCTCAGCCGGCGTGATTTCTGGCAGGCCTACCTGCGCCAGCAGCACACGGGGATGTTCGACAGAATCAACAACCATTACATCCAGCAGATTGCAGCGTTGCAAGCCTTGGAGCCCGCTCTTCTGGACGAGGAACTGCACCAGCAGACCGAGGCTGTGCTCGAGCGCAAAGCGTTCATGGTCGAGCGGCTGGTCAGCGCACTGAGCTTGTCCTATTTGCATGGCGCGCAAAAAAGTGGCCGCTGACAACGGCCAAACCGGTCATCCAGATTGACAGCTTTGGCCATTGCCGCAGCGCAGGAGCGGCGCGAACATCGTCGGACCGATGGTTTCACTCCAAAAACAATAATCCAGGAGTCCGACAATGCGCGATTACGCCGAGGCCACTCGTACGTTCGACCATGCCCAGGCTGCGGCGGCGTTGCATGGCAACCTCGAGGCACTCAATGCCTGCGTCGAATGCTGTGACCGTCATGCTGGCACCGATAAGACCGCCCTCATCTGGGAAGATCGGGACGGCAACAGTGAACGCTACAGTTTCGAGCAACTGCGTGCACTGGCTGCACGCTTCGCTACCGTGCTCAAGGCACAAGGGGTCGGTGCTGGAGACCGGGTTGCCGGCCTGATGCCGCGAACCCCCGAACTGCTGGTCACCGTTCTCGCCACCTGGCGCCTGGGCGCGGTCTACCAGCCACTGTTCACTGCCTTTGGTCCCAAGGCCATCGAGCATCGTCTCGAGCAGTCGCACGCACGCGTGGTCGTCACCGACAGCCAGAACCGCAGCAAACTGGACGAGGTCGAACCGTGCCCCACGATCATTACGGTGAACGCCAGGGCCGGCGAACTGGATTTCCACCAGTGCCTTGAAGCCGCTGACCCTGAGTGCGAACCGGTCATGCGCACGGGCAATGATCCGTTCCTGCTGATGTTCACTTCAGGCACCACGGGTCCGGCCAAACCGCTTGAAGTTCCACTGCGCGCCATCGTCGCCTTCAAGGGCTACATGCGTGACGCCATCGACCTGCGCGAGGATGACAATTTCTGGAACCTGGCCGACCCGGGCTGGGCCTACGGCTTGTATTACGCGGTGACCGGGCCGCTTTCGCTGGGGCACGCCACCACGTTCTACGATGGCCCGTTCAGCGTCGAGAGCTGTGCGCGGATCATCGACAAGCTGGCGATCACCAACCTGGCCGGCTCGCCTACCGCCTACCGTTTGCTGATCGCCGCCGGAGAGGCGTTTTCCGCCCCGATCAAAGGCCGTCTGCGGGTGGTCAGCAGTGCCGGTGAGCCGCTCAATCCCGAAGTGATCCGCTGGTTTGCCGACGAGCTCGGCGTAACCATTCACGACCACTACGGCCAGACCGAACTGGGCATGGTGCTGTGCAACCATCATGGCCTTGAGCATCCGGTGCACCTTGGCTCGGCCGGCTTTGCCATCCCTGGCCATCGCATCGTGGTACTGGACGAGCAGGGCAGCGAACTGCCCGCGGGCCAGCCGGGCATTCTCGCAGTAGACCGCGAGCAGTCGCCATTGTGCTGGTTCGGCGGCTATCACGGCCTGCCGACCAAGGCCTTCGTCGGCAAGTACTACCTCAGCGGCGACACCGTCGAGCTCAACACCGATGGCAGCATCAGTTTCGTTGGCCGCAGCGACGACGTGATCACCACTTCCGGCTATCGGGTCGGCCCGTTCGATGTGGAGAGCGCGCTGATCGAGCACCCGTCGGTGATCGAAGCGGCGGTGGTGGGCAAGCCGGACCCGGAGCGTACCGAGCTGATCAAGGCCTTCGTGGTGCTGGCTGCGGGCGTGCAAGGCAGCCCCGAGCTGGAAGAGACCCTGCGCCAGCATGTACGCAAGCGCTTGTACGCCCATGCCTACCCACGGGAAATCGAATTCGTCAGCGAGCTGCCCAAGACCCCGAGCGGCAAGCTGCAGCGTTTCATCCTGCGCAATCAGGAAATCGCCAAACAACAGCACGCGCAGGCGACTCACGCCGGCGCCTGAAAGGACAACGATCATGCAGATAGCCAATAAACATTTCATCGTCAGCGGCGCCGCTTCTGGCCTGGGTGCCACCACCGCGCAGATGCTGATCGAGGCTGGTGCCAAGGTCATGCTGGTCGACCTCAATGCCGAGGCGGTCGAAGCCAAGGCGCGTGAGCTGGGTGACAATGCCCGCTTCGCAGTGGCCGACATCAGCGACGAGCAGGCTGCCACGGCTGCCGTCAACGCGGCTGTCAGTGCCTTTGGCAGTCTGCACGGGCTGGTGAACTGCGCCGGCATCGTTGGCGCCGAGAAGGTGCTGGGCAAGCAAGGGCCGCATGGTCTGGCCAGCTTCGCCAAGGTCATCAACGTCAACCTGATCGGCAGCTTCAACCTGCTGCGCCTGGCCGCCGCGGCCATGGCCGAAGGGGCTGCCGATGAGGGGGGCGAGCGCGGGGTGATCATCAACACCGCCTCCATCGCCGCCTATGACGGCCAGATCGGCCAGGCGGCCTACGCTGCTTCCAAGGGCGCCATCGCCAGCCTGACCCTGCCGACCGCCCGCGAACTGGCGCGCTTCGGCATCCGTGTGATGACCATCGCCCCGGGCATCTTCGAAACGCCGATGATGGCCGGCATGACCGAGGAAGTACGCGCCTCGCTGGCCGCCGGCGTGCCATTCCCACCGCGCCTGGGTCGCCCGCAGGAGTACGCCGCGCTGGCCCGCCACATCATCGAGAACAGCATGCTCAACGGCGAGGTGATCCGCCTCGACGGCGCACTGCGCATGGCTGCCAAGTAAGGAGAAATGAACATGACCCTCGCCAACGACCCGATTGTCATCGTCAGCGCCGTGCGCACGCCCATGGGCGGCCTGCAGGGCGACCTCAAGAGCCTGACCGCGCCGCAGCTGGGCAGCGCCGCCATCCGTGGTGCCGTCGAGCGCGCCGGCATCGATGCCACCAGTGTCGAGCAGGTGCTGTTCGGCTGCGTGCTGCCGGCTGGCCAGGGCCAGGCACCGGCGCGCCAGGCCGCGCTGGGCGCCGGGCTGGACAAGCACACCACCTGCACCACCCTGAACAAGATGTGCGGTTCGGGCATGCAGGCGGCGATCATGGCCCATGACCTGCTGCTGGCCGGCAGCGCCGATGTGGTGGTGGCTGGCGGCATGGAAAGCATGACCAACGCCCCCTACCTGCTGGACAAGGCCCGTGGCGGCTACCGCATGGGCCACGGCAAGATCATCGACCACATGTTCATGGACGGCCTGGAAGACGCCTATGACAAGGGCCGCCTGATGGGCACCTTTGCCGAAGACTGCGCCCAGGCCAATGCCTTCAGCCGCGAAGCCCAGGACCAGTTCGCCATCGCCTCGCTGACCCGCGCCCAGGACGCTATCAAGAGCGGTCGCTTTGCTGCCGAGATCGTGCCGGTCGAGGTCACCGAGGGCAAGGAGAAGCGCGTCATCAAGGACGACGAACAACCGCCCAAGGCGCGCCTGGACAAGATCCCGCAGCTCAAGCCGGCCTTCCGCGAAGGCGGCACGGTGACCGCCGCCAACTCCAGCTCGATTTCCGACGGCGCTGCGGCGCTGGTGCTGATGCGCCGCTCCGAAGCCGACAAGCGCGGCCTCAAGCCGCTGGCGGTGATCCACGGCCACGCCGCCTTTGCCGACACCCCGGCACTGTTCCCGACTGCGCCGATCGGTGCCATCGACAAGCTGATGAAACGCACCGGCTGGAACCTGGCCGAGGTCGACCTGTTCGAGATCAACGAGGCCTTCGCCGTGGTCACCCTGGCGGCCATGAAACACCTTGACCTGCCCCACGACAAGGTCAACATTCACGGCGGCGCCTGTGCCCTTGGCCACCCGATCGGCGCTTCCGGCGCACGCATCCTGGTGACCCTGCTGTCGGCCCTGCGCCAGAACAACCTGCGCCGCGGCGTGGCGGCCATCTGCATTGGCGGTGGCGAGGCCACGGCCATGGCCGTCGAATGCCTGTACTGAGGTGAACCATGCTGGTAACTGACGAGCAACAACAGATCGCCGACGCGGTACGCGCCTTCGCCCAGGAGCGCCTGAAGCCGTTTGCCGAGCAATGGGACAAGGAACACCGCTTCCCCAAAGAGGCCATCGACGAGATGGCCGAGCTGGGCCTGTTCGGCATGCTGGTGCCGGAGCAGTGGGGCGGCAGCGACACCGGCTACGTGGCCTATGCCATGGCCCTGGAGGAAATCGCCGCCGGTGACGGCGCCTGCTCGACCATCATGAGCGTGCACAACTCGGTGGGCTGTGTGCCGATCCTGCGTTTTGGCAGCGAGCAGCAGAAGGAGCAGTTCCTCACCCCGTTGGCCAGCGGTGCGATGCTCGGCGCCTTCGCCCTGACCGAACCGCAGGCCGGCTCCGACGCCAGCAGCCTGAAGACCCGTGCACGTCTGGATGGCGACCACTACGTGCTCAATGGCAGCAAGCAGTTCATCACCTCCGGGCAGAACGCCGGGGTGGTGATCGTGTTTGCCGTGACTGACCCGGACGCTGGCAAGCGCGGCATCAGCGCCTTCATCGTGCCCACCGATTCGCCGGGCTACCAGGTGGCGCGGGTCGAGGACAAGCTCGGCCAGCACGCCTCCGACACCTGCCAGATCGTTTTCGACAATGTGCGCGTGCCGGTGGCCAACCGCCTGGGCGCCGAAGGCGAGGGCTACAAGATTGCCCTGGCCAACCTTGAGGGCGGCCGCATCGGCATCGCCTCGCAGGCGGTGGGTATGGCCCGCGCGGCGTTCGAAGTGGCGCGCGACTACGCCAACGAGCGGCAAAGCTTCGGCAAGGCGCTGATCGAGCACCAGGCGGTGGCCTTCCGCCTGGCCGACATGGCGACGAAGATTGCCGTGGCCCGGCAGATGGTGCTGCATGCCGCCGCGCTGCGCGATGCCGGGCGCCCGGCGCTGGTGGAAGCGTCGATGGCCAAGCTGTTTGCCTCGGAAATGGCCGAAAAGGTCTGTTCGGATGCCTTGCAGACCCTGGGCGGTTATGGCTATCTGAGTGACTTCCCGCTGGAGCGGATCTACCGCGACGTTCGGGTTTGCCAGATCTACGAAGGCACCAGCGACATTCAGCGCATGGTCATTGCGCGCAATCTTTGAAGGAGCAGACTGCATGGCATTCGAAACCATCCTGTTGGACATCCACGGCAAGGTCGGCCTGATCACCCTCAACCGTCCTCAGGCGTTGAACGCGCTCAATGCGCAGATCGTCAGCGAAATCAACCAGGCCCTGGACCAGCTCGAGCGTGATCCGAACATCGGCTGCGTGGTACTTACAGGTTCGGCCAAAGCCTTCGCGGCGGGCGCCGATATCAAGGAAATGGCCGACCTCAAGTACCCGCAGATCTACGTCGACGACCTGTTCAGCGACTCCGATCGCATTGCAAACCGCCGCAAGCCGATCATTGCCGCGGTGTCCGGTTTCGCCTTGGGCGGCGGTTGTGAGCTGGCGATGATGTGCGACTTCATCCTCGCGGGTGACAACGCCAGGTTCGGCCAGCCTGAAATCAACCTGGGTGTCCTGCCGGGTATGGGGGGCACCCAGCGCCTGACCCGTGCGGTGGGTAAGGCCAAGGCCATGGAACTGTGCCTGACTGGCCGCCTGATGGGCGCTGAGGAAGCCGAACGCGCTGGCCTGGTGGCCCGTGTGGTGCCGCAGGCCGAACTGCTTGAAGAGGCTTTGAAGGTTGCCGCGACCATCGCCAGCAAGTCGATCCCGGTGAGCATGATGGTCAAGGAAAGCGTCAATCGCGCCTTCGAAGTGACACTCAGCGAAGGCGTGCGCTTCGAACGCCGCGTGTTCCATGCGGCCTTCGCTACCGAAGACCAGAAGGAAGGCATGACGGCATTCATCGCCAAGCGTGAGGCTCAGTTCAAGGACCGTTGACGGTCACTGGCGCTGTCCAGGCAGCGCCTTGACCCTGCCTATTTCCGTATAGATACAGTGCAGTTTCGTCCTGCGGGTCAGCCGACCAGCGGAATCCGCCCCATTTCGCTCAAATTCCCCGATGATTGCAGTTGCTCCACGCGACGTGGCGCCTTAGACTGCCGCCCCCTGTAAAAGAGTGCCGGTTGGCGCTTGAAGAATTCCGCTGCCGATGCCAAGGCGTCGGCGGCACCCGAATCGCCCAAATGCACATTTTTTCATAGAGAAATCGATGACCAAGGAACAGTTGCTGGCCATGTCGGCCGATGACTACATGAGCGCTGAACAGCTGGCATTCTTCACCGCCTTGCTGCAAGCGATGAAAGTCGAAACCCATGAACGCATCGAGCTGAGCCGCGCCACCATCGAAGGCCTGGACACCCCGTCGGATCCTGCCGATGTGGCTTCGGTCGAGGAAGAGCGTAGCTGGCTGGTCAATGCCATTGAGCGTGATCAGCGCTTGTTGCCTCAGTTGGAGATGGCCCTGGACCGTATCTCCGACGAGAGCTTTGGCTGGTGCGATGACAGCGGAGAGCCCATTGGCTTGAAGCGCCTGCTGATCAGCCCGACTACCAAATACTGCATCGAAGCGCAGGAACGTCACGAGCAGCTCGACCGCCACCAGCGTCAGATCTGATTCAGCGTTGACTGTAGAGCCTCACGGAGCGATCCCTGGGGCTTTTTCCGTATGCGTACAGGCCCCATATTTATTGCTGCAGGTGTAATACTGCTATACGGTTCAGTGCTTTTTCCCTGGGAAGTCGAGGCGTATCATGGCTTCATCGTTAGGTTGCTAATTAAATTCCGGAGGGGATTATGAATAGCCAAGTCGATGTAGCGGTGATGATTGGCTCGGGTGTCCCGGCCATGTTGCAGGCGTCAGGCAAGCGGGTGTGCTGGGTGGTATTGGTCAATGGTGAGCGCCGTGGCACAGCCTATGCGACTCGTGGGGAGGCGCTCGAGTGCCAGGCAGCGTGGTTGCAACAGTTGGAGAAAGGCCAGGCGGCCTGAAGTTGCTCACTCCAGGCTGCGCGCCAGCTCGCAGGCATCCCGGTGTCGACAGCGGAAACCCTTGACCCTGCCGGTGGCGCTGTCAGTGATGTGGAAGAACTTGATGCCAGCAGGGATGACAATGAAGCGGGGGTGATTGTTGACGATTGTCGAGTAAGAAATGTTCTTTACCTCTCGACGAATTTCGGTGTTTTCGTGCATATTCCTTCCCCTGTAATGCGTTGATGGATTCCAGGGCCCGTTCTGCCGAGGGGCCTTTCGGTATCTATCGCATCTTTCCTGACAATTGTGTTGTCGGACATTACGCTTCCCGAACGGGGAAGATGCCGATTGCCTGTATTGAAGCCAGATCTGGCACGCAAGGGTTACGATTCCCGCAAGCTGTATCGTGAGCTGGCACAGATTTTCGTGCATCGTTTTATTAATCTTTTCGTTTGTCGATTTTAAATGGCCGCGTCTCACCGCCTGTGGGTGAGGGCGGGGTGTAACCGGTTTGAGGATCACTTCATTGGCAGTCAACACGCTTGATACCCACGCTTTGTTTGCTCTTGGCGATTTGCGCGGCAAATTGGCCAAACTGTTCCAGGGACGTTTTGTCTATGTCACCGAACAGAACCCCGAAGGCCTCTACATGGCCGAGATCGATACTGAAAGCGCATTGGTAGTCGATGACAAGCAACGTCTTGAATTGAAAGTAGGTGATCACTTTCGCGCCGCGGTGCTGCCCAGCCGTGAAGGTGGAAAGCTGGAAATGCGCTTCCGCGAAATCAAGCTCAATGTCTACGGCGTAGGCGACTATGCCTTTGTCTCGGTGCCAGAAGGCGACGGCATCGTGTTCCGTGAAGGGCAGGGCGTGATGTTGGTGTTCGCGGCTCGGCAACAGGTGCAGGAAGGCCTGGGCAAGTTGCTCAAGGCCGTGACCGGCAAGGTGGCGAAATGGCGCAAGGGCGAGCTGACCACGTTCAAGGCCAGTGAGTGAATTTCCGCGATGAGGCGCCTGCGACGCGCGCCGAGTTCCACCTGCAACATGAAGCCGATGCGCTGGCTGAGGCCGAGCGCTTGCTGGCTCGACGCGAGGCGCTGCACGGGGCATGGCTGACGTGGGTGGCAGGCCAGCTCTACCAGCTCACCCCACCACCCTATGCCGCCATGGTTCGACGCGAGTTGCAGCGCCTCACCCAGGGTTGAGGCTGCAGTCGTTCAGTTGCCGCGGTCCTTGCCGCTGCTGACTTCTTCAGGTACCGGTTCTTTCGACATCCGTTTGCGGAACAGCGCGGCCCTGGCCAGCAGCAGGGTCGTCACCGGCACGGTGATCGACAGCAGGATGGGAATCAGCCAGGCGTGCAGCACCGGCGCATCCTTGAGCCAGGAGAAGTAGATGATCGATGCCAGCGAGACGCACCAGGCGCCGATGGTCGAAGCGAGCGCTGGCGGGTGCATGCGCTGGAAGTAGTCCTTCAGGCGCACCAGGCCCACGGCGCCGATCAGGGCGAACAGGCTGCCGGTCAGCAGCAGGGCAGCGGTGACCAGTTCCAGCCAGAACGGCAAGACAAGGGGTTCGTTCATTCGATCACCTCACCGCGCAACAGGAACTTGGCCAAGGCGAACGAGCCGACGAAGCCGAACAGCGCAATCAGCAGCGCGCCTTCGAAGTAGGTGTCACTCGCATAGCGAATCCCCAGCACCAGCATGGTCAGCATGGCCAGGATATACAGGTAGTCCAGCGCCAGGACCCGGTCCTGGGCTGACGGGCCGCGAAACAGCCGAACCAACGCCAGGGCCATGGCCAGGGCGAAGATGAACAGGCTGGCGAGGACTGCGTTGGCAAGCAGGCCTGTCATTCGAAAATCTCCATCAGCGGGCGTTCGTAAGTGACCTTGAAGTGTTCGATGAAAGCCGCTTCATCTTCCAGGTCGAAGACATGCAGCAATAGAACGCTGCGGTCCAGGGCCAGTTCAGACCAGACCGTGCCAGGCACTACCGTGGTGATCATCGACAGCGCCGCCAGGCCATGGGCATCGCGCAACGCCAGTGGGATGTGCACGAAGGCCGAGCGCGGTGGCTGCGAGCCTGCACGGAGCACCCCGTAGGCCACCAGCACGTTGGACTTGATCACGTCGAGCCCTACCCGGCCAATGAGCCTGGCGACCACCAGTGGTCGCCGCACATGGGCGTGTTGGGGGCGCAGCGGGGCCATCAGCAGTGGCGCGAGGATGCCCAGTGCGGTGCCAAGCAGGATATTGCCCGGGCTGATCGACACGTTGAGCAGCAGCCACAACAGCAGCAGCGAGACGGACAGCAGCGGGGCGGGAAACAGTCGGCTCATGGCTGCACCTGTGCGTCGAGGGTGGTCGGGCCAGGAATCGCCCGAGCGGCCATTACCGCTTCGATATAGCTATCGGGGGCCTGCAGGCTGGCGGCGGTGTCCTGGGTGTAGCGCAGCAGCGGCTCGGCCTTGAGGCTGAGGATGATGCACAGGCCGAGCAGGATGACGATCGGCAAGCATTCGTAGCGGCGCAGTAGCGGCGAAGGGCGCTCCTCGGGTTTCCAGAAACGTTGGATGCCGACGCGGCCGAACGCGATCAGCGACGCCATGCCAGAGAGGATCAGCAGCGCCACCAGGCCCCAGCCAGCCGGCGTCAACGGCTGCTCGGTCGGAACACCGAGGCCGAGCGGGTTGAACAGTGCGTTGATCAGGTTGACCTTGCCGATGAAGCCCGACAGCGGCGGCATGCCGATGATCAGCAGGGCGCAGGCGATGAAGCTCAAGCCGAGGAAGGCCATGGTCCAGGGAATGATCTGGCCGATCACGACCTTTTGCTCGTCGTCCAGGTTGATGCCCTTGGGCGGATGCAGCGACTCCAGCGGCGAGGGCATGACATCTTCTTCTTCATCCAGCGGTACTTCGTTGGCCGAGCGCGAGCGTTCGACCAGCTCGGCAAGCAGGAACAGTGCGCACAGCGCCAAAGTCGAGCTCACCAGATAGAACAGCGCAGCACCGGTCAGTGCTGGCTGGGCGAAACCGACGGCGCCCAGCAGGGTGCCGGCAGATACCAGGATGCTCAATGCCGCCAGGCGCTCGAGGCGCTGGGCCGCGAGAATCGACACCGCCGCGACCGCCAAGGTAACCAGTCCCCCGTACACCAGCCACTGTCCGCCGAAGTGCGCAGAGGCCCCGGCCTGGCCCGAGAACAGCAGTGTCCACAGGCGCAGCACGGCATACAGGCCCACTTTGGTCATGATGGCGAACAGTGCGGCAACCGGCGCGCTGGCCGACGAATAGGCGGGCACCAGCCAGAAATTGAGCGGCCAGATGCCGGCCTTGACCAGAAATGCCATGGCCAGGATCGCCGCGCCCGCGTGCAGCAGGCCACGGTCAGCCTCGGGTACCAGCGGAATCTTCAAGGCCAGGTCAGCCATGTTCAGCGTGCCTGTCACGCCATAGAGCATGGCCGCGCCCACCAGGAAAAGCGATGAGGCAAACAGGTTGATGGCGATGTAATGCAGGCCAGCCCTGACTCGCGCCCGGCCCGACCCATGCAGCAGCAGGCCATAGGAGGCGGCCAGCAGCACCTCGAAGAACACGAATAGATTGAACAGGTCGGCGGTCAGGAAGGCGCCGTAAAGGCCCATCAGCTGGATCTGGAACAGCGCATGGAAGCTTGCACCGGCACTGTCCCAGCGGGCGCGAGCGAAGAGCAGGGCGCTGACGCCGATGATGCCGGTCAGGGTCAGTAGCAGCGCGGACAGGTGATCGACCACCAGCACGATGCCGAAGGGCGCGGGCCAGTTGCCTGGCAGGTAGACGCCAATCGACTCCGCCTGGCCCTGGGTTCGAACCCACAGCAGCAGGCTGACCGCGATGGCCAGGCCGGTGAAGCTCGACAGCAGGTTCAGGCGTGCCTTGATCTGGCGATGCTTCTCGCCCAACAGCAGCATCACCGCTGCGGTCAGCAATGGCAGCAGGATGGGGGCGACGATCAGTTGACTCATACCGCTCATTCGTCACGCTCCCGGCCGTCCACGTGGTCAGTACCGGTCAGGCCCCGCGAGGCCAGGAGCACTACCAGGAACAAAGCGGTCATCGCGAAGCTGATGACAATGGCGGTCAGCACCAGGGCCTGCGGCAGCGGGTCGGTGTAGTGGAGCAGGTCCTGAGTGACGCCGTCCTTGATGATTGGCTCCTTGCCGATGAACAGGCTGCCCATGCTGAAGATGAACA
>RCUU01000696.1_pt1 | contig 17824 bp, 14 predicted proteins | sample 2166211 | NCBI WGS metagenome assembly RCUU01 (sample SAMN09932620, study PRJNA488358) | compost metagenome | feature: garden; material: soil; isolation source: compost soil in phenylacetic acid-enriched culture | place: Germany: Experimental Botanical Garden Goettingen | collected 2016-01-27
CTTCTTTCTTCTATTCGAATAATACAAAACAAATAATAGAACAAACCATATGGGTGTTAACAATAAGGCCGGACGTGTCCCATCAGCAAACAGCATAATAATGAGTATGATAGCAAACAACGCTAAGACAACATAATTAACAAATGGTGTAAACGGTGCTTTAAACTTAGATTCCGCCTGTAATTTGGGCTGTGTTTTCTTATACTTTAAATGGCAAACGAGCACTACGCCCCAAACCCAAATAAAACAAATGGCACTTATTGTTGTTACAACTCCAAAGGCTTGTTCCGGAATAAGCTTACTTAAAAGAGCCCCTACTGATAGGACAAGCGTGGAAACTAACAACCCATTCCTTGGCACATGGTTTTTATTCAGTTTTGCAAAGCTGGGCGAGGCCTGGTCTTTCTTGCTTAAATTATACAAAATCCGGCTTGTTGAGAACATCCCGCTATTGCAGGCAGATGCAGCCGAGGTTAATACGACAAAGTTAATAATTCCTGCGGCAATAGGAATGCCGACTAAACTAAACGTTTTAACAAAAGGACTTTCTGATGGACTTAGTTCCGTCCAAGGGTTAATGCATAACAGGGCAATAATTGCACCCACGTAGAAGAATAGAATTCTCAAAGGAATTTTATTAATAGCTGAGGGAATATTTTTTTCCGGATTGGATGTTTCCGCTGCCGATACCCCCACTAGTTCCACACCGACAAAGGCAAATACAACCATCTGGAATGAAAGCAAGAAACCCGTTATCCCGTTTGGAAACATCCCCCCATGCTCCCAAATGTTTTTAACCGTAACCATTCCCGCATCTGTTTTGAATCCCACCACCAGCAATATAATCCCAATGGCAATTAATGCGAGAATCGTCACCACCTTGATTAAGGCAAACCAAAATTCCAATTCTCCAAAATTTTTAACAGTTAGCAGATTGAGCCCTAATAAAATAATTAGGCAGATGATCTCAGGCACCCATTGCGGGATGTTGAACCAATATTGCACATATATACCGACAGCAATAATATCAGCCATTGCCGTCATAATCCAGCAAAACCAATAAGTCCAGCCGGTTACAAACGCTGCCCACGGCCCCAGATAGTCTTCGGCAATATCTGTGAAAGATTGATACCCGGCTTTAGATAGCAGCAGTTCTCCCAGCGCCCTCATAACAAAAAAAACAGCGATACCCACAATTAAATAAGCAAAAATGATGGAGGGTCCTGCCAGCTGTATAGCTTTACCCGATCCCAAAAATAATCCGGTACCAATGGTTCCGCCAATTGCAATAAGTTGAACATGCCGATTTTCTAAATCTCTCTTTAATTCTTGTTGTGCCACTCCTAGCTCCCCCTTAAAATCAAATGAATTGTTGAATGACAATAAAAAAAGAGATTGGATGTCCCCCAATCTCTTAGTCAAAAAAAGTAATAAATATACGATTTGTTATTTCAACTATAAATACATAACAAATAGATTATTTAATACTCTTCTGTCCTTTTGCCTGAGATAGTGAACCCTTCGGCGCCGTGGAATTCCCGCGGTCTCTCCAGAAGCTGCTCCTGCTATAGTGTAATCCATAGCAATCATAGCCTGCTAAATTATTAAATTTTTAAGTGTTCGAACTATTTCAAATAATTTTCAATACTAGTCCTGGATACATGTTTTGTCAATAACATTAGTTCCATTCGCATTAACTGACATGGCAAGTCGCAGGGTCATTCAGGACAATTCTACAGAAGCTTGCAGGAATCGCCACGCTTTGACCATTTTTAGGCGTTTTATCACAGAGTCCCCCGAAATTTTGCACTATGATAGGAAAATAGTAGGATAAAAGTCGATGAAAAGGAGGCCGAAGCGACGTGAAAAAAGGAATGGCATTGATCATGGCTGTGCTAATGACCATGATGAGTGTGATAAGCGTGATGACCATTAGTCCCGCTTCTGCGGCGGTGTCTTATTTTTCACACAACTCTGCACTTAACAGCATCTTCCAACAAATGGAGAAGCAATTTCTGCAATATCCCAAAGATGAGGTCATTCCCTTGGAATATTATGAACTCATCGAAGACGAAGATGATAAGAAGGATATGGTTACCCGAACGGTTAAGAAAATAACGGATCAGCAGAAAAAAGAGGCTGCGGAGCGGAAGCTGAATGAGATCCGGACTAAGATTGAAATCAAGGAAGAAGCATTGGGCGGCCTTTCCCCCCAGGAATATAAGATCATCGCAGACCACCTGACCCAGCAAATGCTTCTTGCCAAAGGCAGCAGCTTTGGTTGGGATACGGAAGGCAAGAAGGTCAGCTTCTATTTGGACATCTATGAGGCAGGACTGTACGATTTTAAAGGATTGGCGGGCAATTTCGCCCGAATGGGCAAGGAAAAAGACCAGGTCAGCCAGTCCGACTTGCTGGTCAAGAATAAGATCGAACGGTATTTGAATCAATCGATCTTGAAGGGTAATGAGGTTGGCGCAGACATTCTGAAGCGGCTGCCGGGTGAGGTGGAAAATTTGTTCGTGGAGCAGAGCTTATCGAGAATAGTCGCCTCCCGGGCGTTGGCGGTTATCCATGATAATATCTTCACTCCGGAAGGACATAAGTACGATGGATCGGAATCCGTAGAAGACCTTATGGATAGCATCGGCACTTGGGTGGAATGGGAGGTCCAGGACAGAGAAAAGGAACAGCAACGGGAATATCTCGAATATTCGGCTGACATGCCTTCCAGCGAGTACAAAGACTATATCACCAAACAAATCGTGAATGGAAATTTATCCGAGTCGTTTACATACGGATTTACAAAGCCGATCACCTTGGACGAATTGGCGAAACTGTATTTTGAGTCCGAGGAACCGGTTAGCGATAAAATCATCATCGAGGATGCGGGCATTGATGCCAGCAGTCCGGAATATATCAAACAAGCCTATATCTACGGTATGATCGATGACGGGAAGAACCTGACTCAACCTCTGACCCGGGTGGAGGCGGCAAGACGACTGATCGACGGGACCATCTATGACGCAGGCTTCAACAACTGGCTTCAGATCTCAGACGCAGCCAAGATCCCGATTGCCGACCAGAATATCGTATCCAGCTGTCTGACAGGCGGCATGAGGACCCGCGGCGATAAATTCGAGCCGCAAAGCAGCTACACTAAAGAGGAAGCCATTCAGGATCACGAGCTGTTTCAATTTGAAGGTCTGCGCGGCTACAACATCCCCTATAGCCTGGGGAACGTCTCGCAAATTATAGTCGGGAAGAATACCATCCATCTGTTATTTGAGGATAAGGATGGGATTAACACCTATTTGGACGACTATCTGGATGACACAGTCCTAAGCAAAATCAAGCCATACGGAAAGTACACGAAGGTAGATACGGGCGGCGCGGTCATCGAGTTCTTCACACCGGAGAACGGGGTGAAATTTACGATGAAAACGGGCGTGACCTTTTTTGATCTGAAAGAAGGCGTCTACGGTCCGGGAATGCAGTATAATATTGAACCGAAGGTCGTCAAAGACAGTGACAAAGTGGACATGACGATGCAGGTGGATTCGATTAACAAAAAGCTGAATCCCAAGCTGGATGCAATCCTGGCCAAGATCATCAAGCCGACGATGACGGATCAGCAAAAGGTGAAGGCGATTCATGATTATATCGTGACTCATATTACCTATGACATGAAACTGCGGGACGAACAGACAGTGGAGAGCATTCTGGTCTCCATCGACAAGGGAAGAGGAGTCTGCGGCGATTATGCGCTGTTGTTCATGTATTTGTGCAGACGGGCATCCATTCCTTGTGTATATGAAGCCAGTTTTGAGCTTGAGCATGCTTGGAATGCTGTATTTGTCAATGGACAATGGCTGTTCGTCGATACGACTTGGGATGATGATGACAGCGGCAAAATCAAATACACGTATTTTCTGAAAGACCGATTTGCCTTCATGAGCGGTCATACTCCGATTATGGGCGTACCGGACCCTAAACTGTTTAAAAATCTCGACCCGATGAGCCTGAAATCGCAGGATGAAGTAAGAGCCTATTTGCTGGAAAACTTCTATTGGACGGACGGATTCAAGATGAGCTTCCGCATGGCTGATAAAAATATCAAGCCGATCATCCCCTATATGCGGGATCGCTATGTTACGGTCAAGCTAACGTATGATGCCAAGAACAACTTATACACCGTCACCGCAAAAGACAAATAGGTTAGGTGAAATAATATAATCTCAAAATTAATTTGGTAGATTTTATGATATGGTTTGAATTCAGCTATGTTATATTTAAGAAAATAGTCCTACTAATTTGAAATCAAACCGCATGGTAAAGGAGATACTATGAAAAAAATAGCTTACTTGACGCTTATGGGGTGCCTGACTATCTTCATCGGTCTTTTCTCTTTCGTTCCCCTAACTTCCGCTGCAGCTCCCGTTTCTTACACTCTCTATATTGACGGGAAGGTTTTATCGGCAAAATTCCCAACCGTTATGGAAAAGAACACCACTCTAGTTCCGATGAAATCTGTTCTAACCGAACTAAAATATACCACGACTGTAGATAGTCGGACAAAGGCGATTACTGCCAAAAATTCAGCTGGCTCCTATATTACCGTGACGACAGGAAGCAAAAAAGCCAAAATCAATGGATCCGAGGTCCTCCTTCCCACAGCTGTTAAGGTGATGAACGGTACCACGTACATACCTTTATCCGCAATACAGAAATTAACCGGGAAATCTATTGGGGTGGATGCCTCTCAGGGCATCGCCTGGATCGGGGAAAAGCCGACAGAAAGCGCCCCAACACCGACATGGGGAGTAACGCCAGACCAAATTAAGTCGGTTTCCAGTGAGAAGGTGCTTATAGACGAAGGAGAACAAGGGGATATTCACCTCCTTCTGTACCAAGCACAGCCCAATGATCCTCAAGAATTATATGTATTTTACAAAAACAAGCTTGCCAAAATAGCAATTGCTCCCGACATTTCCGAGTTTGACGAAACTGGGATACTCGGCATTTACTCCGGTATATACGATTCGCTAACTAAAACTTACGGAAAACCGTCCGAAGGCTCTATGACTCTTAATCAAAATACACTTGATCAATATCTCACGCTTTTTGCTGACCAAGGTTACTTATTAAGCAAATGGAAGTCAGGAGACACTAAAATCATTCTTTTACTAAAAACAACGGACACCGGATACGCCATCAGCATGCAATATGTGAATGCGTCGATAGAAACACAAGTCGATGCTGCAATGGATGCAATAGAATAGTGGCAATGAACATTGAAGAAGGGGCCGGTATCATCGCCAGCTCCTTCTTTATATTATTTATCAGCTAGTTTCTACGCTGTAACAACCGCATTGGTCCAGTTAGTCCATATGTGCGATGGCACTGATTTCGATCAGTTGCTCAGGGAACGCCAAGTGTGTCACGCCGATGAGACTGCCAGCGGGCCGGTGTTGTCCCATGTATTCCTTGAACAACCCGATGCACGGCTCAGCATGCTCTTGCGCGTTTGTCAGATAGATCTCCACATAAGCGAGATTTGATCTCGTAACACCAAATCCCGCCAGTACGCGATCGAGATTTTCCAATGTCTGCTGGACTTGCGCCTCGATATCTTCCTCCCCAATGAACGCACCGTTCATATCATGGGAAAATTGCCCTGAAATGTAAATAGTGCCGTTGACGCTATAACCCTGGGTAATGCCGTGATCCCAAAGACCATGATCGTAGGTTTTAACATTAGTCATTTTATTCTCTCCTTTAGTTCAAAGTAAGGCTAGTATAAAATGAAGATGAATAAAACATAAGTACGCACTTTATTGATAGATACTATCAGAAAGGATAGTGTAAACATGGGTATGGCAGTATACAAAGGTAAAGTTAAAAATATTCAAGATACTCCTTTCGGTTACACGCTATCAGTTATCGGAGGTAAATGGAAGATGGTTATTATTTACCTCCTTGCAGAAAACCAAACGGTTCGTTTTAATGATCTAAAAAGACAAATAGGCACTATTACTTATAAAACTTTGAGTTCACAACTCAAAGAATTGGAAGCAGACGGTATGGTAAATCGAAAAGAATATCCCCAGGTTCCACCAAAAGTCGAGTACAGCCTCACAGATAAAGCAAAAACACTTTTACCTGCTATGGAACAGCTATGTGAGTGGGGAGTAAACAACCAAAATAATTAACACCATAGTGTTATTCCACTCGACAAATCCTACTGCATCTCGCTTTCGATCCGCTGCATAAACTCTTCTGCAGCGCTATAGCCAAGCTGCTTAAGATACCAATTGTTCGCCGCTGCTTCGATCAAACCAGCTACATCGCGTCCCGGCTGAAGCTGAATTTCGAGATGTGGTATTTTAACACCAAGATATTCTGTGAACTGAGGCACCACATCCAGCTCATTGTTGAGGGAATTGTCTTGCCATGGGGAAAGCTCAATGTCGAGTACAATTCGGGTATCGTCCTGAAATGCCCTACGCCCATATTGGCGTACAACATTGATCAATCCAACGCTTCGCAAGGCTAGGAATTCTCGTGTAGTTTTATTATGTGTCCCGAGAAGCGTCGAGGGACCCAGCTTCTTGAGTACGACGATATCGTCCGCTACAAATCGATGGCCTCTTCTGATGAGCGTATGGGCTGTCTCACTTTTACCAATTCCCGATTTACCCCTGAGCAAGATGCCTATCCCCGAGACATTCACGCATACTCCATGGATCGACACTTCCGGCGCCAAAGCCTTCACCAGATAGCTGTCCAGTTTAACGATAAATTCCGTTGTCGTCTCTGGCGTCCGTAACAGCGGTATGCCCTCTTGGTCACAGAACTGGATTAGATAGGGCATTTCCTGTTGTCCTGACGTCACAATAAAACATGGTGGATGATATTTGACAATATTTCCGATATGCAGCTTGCGTTCCTCTATGCTAAGCGCTAATAAATAGGTAATCTCCTTACGGCCGAGTACTTGCACCCGTTCCATAGGAAAGAAATCAAAATATCCAACAAACTCTAGTCCTGGTCTATGCGTTCGTGGGCGGGTAATCACACGATCCATTTGGCTTGCTCCCGCAAGCACCTCCAATTGGAACGCATTTGTAAGACTTTGAACGGTAATCGACTTCATACGGCTCTCCTCCTGTGTCTAGGTAAGGTTATATTCCACGACCGACAGATACATTCCTGCTACTGGCATTACCGTAGCCAGTAGCAGGAATGTATACAAAAAGCCGTAGCATTTTAGTAAACGCTACGGCTAACTGCTTATTTGTGCATTTTAATAACATTTAATTCGTGTCCTGTAGCACCTACTCAGCAACAGGAATATAAGTTACTACATTCGAGCGAATATAATCGTCCAACGTTGGATCGTATACAACAATGACCGCATAGAGACCGGTACTCGAGGTAAACGAACCATAAAGGCTTACCATACCGTTATCAGAATCATATGTTCCGAAATCGCCCTGATGTATAACATAATCTGCAGTAGGGGGATTAATACCTTCAAACTGATCCGTTGTTAAGTAGTAGAATTGATAATTACTTCCGCTATAATTCGTTATAAACGTAATCAAATCAGGGTTCACGATAGGCGAATCTATGCTCGTAAACGCATCGATAATTGAATCCGTTCGATAGAAGGTGAACCCCGCAACTTGACTATCCAGCGTTCCCTTAGATCCGACTATGTAGATACTATAGCTCTTACTGGAAAGCAAGTTACCAGAGATGTTGTTAATTGGTTCCTCTAAGGCCGTATTGACCGTTCCATACTGAAGCGCTGGACCTCCTGTTGCATCTTGGCCTGATTTTACCTGAGCAACACTTGGAGAAGCAGAAGGATTATGCTCGGTAAAAACGTAATAAAGTGTATCCGATCCATCAGGGTTCACACTTACTTCGATCATATCACTGCTTCTACTTGTACCCAAAGCGTTAAAAGTAATCGTAGGTCCGATCTGCTGCTCAGCCAACGTCTGGAAAGGTACGCTGGTGATTTTAGATGTTTTATTGTTGGCAAGCTCATAAGCATACAACACGTAGGACGTGCCCGCGGCCAATCCGCTCAATTCCAAGTTCCCCTTCGTTCCATCCAGTTCAACCGAACCGTAAACGACAGCATTCACCCCTAATTTAATGTTATCCAAGCTTGGAGTTGCCAAACCGGACGGTAGCACGGAGTAATACACAGTCCCGGTGACAGATCCTGTTACCGGATAAGAAGCCGCCGTTTGCGTGATGGATCCGTTCACGACATCGATCGTAAGGGTCACATCAGGCTCTGGTGTAGGTGTCGATGGTGTAGGTGTTAAAGGAGTTGATGTTGATGGCGATGGCGTAGACGTGACCACTGGCGGCGTCACCGGAGGCTCGGTTACCTTAACCGGTATTGATTTACTCTCCTCATTTTTCACCTCGTTACCGAACAACGTTTTCAAGCCGTTTACTACAATAATTGGTGTCTTAGATGTATCGAGTTTAAAGCCTTGATGCAGCTTGATAATGATCGTCTTCTTGTCCTCAGACAACTCATAACTGTCTAGCTTCGGGTCAAGCGGCACACCGTTAATTTTAATCTTGGACAAATCAACGGAGCTCGCATCGATCCCTACAGTCAGCTTCAACTCAAGCTTGTTCCCCGTTGTGAAGTCCGCTCCGGACACCTCAAGAGGCTGGGTCGCTTCGAATGTTTTGGCGCTTTCGAAAGATCCGGTAACAAGTAACTCACGGCTCGCATCTGTTCTACCGCCAAATGTACCGTTTGAAGAGTTCTGTAGTAGCTTTAGCTCTAGTGCCAACTGGACGTAACCTTTCGCCCAATCGGATACAGTGCTATCACTAACACCCGGAGTCGACTGTGCTAGCGCATCCCGACCTAATCCTTTAAGCAGAAATGCCGCTAATTGCTCCTTCGTCACATTACCTGTAGGGTCGAAATTACCCATGCCCACGCCGTCCGTGATTCCCGCTGCCTTGATCGCCTCGATATAAGGTAATGCATAACCGTTTGCAGGATCATCTGACTTTACGTCACTGAAGGACGAGGTCTTGAGATCACTGTCGACGTTCAGGCCAAAAATCAGCGCGGCTACCTTCGCGAATTGGGCTCGATTCATTTCTTCTTTCAACCCAAAACTGGTTTCTGAGACTCCATTAAAGACACCCGCTGTAATCAGCGCATCAAACTTTGCCTTCGTAGCCGCGTCCAAATCCTTTAAATCGGTGAAATCGGCCGAAGTCTTCGCCTCACTCACACCGACACCAATCGACGCCGCGGACGTCAAACCAAGTGTCAGCGCCGTAAACCAAATAAAAAATTTCTTGTTCATGATCTACCCCAACCTACCTTCCCAAAATAAAAATACTTCAATTCTTAAAAACTTATTATTATTTATTATTTTAATTAAAAATTTAAGCTGAATCTTAATGAAATCTTAATGGATTGTCAAAATCAACACTCGACATGAATCAACATTATTCACTATTCTACAAATATAGTATTCTTTTAGGAGATTCATATTTTGGAGAAGAATGGTGGTCGTGAATTTATGGATCGAATTCTAATTGTGGATGACGAGCCCGAGATTCGTACGTTAATCCGTATACATATGGAACAGGCAGGCTTTCAAATGATCGAAGCCGAGTCAGGACGACAAGCCATTGAACGGATGAAAGAGCAGCATTTTGAGCTCATGATATTGGACTTGATGATGGATGACGGGAATGGCTCTGATGTGCTTCGTTATTTGCAAGAAAAAAGCTTACAGACGATCGTTATTGCTCTGAGCGCTAAAAGAGAAGTGCAGGACAAAATTACTACCCTCGGTTTGGGAGCAGATGATTATGTGACAAAGCCATTTAGTCCGTTGGAGCTGCTTGCGCGGGTTCAAGCCCAATTAAGAAGACAACAGCCCAAATCGACCCATCAATCTGAAATCATAAGGTTAAACAAGCTGGTTCTGGATGTAGATAATTTAGTTGTACATAATGACGGAAATCCTCACGATTTAACTCCGGTGGAATGCGAGCTTTTGAAATTTTTTATGCAAAACCCCGATCGCGTCCTGACCAAAAGAGAAATATACAAGCAGATTTGGCAGCACGAAAACTATGACGACAATAACTTGAGCGTATTTATTAGTCGCCTCCGCAAAATACTCGAGAGCTTCTCTGGTTCTCAGCATACCCTTCATACCGTTCGTGGCGTTGGATATCGTTTTTCAGGAGATAAATGATGAAAAATCGTACTAAACTATGGATCATTATGCTGATAAGCATCGTCTTCAGTTTGATTTTGTTTATTTGGCTTACAACACTTTCAGGGAATATTTGGAATAAAGGTTATGATTTAAATACACTGAATGCGGTCTCACAAGAGATACTGGATGCAATTGAACAACAAAACACGGACGATAAGAATGAAGTCCGGTCGATATTGGATCAGGCTCATAATCAGCACCCAGCTCTTCGATTTGAATGGCTTGCTTCGGATGGGTCCATGCTCTATGATACTTCCGGCGGGATGCAAGGTTACGACTTCAAGCAATTGGCGGATCGTTTTACAAATATGCCTAACAACCTTTGGGGCGCAGATAAACCGATTACGCTTGCCTATTCCGCGAGTAAGAATGGACAGACTTATTACTTATTACTGAGTTTATCTAGCGATGCAATGAAACAGGGACAGGTGTATTTCTTTGTGCGTACATTCAAGGCACTGTATTCTTGGGCTCTGCCATTTCTGTTATCTTTCTTGGTGCCCTATTTTTTGTCCATGTGGTTTTTCTCCTCGGTCAATCGGCGTATTGGTAAGCTAAACCATGCCCTCAATCAGGTCAATATCCGAAGCGATGTGGTCGTGCTCGAAGATAAGTCGAAGGATGAAATCGGTCAGCTTACCCGACATTACAATTCGATGGCGCAGCGGATCCGGAGCCAAGCTGATGAAATCGAACAATTCGAAAACGGACGCAGGCTGCTGCTTTCCAATCTATCCCACGATTTGCGAACACCGCTGACAATGATCCTGGGCTACGCCGAAACCATCCATACTGGCTTGTATCGTGACGAAAAAGAACTGCAGACGAGTGCGAAAATTATTTTGCAGCGATCCCGTTACATGGACAAGCTGCTGGATCAATTGTTAGACATCGCAAGGCTGGATGCGGGTGCACTTGAGGTCCAACCTGTTTCACATAACTTGTCCGAAATGATGCGTAAAATTGTTGCTGACTACATGTTGTTCTTAGATGGACAAGGCTTTGCCATTGAAGTAGACATCCCCGACGGGGATATCCAGGCGTGCATTGATGCGTCTCTTATTGAGCGTGCTATACGCAACTTAATGGACAATGCGATTCGCTATGGAAAAGACGGGCATTTCCTTGGAATAAAGCTCGTTGAAGGGGATGACGATGTGTGCATCTCCGTTAAGGACAGAGGCAGAGGAATTGCTCCTGAGGATCATGAACTCATTTTTGAACGGTTTTACCGTGTTGATAAGGGAAGGAATGGCGAGGGTCTCGGTATCGGGCTTTCGATCGTTAAGGAAATCGTTGAATCGCATCAAGGCCGTATTCAATTGATGAGCATTCCCTATGCAGAAACCTTGTTCCTGGTTAGACTCCCCAAAAACCAATAAATTAGTAACAAAATGATGAGTGCTGCCGCGAACATGCTCGTTGTTCATTTTAAGAAAACATATCCAGCGGCCTCATCTCATGGAGCTCTAGTTAACACCTTACATATCTACGCTTAAAACCAAGTTGACCTTTATCTACAGCCTTTTGAATATTTTCAGAGGCGAGAAGAAGCTTGCTTTTTTTCTTGTCCTGATTGACTTCCACCGGCCCTACCGCCTTTGCAGTCTCGACCGCTTGATCATGGAGAGGCAAATAGGATACCCCCACTGTATAAATAAAACTATTCATAGCGTATTTTGTTCGTTCAGGAGAAGCATGAATCATGGCTCTCACCATTTCAAGCATATCGGCAAGCTTGCTTTCGGAAAATTCACTGTCCGGGCGATTGCCCAAAAGCCAGCAGTAACAGCTCCAGCCTGCTGACATTTTCAGCTCTTCTCCGCTTGCGATCCATTTATCGGCAACTTCTTGCGCAATATTTGTTTCTGCCAAGGTTACTGCTACCACATAATCGGATAGCATATAAAAATAAGCCCCATCTATCCAACGCTCAAAATCCGCTTCAGTCATTGCATTTGGGTCAGCAATTATACCGGCAAAGTACATGGCGTCGTAATTCCCTGTGGCATAGAGCTGCTCAGCCAAGGGTTGATTTATTTTGATTTTCTTCGCAATAGGCTTCATCTGGCCAGTAGCCACCCCAAAAAGCGGTTCATGTGCGCCATTGGATACGTAAATTTTCTTCGTTCGTTCCTTACCGAGAGCTTCAAGCTCCTGCATAACCATTTCGAAATCCATTCATCAGCACTTCCTTAATCTTGAAGTATTAGCATAACATCATGAAGCTATTGCACTACGCTTTAGCTCAAATCTAATGTGTAGCAATATCTCATCATATGCTATTATTCATAATTAATTTTAACATATCTTGTTTGTCCTTATTCCATGTATTCCAATCATCTAACAACAATCCGCCTGTATCTCCACTATTAGGGTTTAGGCTCCAATACGTCCAGTAAAGATTGTTTTCCTTAATATAAGAGACCAGCTTGCGCTGCCATTTGCCTTCTAATGATTTGGTATCCACAGATCGTCCGCCAAATTCTCCAACAAGCACGGGAGCAATGCCTTGCTTGCTAATATAGCCCCAGTATTTATCCCACAACGCTGGCAAATTATTCGGAAAATTTGAAGCATTAAACCAGGATTGGTGATGTACTCCCGGCCCGTAATCATGTGTAGAATATACTAAGCGATTAGGTACATCCAGTTTCACAGGGTAATCTGCTACCCCTTGCAAATTGCCTCCCCACCAATAATCACCACTGGAGTTTTTAACATGGGTAGAGACTCCTTCTACAATAATTAACCAATCCTTGTTTACCTTTAAAATCTCATTTCCCGCTCGTTGTGCAGCCAGGCGCCAATCCGTCTGCTTATCACCGGTTCCCCACGATGCCTTGCCATGAGGCTCATTATGAAGATCTGCACCAATCACAATTCCGTTTCCTTTATAGCGTTTGGCTAACATAACCCAATCATCGATCCAGCGTTTCTCTGTATAGGAGGATGTATACCACAGCTCCGATTGACTGTTAGCATCCGGACGATGACGGTCTAAAATAATTTTAAAGCCACGTTTGCCCGCTTCTTTAATGAAATAATCCATAATTTGAAGGGGCGTTTTACTTTTCAAATTTGGATTTTTAGTATAATCAATTCCGTTTACTGTAGATCCCTTATCAAACATTTGGTTACTGTAAGGAAGCCGAATGAGATTGTAGCCCTGCTCTTTCGCTTGATCCAGCATATCCTCCATGCTTCGAGCCCATAATCCATGAGGAGCATAATTTGCCGTTTCAAATCCAAACCAATTTAGTCCATTCCAAGCAACAGGCCTACCCGAATGATCTAAAATTTGCGAGCCCTTCGTGTAGTAATAATCTTTATTAACCGCAGCTGCCGATTGTGGTGCGTTCAGAGTCATACCACATACAAAGACAACCAGAAATCCTAATATCGCAAATTTTCTATGGATATTCATATGGCTAAGTCAACTCCCTGCAAGCGTATTTCTAATATCTTTACTAATCAATATCGGAAAAAAAGTGGACAATATAAAGCCAATTCCAAGCACATGCAAATTAAAGCATAAAAAAAACCAACCTCACGAGGTCGGCTTATATCTACTTGGGTAAAGACATCCGGATTAGCTCCTCTGTCAGGCTTAGTTATTACCTGCCTTATGAGGCTTGTTGCTAGGTGCAAACCACCCAAGGAGGGCTATCGCCACCAAGACAATATAGAAGACTAAAGTCCAGCCTGTGCTGTGGGGAAAATGGTGATTCAAAACCCCAATATCCTCATGGGCTAGCGTGATTACAGCAAGCTTTACCCCAACCCAGGCTACGATTGCATATGCCGTTGTCTCAAGCGCCGGACGTTGTCCAAGCAGCTTTACAAACCAGGTAGCGGCATATTTGATTAAAATTAAGCCTGCAATTCCGCCAAGCAGCACCACAGCAAATTGTCCACCGTCCATACCGCCGAACTGACCGAGCGGCGAGTCTGGCAATCCAAGCGCAAGCGCTACTGCTGCAAGAATGGAATCAATTGCAAATGCGAGGTCTGCCAGCGCAATTTTTCCTACTGTAGGCCAAAAGCCTTTTCCTGCGGCTTTTTGCTTTTGATCCTTGTGAATATTCTCGTTCTTCTTGCCGAATCGCGCTTGAATGATATGCTTTAAGCCCAGGTATAAAAGATAGGCCGCGCCAATCGCCTGTACCTGCCAGACATTTGCAATAAATGAAATAGCAAAAAGAGCGGCAAAACGAAAGACAAAGGCCATAATGATTCCATAGTTAATCGCTCGTTTCTTCTGCTCGTCCGGTAGATGCTTCGCGATGACCGCCAACACCAGCGCATTGTCAGCCGACAGCAATCCTTCCAACCCGATGAGTATTAGTAATGCCCAAGCATACTCCAACCATATTGACTCCAACTGAATTTTCCCCCTTTAAATCCATGGTAAGATATCCTGCCAGCATGTAGATAATCTTTACTTGCCCAGCAATAGATATACGTAATCAGCCACCTATGGGATTCAATTTTTCAACACCAGAAAGTAGTGTTATGTTATAAATGGTGTAAAATGATAAGCGTGGCCCCATTTTGCATAAAGGAAGGATTTACTCAATGAGCTTTGTTATTATCCTGTTTTTCGTTGCCATTATCTATTTCCTTTTGATCTTTCCGACCCAATGGCTTAAGGTGGAACGTGTCCGCTGCTCTTGCGGTATTGGAGTCCGAGTTCTTCAAATTAGCGACCTGCATGTCGAGAAGCTCCGGATCAGTCCTGAAAGATTGGTCCGTCTGATTAAAAAGGAAGCTCCGGATTATATTTTTCTCACTGGAGACTTTACTCAGAAATCCCGGCATTTATCCAAGGTGCAGCGGTATGCTCACGCGATTGTTACCCCCGGTATTCCTGTTTTTGCCGTATTGGGGAATCATGATCATCGCCTAAACTCCTATGCTTTTAATCAGCTTATCCAGATTCTCGAAAGAGCGGGTATAAAGGTCCTTATCAATCAATCTACATTGGTTGATCACTTTCAAATTGTTGGCATCGATGATTTTGGCAGCAAGAAAAGCAAGGTTGATACCGCATTCGCAAACATCGATCCCAGCAAACCAACCCTGGTCCTTACTCATAACCCCAATATTGTTCTTTCTATTAATCGCAAATATACCTATTTGATGGCTGGCCATTTCCACGGCATGCAGTTTAACATTCCGTTTTTGTTCAGATTCATAGATAAAGGCAAGCTGGCAGCCGAGGGTATCTACAAGGGATTACATTCAGGAACCTATGGAAAATTCTATATCTCTAAAGGGATCGGTCAGGCCGGTATAAATGCCCGATTCCTAATTCGCAGTGAGGTTACCTTGCATGAACTCTATTGATAGATCACAATTTACCACTTCATTGCCTTTGCTTCCTTGCTTTACGGCTTACGGAATCCGTGAGCAAATTCTCGATCTGCTGTAAAAAGTCCGTAATACTGCAGATAATGGTAGATCTCTTACTTAATCTCAGATTCAGTTGCTCCAGCTTATTTCCCAGTGAGGCCACAAGCTCGGCCACGGAGCCTACGCCTGATGAAGCGCTATTGATCTCCGAGCTGGTCTGTTCAATTCCTGTAATAATATGACCGCTGAAGTTCTTAACCTCCACCGTGCATTCCGTAACCTTTATAAAATCCTGCTGCACGTTTTGAGCATATTGATAGTTGTCTTGAATGGTGGAGGTTGTTTGCTGAATACTGCCTTTAAGCGAATCAATACTGTGATAGAGCGCTTTGACGCTGTCGTCAATACCGTTAACCAGCTTCGCAGTGGAGTTGGATAGCTTTCTTATTTCCTCTGCTACAACAGCGAATCCTTTACCCGCATCCCCTGCACGCGCGGCCTCTATAGAGGCATTCAGCGCCAACAGGTTCGTGCTGCTTGCAATCTCTGTAATGCCATCAGACATATTCTTGATTTGCTTGAAATCATCCTCCAGGGTCTGAAAGGCATCTGTAATAGATTGAAGCTCCTCACATGTACCGTCCAGCTTTTTGGACAAGATACCTATTTTATCATCTGCTCGCCCTACAGCAGTTTCGGTTTGATTCATCACGCCATCAATTTCCTGAGCATACTGCCTAAACTGATTGAAGTTAGCATCCAACTTCGTCATCATATCCTGTATGCTGTTAATCTGGGAGTACGTTGTCCCGATGTCCTGAATGGATTGAGTCACAATGACCTCTTCATTCATAAATTGGCCGAGCTTTTTTTCGATGTGCATAATGCCATATAACACTTCTTCGTCGCAAACAAACGCTGTATCGGAATTATGCTGCCCCACAGGCTTCAATGCAACTGTTACTTGATCCGTTCCGCCAGTTTTATTCGTTGATTTAAACCATTTCATATGAATACCGCCTCACTATTCGAATACAGCCAAAACCATCGTTTGGTTAAAATGCTGCTGCCCCAGTTGCTCTCCGTATCCGGCAAAACCAATGTAATTTCCCAAGGCATCGCTCATTTCCTTTGCGAAATCATCCAGATACCCATCCTTCTCAAACAGCATCGATCTGGCCAGGCAATTTACCATGATGGACAGAGAAGGCCGGGGAACTTCTTTTTTGACTGATGCAATAGTGGTATGTATAACTGCCTTATATTCATCCGGCTCCAGAAGCACCATATGTGAATTGTTATATACCTTGGCATGATAGGACATTCCCTGGTTTGCAGTAACCGTTTGGTTCGCGGTAATGTACATCTCATTTCCGATGATTCTGCCCATCGGATAGCTGTCCAGGTACTCGGCCAGCCCCTCCACTGTGGTATTCAGCGCCTCGGCTACTACCCTGGCCGCCGGTCGATTATCGTATTCATGTACGATCCGATTTCGTTCATCAACCTTCGTAGCCGTAAAATGATGGGCTGTCGGCTTATATATATTTTCCCGATAAAGCCGGATACCTCCACCAAGATTTTTGATGAAGACAAAAGCACAGGCATTGTTGTATACAACTCCATTCAAGGCAATCATCGTTCTTTCAGCTATTCCATAGTCTCCGGCCGATCCGCCGAACAAGGGAATTTCCTTCTCTTCAAGGACGGAATTTATCGTAGACAGAACTAATTCCTCGCAGCTCATTAAAGCGGTGGAAATTTCGAAGCATACGGTATTCTTCGTATCCTCGAAATTTTGCAGGCATTGTTTGATTCGATCAACATATTTCAGAGGGAACCGATTCGCGTCCTCCAAAACGTCGGCATAACATTCAATCCCCTCTTCGATTCCTAATACAAGCAGGCTGTCTTTATAAGCCCCATCCTTACAAAAGCCGGCAAAGGTAGTGGACCCGAGAATGATGCTGTCCTTAAACCGACCTTTGATGACCTCGTTATACTTTTCAAAATGCTCCACATCCGAGAAAAACAAAAGAAGCTTTGGCGAGGAGAGCCCAACCACAGCTTCATCTACGGCTTCATTGATGTCATGCTTCGAACTTTTACCTATAGAATACTTCATTTCATACACCCTCTAGTCAAAATATGGCTCTTGGATTGATATTTAAAGCATA
>RCUU01000697.1_pt1 | contig 17793 bp, 28 predicted proteins | sample 2166211 | NCBI WGS metagenome assembly RCUU01 (sample SAMN09932620, study PRJNA488358) | compost metagenome | feature: garden; material: soil; isolation source: compost soil in phenylacetic acid-enriched culture | place: Germany: Experimental Botanical Garden Goettingen | collected 2016-01-27
CCCTGCAATCAGCGGCGGGTAACTGGCCAACACCGCTGACGCAATGCCCCGGCCTGTCGCCAGTAGCGAGGCCGGGATTTCACCAGGTGCCATTCCATGAGTGACATCTGGGAAATCAACCGGAGGAACACAGCATGAGCATCACATTCGACGCGGATAGCGTCAGCGTTGAAAGCGTGGGCCGGAACAGCCAGGTGCGCGTGACGGTTGAAGGCAAAGGCAGCGACATCGCTGAGTCGCTGCACATCGACGATCGATTGCACGACCTGGAGCCCCACGAGATCGTCAACCACATCGGCGCTGGCAAGCTTCTGGAAACCATGGACGAGGCCGAGATATCCGAATGGCTGGCCAGCAGCGATGTCGACCCGACCGAATTCCTCAGCGCTATCGGCGAGGAAGAGGTTCTGCGCTGGCTCAACAACGAGTAAGCGCCACGACAGCCTGTCGTTAACTGCCCGATGCCCTGCTCCCCATCGCAGGCTGTATCGGAGTGTGATCTGAATGCGTAGGCATGCGCACATCTGGAAGTGGTCAGCCCGACCGGCGTATGCCGGGGTAGCACCAGCGGCGGCCAGGTAAAGCTGAGTCGAAAGAATGACCCCGGCGCCGAGCCGGCCAGATCACACTCCGATGCAGGACGCCACGAAGACCATGCACCACCCTAGATCACAGAACTATGGAGATACTTTTACTTCCGCATTTACATTTCGGGACAAGAGCCTCTGAACGACCTCGATGATACTCATAGTCACTTGCGGGGACGGTATCAAAGCCCTCCCAAGATGTTTCAGATCTTCCCCAATCATCCGAGCGATTGATCTGGACGCCCTCGTGTCCGCACTGGGAGCAAGTTGCCTTACGCCGCGTTTCATCCCAACTCATCAGAGTCTCCTTGTCGACCACCTGTCGGAAGAACTATAGCCCTCCACTCCCTTCACATCGACCGCATCGGCAGGCGCCAGCCCACCTTTCACGGTGGGTTTGGTCACCCGCCTGAGGAGCAACTCAAGCTCAGAGGTTTTCCATGAGCCACCCACTTGTCTTTGGCGTTGGCGTGAACGACGCCGATTACGTGGTATCCCCGTCTCGAAGCGAAAACGGGAATATCACCTTCAAGTACATATGCCCTATCTACGCCCGGTGGATAGCAATTCTCAGGCGCTGCTACCACGCGCCGAGCAGACCTAGCAGGCCGAGTTACGAAGGCTGCACTGTCGCCAATGAGTGGCATCGGTTCAGCTCATTCAAGAGCTGGATGGAAAGCCAAGACTGGCAGGGCAAGGACGTAGATAAAGACCTGTTGGTTAAAGGGAACAAGGTTTACGGCCCTGATACCTGTTGCCTGATAAGTCGGTCAATCAATTGCCTGGTAAGGGAAATCGCCAAGAACGCCAAGAACGAGCACGGCCTTCCGCCTGGGGTCGATTTCGATCCGAAGCTCCAGAAATACCGCTCACGGGCTCATTGCGTAATCACCGGGAAAAGAAACCATCTCGGGTATTTCGCAACGCCAGCCGAAGCGCATTTGGTCTGGCTCGGATTCAAGCGCGATCAGGCCGAGATCCTGGCGCAAGAACAAGCAGACCAGCGAGTAGCTAACGCTTTGAGGGGGCTCTATGCGAGCGATCAGCCCCTCCCTTCCCCACCCACCGAGTAACCCACCACCTGGAGGCGACAATGGGCGCACTTCGAGCAGCACAATGGCAGTACGACAACCAGTTGCCTCCGGCGGTGAGCGAAAGCGCGGCTGAGCAGGCGGAGGCACGCTGGATCGACGACGGTATCGCAGAGCTGATGGCGCGCCGTGACGTAGTGTTCCAGCGCAACTTCCGCCAGCGCGGCGTGACCTACGAGCGCTTCGCTCAGGCGGTGGACGAGTTCGCGATGGGCCAGCTTGGCCTGTCGGGGATCAGCAACTCGGTACTGGGCCGCCTGGTTCTGGCAGCGCGCTGCAAGGTCACCAGCGATGCAGCAGCCGCAGCCGACGAGATCTTGAGCGTTGCCAACCCAGAGGTCCAGCTTGAAGAAATCGCCCGGCAGCTACTCACTCCTTTCGCCAAGGGAGCAGTGCTGGCCCAGGCCGAGGACGCGGAATGAATCCTCACAGCGTGGCGGTTCGCGCCATCGAGGCCGCAATCGAGACGATGCTTCTGCCGGGCTCCGGCGCGGTGGAGGATGCGAAGGCCGAGACGATGGTCGTCGCCTACTTCTCCATCCTCGTCATCGACTCCCACGAGTTCAAACACTACTGCGAGCGCATTCGGCGTATTGCCGTTCGGCGCAAGGAGGCTGCATGACTACGCGGATCTTCCCGTCGATCATCGACGACCAGGTGGCCGAGGTCGCCAGGGCCGTGCCAGACGATCGAATCCTGCTGGTGTTCAAGGGCCTGACCATGGAGGACGCCATGAACCAGGCGCGTCTGGCCCACATAGAGAACCCTGCGGCCTGGTCGGGCCGAGCGTATCTCTGCGGCATGTGCACGCTGGCCTACGAGGTGCGCTCATGAAGCTTGAGCGCTCGATACTCATCACCCTGGCCGCTCACGAATCAACCTTGCAGCAGATCAAGTCGTTGACGGCTGAGATCGGGCTACACCTTGGCCGATGCGAGAGCAGATACGAGTTGATTGGGCCGAAGCCTTTCAATCCATGCCCCGAGCTGGGCGATTTGCCTTGGCCTAACGGTAGCGAAGAGCACTGGAACATCCTGTACGACGAAAAAAATCGCCGAAAGACGCATATGTGGGACGCATTCCGACAGTGGTCTCAAGATGAAGATCGCGGCCTGAATGACGAAGAAGTGATGGCCTACCTGCTCAAACAAGGATGCGTCCACTGCACGAGAGCCTTTTACTTCGTCAGGGAGCGCAAGAAAGCGCGCCGCGACCTCGGCAACTTCCGCCGCTCGCTGAGAGCGCTTGGCAAGTCGGCGATCAAGGCCTTGGATCCTAAGCCATGACCAGCTACCAGCGTGCACGCCGTATCGCTACTTGGCGCGGGTCATTCCTCGCTCTCACCTTCTGCACCATCTGGATGCTCGCCGGCGCTCTGGCCGGAAGCATCACTTCCTGAACACACACCCGGCGCACGGCGGGCCTTCGGGATAACCGTACCCCTTCGGGAGCGTAAGCGGCGAGAGCGCGCAACCATCCACCGCAGCCAGGGCCTGGAGCGTACCTCCGTGCCTGGGTGACCTGGCATTTCCCCTTTCAACTGACGGCGCCGGCCTGGCGCGAGGTTTTCCAATGTCCGCAGAACAGAAACTGATCGCGATCGAAGAGATCAGCGAGGCGAACGCCCCGGCCATCTACGTGGCCGGCGGCTTGAAGCAATTTATCGACCTGGTGAAGACCGAGGTCGAAGGCGAAGTGCCCGACCTGACCACCCGCAAGGGCCGCGAACGCATCGCCAGCCTGGCCGCCAAGGTCAGCAAGTCGAAGACCGCCGTCGAGAAGCCGGGCCGCGACTACCTGCGCCGGCTCAAGGAAATGCCCAAGGTGGTCGAGGCCGAGCTGCGCGAGTTCGTGACCAAGATGGACGCTCTGCGGGATGAGACGCGCCGGCCGCTCACCGAGTGGCAGGCCGCCGAGGACGCCCGCATTGATCGCCACAACGACCGTCTGAACTGGCTGAAGACACTGGCCGATGACCTTGGTGAACTGAGCTCTCTGCACATCAAAGGCCTGATCGCCGAGGCTGAAGGCATGCAGCTTGGCGCTCACTGGGAAGAGTTCGAGGCCGAGGCGGCAAACGCCAAGGACAAGGTCCTGACCACTCTGCGGGCAGCGCTCCAGAAGCGAGAGCAGTTCGAAGCTGAGCAAGCCGAACTGGCCAGCCTGCGCCGCGAAGCAGAAGAGCGCGCCGAGCAGGATCGCATTCGGGCAGCCCAGGAGGCCGCCGTCGAGGCTGAGCGTCAGCGCGTGGCCCAGCAGCAGCAAGCAGAACGCGAAGCGGCAGCCCGCCGTGAGCAGGAACTGATTGACCAGGCCGCTGCGCAAGAGCGCGAAGCCGAGAACCAGCGCCTCCAGCTCAAGCTCCAGGCCGAGCAAGCCGAGCGCGCCAGGATTCAGGCTGAGGCTGATCGCGTTGCCGCCGAGCAGCGGATTGAGCAGGAGCGCCAAGCCGCCGCCCGCCGGGCTGAAGAAGCAGCTGAGCAGGCGCGCCAGGAAGAACGCCGCCGGGCCGACGCCGCGGCTGCCGAGATCCTCCGCCAGCAAGAAGCTCGCGAGACCGACAAGGCGCACCGAGCCAGCATCAACCGCGCCGCCCTGGAGGCCTTCATTGCCGAGGGCATGCCAGAAGCCTGCGCCAAGCAAGCGGTCACCCTGATCGCGCAGCGCAAGATCCCGAACATCGCCATTTCCTACTGAGGTCGCCATGAGCCAAGTAGCCAGGGTCGAAACCCAATCCCAGCCGCCAGCTGTAGCCGCCGAGTCGGTGACCATCCTGCAGATCATCCAGCAGGTCGCAATGTCGCCCAACGCAGACATCGACAAGATGGAGCGCTTGATGGCCATGCACCGCCAGCACCAGGCGCAGCAGGCTCAGCAAGCGTTCGACGCTGCCCTAGCGGCAATGCAAGAAGAGCTTCCGGTTATCCGTGAGCGCGGGGCCATTAAGGACAAGTACAAGAACGTCCAATCCACCTACGCCCTGTGGGAGGACATCAACGAAGAGCTGAAGCCTATCCTCGCGAGGCACGGCTTCGCGCTCACATTCCGCATCCCTCGCACGGACAAAGGCATTGAGGTCGAGGGCGTGCTTAGCCATCGCGATGGCCACCGAGAAACCACTTCAATCCTGCTTCCAGCAGATGCCACGGGCAGCAAGAACGCGGTCCAAGCCGTAGCAAGCTCTGTCAGCTATGGAAAGCGCTACACCGCTGGCGCCCTATTGAACTTCACCACTACCGGTGAAGACGATGACGGCCAGGGCGCCATCCCGACGCAGCAGCCAGACGAGCCGGTGATCACCCAGCGGCAGGCTGCACAGCTCGACGCGCTGCTGAAGAAATGCAGCCAGGTTCTGGTCGACAACTTCACGGCCAAATACGGATGCGCGGGCAACGTGTACAAGTCCGAGTTCGATTCAGTGCTCGCTCGCCTCACCAAATCGGCCAACCGGCCGCAGGAGTAAACCATGCAGATCATTTCAGACGTCGAGCAAGGTACTCAGGCCTGGCTGGACCTGCGCCTGGGCATCATCACCTGCAGCGAGCTGGATTGCCTGCTGGTGAACGGCAAGGGCGAGGCAGGTTTCGGCGCCGGCGCCTTCACCTACATGAACACCCTGATCGGTGAGCGCATCACCGGTGAGGCAGCTGATCCCTTCACCGGCAACCGCCATACCGAGCGCGGCCACGAACTGGAAGGCACCGCCCGAGGCCTGTACTGCGACCGCGAGGACGTCCAGACCCACCAGGTGGGGATCATCCTCAATCACGGTATTGGCTACTCGCCGGACGCCCTGGTCGGCGACAAGGGTCTCACCGAGATCAAGACCAAGCTGCCGAAGCTGCAGGTCGACGTGATCCTAGGCGGCGAGATACCGAAAGAGCACATCGCTCAGTGCCAGGGCGGCCTGTGGGTGTCCGAACGCGAATGGATCGACTTCATCTGCTACTGGCCGGGCATGCCGCTGTTCGTAAAGCGCGCATACCGCGACGAGGCGATGATCCGAAAGCTCTCGGAGCGCGTGAAAACCTTCTACGAAATCCTCGACGAGCGCATGAACAGGGTGCTCGGCATAGCCGCATAAGGTAGGAGCATGAACCAATCAATCGACCTGGAGGCCGCAAAAGCGGCCTTCTTCGCATCCGGCGGCCAGCTGATCGTGCTGGAGGGTTTCACCTACCGGCCGCTACCGCAGCGCAAGCACCCTGAGCCAAAGCTGAAGCGAGCTAAGCCTGCTGCGCATAAGTCGGAACACCCGCAGCAAAGACCCGCCAGGACTCGCGCGGCGCAGATCGCCGAACTCGCCAAGACTATGACCTGTGGCGAGGTCGCGAAGCTCCTGGGCGAGACCAAGGGAGCGCTTTGGGGCGTAGCCGCTCGCGAAGGATTCAAGTTCTGCAAACCGCCACGCCAGGTGCAGCCGGTGAGAGACGCCGCCGCTCAAGAGGCTGCCGATCGGGAGCTGGCTGAGCGGATCATTGCCTTGCGCGACGAGGGTATGTCCCGCTGCCGGGCAACCGCAGTACTCGGAATCGGAAATCGCAAGCTGGAGCGAATCCTGGCTGCATTCAAGATCAGCTTCCCGCTTCAGCGGTATCGGGGGTAGGCCATGATCGCAACCATGTCCCAGCCCGTGCCCGCCGTGAAGTACGCGGCGGCCATGGCCAGGTCCACTGGTCAGCCTTGGGGCGTATACCGAGGAAACAAGCGCTTACTGGTGGTTATGCCGTCGGCCTCGACGAAGAAAACGCCCATTGAGGTGTGCCACCCATGAGACGCATCCAGAAACTCACGCAGCAGCGTCGCCGCCAGCTGCACATACACATCCCGCCCAGCGGATTGAGGGAGGTGCCGTATGGCGATGACGCCGCAGGAGCGCGACAAGCGCCGGCGCGAGAAGGCCGAGCGCCTGCAGGAAGAAGACCTGCGCTTGAAGGTTCGACCAGGGACTAAACAGGCCCTGCTGGAGCTGATGGAGTGGGCCGGGATCGAGGAACAGGGCGAGGCGATGACGCTGATGATTCATCACATCGAAGCTCTCGGCCATCATGCCTTGTTCAGGATCGCGCGCCACGAAATCGAAGCTCACCGATCTGTGGCGCGCGCCGAGCCGCTGCGGCTGTCAGCCAGGAAGCGAACCGGCCAGCATCTGCGCGCAATATGCGGTTGGGCAGACGCCTCGGCCAGCCAGATGATCGAGGCGCTGATTCACGGCATCCACGTACTCGGCAGGTTGCACGCGGCGAAGTTTCTCACCCCGCCACGGCACCAGATCAGCATCTCGCCGCGCCTGGCCTTGGCCTTCGATCGGAAGAGCTTGCTGATGATTCAGCAGGATCAGGGAGATGAGATCATCGCCCCTAGGTGAAATGGTGCGGGTCAGAGGAATCGAACCTCTCCGGCGCTGTTGGTAGCCACTTCTCAGCCTCAAATTACCAATATTTAAACCGTATACATAGGACCCGCAGAGCCGTTCCGCACCAGTTAAACATCGCAGCTGTCAGCGTCATAACTACCCCCAGATCCAGAATGTTGAAGTACAAGGCGAAAGCCTTGATCAGCAGTGGAACTACAGCGGACAGGTCAGCAATAACGGCTAGAACACTGGTGAATTTGAGTTTCGAGGCAACTATTTGTCCCAACTCAGTGAGACCAGCCAAAGCTGATCCCGTAATCAGTCGGGCAGCTTAACGAATTCGAACCTTACATTCAATTCCACCATGCCGCATCCGGCCACGGAGGGCGGCGCATGCTCGGGAGATAATCCATGCATCCAGAATGGAGGCCGGTTCCCGGCTTCGAGTCATCCTACCTGGTCAGCTCCCAAGGTCAGGTCAAATCGGTAGCCCAAGGCGCAGGGCGAGTGCCTGAGCGTCTGCTGAAGCAGTTTGCCGACCGGGGCGGATACATGAAGTTGGTGCTCTGCACCAAGGGCCAACGGACCAATGTTTATGTCCACCGCCTCGTGGCAGAGGCGTTCCTGCCAAACCCGGATGGCCTTGCTCACGTCAACCACATTGATGGCGCCAAAGACAACAACTGCCGTGAGAACCTCGAATGGACCTCATCCGGCGAGAACAACATCCATGCATGCCGAGTACTGCTGAAGCGCGTGCGCCCAGTGGTGGCTGAAAGCCCCTGCGGCTCGGTGTCGCTCTGCTACCCGAGCATTCGACAAGCCCTGGAAGATGGCTTCCATCGCGGCTCAATTCAGCGATGCATTGAAGGTCGGCGCCGTCGTCATGGCGGGTATCGCTGGCATGACTGCCTGCCAATGAAGGCGTGAAGAGGAGAAAGCCATGACCCAGTTCTACCTGCAGGACAGCCGGCCCCACGCCTACGTCGGCGACGGCCTGTCATTTTGGGGCCTCGGTGGCTCAGGGTATGTCACCGACCTGGGCAAGGCCCAGCTGTTCACCCGGGACGGCGCCCTGGATCACCGTGACACCGACATACCATGGCCGAAGGACTACATCGACGCCCGGGCGCGGATCGGCGTCGATTGCCAATATGTCGAGATCCGCGAGGCGCTGGACCAGCATCCTGACGCTGCTGAGTTCTACATGCAGAAGCCGAAGTCCTTGAACGGCAACAACTTGATCTGGCTGAAGGCTGATGGAGGCTTCACGAGCGACCTGAGCAAGGCCGTGCGCGTCGCCCGAGCACACACCATCAACATGATCGGACGTTGCGGCCAGGCCGGCGGCATCGCCTGGCCCTGCGACTACATCGACGCGCACAGCCGCCGCCTTGTCGAGCGCGACGACGTCGACATCAAGGAGGCACTGCGCGCTACCGGCATCGTGCTGCCCAAGCTACAGAAGCCACGAATGATGATGTTCAACTGCCACGGCTGCGGGCGGTTCATCAGCGATCGCCAGCGCTTCGAGAACAACTGCCGCAACTGCGGAGCGGACAACAGGCCATAGCCGCCTGACCCAACGGCACTGCCCGCCAGCGTATCAGCCCTTCCGGTATACCTCAGGCGACCAGGCGCTGCTGAAGACGATGACCCCGAAGATCAACAGGTAAAGCCAGTGTTGGCTCGGGTACGAGAAAGACCCTACCTGGGCGACCACAAAAGCGGCGCCACCCACAACTAGACGCTGCCGGCGGGTGAACTTCTGCCTCAACGCTACCAGCTTTCTCTTCCATCCCATTACCACTCTCCTTGTTTGGTAAGCGGCGAAGCATATCACTCGGCGCTGCCCGCCAGCGCCTTCCCCTATTCAACGATAACGCCTCCCCGGCGAGGGCGGCGCCTGCCTGGAGATAAACATGAGCACATTCGCAGTATTCGGCATGACCGCCGATGTAGCGCTAGCCGAGGCCAGGAAGATCACGCCGACCAAGAAGCCCCCCCAGAAGCCTGGCTCGATGCCTGAGGAGATGAGCCTGGATGAATGGAACACGGCTGTAGAGAAGGCGGCCACCAAGATCATGCGCGGTACCAAGGTTCGCCAGCTCAGCCCTGTTTTCGATGCGCCGCAGTACGCCGAGCAGTTCGCGGCCCTGGCCCGCAAGACAGGCCGCTGCCGCGACCTTCGTGTCCGCGCCAAGTGCGCCCTTACCGACGCGGAAGGCAATCCGATCATCAACAAAAAGACGAAGGCGCCACGCATCGGCTGGGTCGACTACCAGCTCGATATGACGCCGAAAGTCGCATAACCCAGGAGCACCCATGCCCATCACCTACGGAAGCGTCTGCAGCGGCATCGAAGCTGCGACCGTGGCCTGGCACCCGCTGGGCTGGCGTGCCGCCTGGTACGCCGAGATCGAGCCGTTTCCCAGCGCGGTGCTGGCTCACCACTACCCCGCTACGCCGAACCACGGCGACATGACCCGCCTGGCAGCCATGGTGCTGTCCGGCAAGATCCCGGCGCCCGAGGTGCTGGTCGGCGGCACGCCCTGCCAGGCCTTCAGCGTTGCCGGCATGCGCGAAGGCCTGGCCGATCCCCGCGGCGCCCTCACCATCAAATACGTGGAGCTGCTCGATGCAATTGACCATGTTCGAACAAAGCGCGGCGATCCCGAGGCCACCTGTCTCTGGGAGAACGTCCCCGGCGTCCTCTCCGACAAAGGCAACGCGTTTGGCTGCTTCCTCGGCGCCCTGGTGGGCGAATCCGAAGAACTCCAACCGCCAGGGGGCAAATGGAAGGACGCTGGTTGTGTGTATGGACCCACGCGAACAGTCGCATGGCGGGTTCTGGATGCCCAATATTTCGGCCTGGCCCAACGACGCCGCCGTGTGTTCGTTGTCGCAAGTGCTCGAGCAGGATTCGATCCCCTCGAAGTACTTTTTGAGCGCGAAGGCGTGCGCCGGGATACTCCGCCGCGCCGAGGCGAGGGGCAAGACCTTGCCGGACGAGCTCCATTCGGCCCTGCGCTCCAGTGCGGCTGCGGATGGGTCTTTGGACTAGACCTGGGCCAATACGGATGCCCGAACTGCGAGGGCGATGAAGGGCCAGCGGCTGAGGTGCTGGCCGGCGTGCCTGCGTACGGTGGCCACAGCCTCCAAGGCGATGTCAGCCAGGCCGCAACGCTTACCGCCAAGGACACGCGCTTGGACATCGAAAGCGAGACCTTCTGCGTTGCGCCAACGCTTGACGCCAGCTTCGGCCGACTACAGGGCTGCAGCGGTCAGGATGCAAATCACGGCCACGGCCACCTGGTTGTGCACGGAACTCAAGATCCGGATGTATTGAATGGCCTGACCCACCCACTGGGCAGAAACAGCGGCCAAGAGAACGCAATTCTGGTCGGGGCGAGTTCCGGTTTTGAGACCGTCGCCACCTTGGACGCCAGAACACAGGGTAGCGGGTTTCCGGGCACCGACGGCGCCTGCGGTGGCCATGTGATTGCCGCGTTCGCTGAAAACTCTCGAGCGGAACTCCGATACGAGGCCGGAGACGGCTCGATCGCCGGAACGCTCAGCGCAGGGGGGGGCAAACCTGGACAAGGTACTCCTTCGATACAGCATGGCCAGGCCGTTCGCCGGCTCACCCCGCGCGAGTGCGAATGGCTCCAGGGCTTCCCTGGCGACCACACCCGAATCCCGTATCGCGGCAAGGCCGCCGATGAATGCCCGGACGGCCCGCGCTACAAGGCCATCGGCAACAGCAAGGCCGTGTTGGTCGTCCGCTGGATCGGCCGGCGCATCCAACAACAACTTGAACGTCTCGCTTGAGGTATCCCCATGCCCACAGAAAACCGATCCAGCAACACCGAGGTCAGCATCAGGAGTACGTCATGAATTCCTAAAAGATCACTGGGCCGGCGCAGATCGGCGTCAGTGGTGGGCGAACACGCGGTCGCATGCTCTGGAAAATCCTGGAGGCCCACGGCGGTAAGCTACCGGCAGATGTGCACGCCCTCTTCCAGAACACCGGCAAGGCGGGATTCCTGTGCCATATCATTTTCCTGGCATAAGAAAACCGCCGAATAGGATTTTACTGTTTCGTTGGCTCAATTATGTTCCAGTAACAATCAGAGTACGCGGTGTTTCTAAAATCAAAAACCACCTTTCGCTTACCTTCTGAGCTAACCACTACAGGCGCGGTATACGCTTTAACGACCATGGCATCAGAGAACCTGTTCTTGTCCCCGACAGAGGACATGGCGTCTTCCAGTAGGTCACCCCTCTGCCGAGCCTCCATAGCCTCGCCAGCCACGGCAGAGATCTTCTTGCAGGTTTCCTCGCCACTCGCGGCGAAGGTAAGCGTAGAAACGGACGCGAGAGCAGCAATCAGCAAGACTCGATTCATGACGTTCTCCATTAAAATCGCCTGCAATCTACTGTGCGTGGCGAAAAACGAGCCCAGGCAGCCCAGCCGCTCGGACTATCACTACCCATCCAAATTACTCACGCGAAGGGCACGGATATGCCCGAGGATGAGAAGCGAAGATTTGCTGAGGCGCTCAAGCGCATAACGGCAGGAAGCGGCGGACCCGAGCCGGCTGCGAAAAGCACAGGCGGGGCGGGGCCTCTATCAATGTCCGCTAAGATGTGGGCCGGCATCGCACCCGTTCAACTACTCAAGTGGGCGCTTGTGATGGCTATAACGCTCGGCATTGGATGCCCGCGATGAGTCCGGCGGGCCTTGTCTTTGACCGCCTCGAAAGGGCCGGATTTTGATGTTATCGTCACGCTCCTCTGGGTGTGCTCTTTTGTTCACATCGTCTCGACTGCTTGGAGAACCATCACTTTCAGATGGCTTGTTACTCAGCCTGTCACTATCTATCCCATACCTATCTCTGGTCATACACACCTCTCAACGCTCAGAATTTCTGAGCAAATTAAGTATGCGCCGATAACAATCAAAGAAATTTTTTATCAGACCACCGGACATAACTAAATAAAATTTATAAGCACCGCTATCGCACGAGTGCTACGGATGACGTGATATTCAAAAAGCTGACGATCGATCTGTGTCGGTGCAAGATCGTCAGCGAAACAAACGCGCTGGACTACTGCTGTGACGAAGTGGCTGATCAGTTTGAGCTTGTGAAGCCGTCCCGACGACTGGAGCACATTTGTACTCCTACGCTGTACCCCCTCTCCCCTCTATTCACTGCCGCGATATGGCGGCGAGGAGAATTGTCGATAGCCATCGGCCAGTCAGTCGTCGTTATGGGCTTTCTGAAGCTGAATCTTTTCCTTCAGCGGCCCGTATATCGGCGAATTTGATCCACTCATCGAAGGCGATTCGGTGGGCTTTGCAGGTCTTTTCCCATTCGATCCCATTCATTCGCCCATAGGCGATCTGGTTCATCGTGGCTGCAATTTGAGCATCGAGCTCTCTGAGAAGCAGATAAGCCTGGTAATGGCTTTCCTTTGCGTTGGGCATATAGCTCACCTCACGGATGGATGACAGAGCTATCAGCTTCAACGGCTCATACGGTGGACTGCCGGTTCCCCAGTTAAATCCCATCACTTTCAAATAATTCCGATAAATCGGCAGGAGTATGTCATGCCTGAAGAAAAGCAACTGATCCAGCCGCTACAGGTGGAGCGCGATGAATACGGCTTCTGGACCCACCCGGCTTGGCCAGATGACGGCGACGAATGCGCGCTGCCGCTCAGCTGGTTCGGTGACCAAGGCCTGGAGTACTGCGTGATCGAGATGGAAAACGACAGCCCGGAAGAACTGAATGCGGAATGGCTCGACGCCGGCGGCGACTATGACTGCACGCGCTGGCAGCCAAGCAAGCCGGTCGGTGATGGCTGGTTCACCTTCTCGATCCACGACACCGAAGACGGCCCTGTTTGCGTGTGGATCCGCCACAAGGTGGCGGCATGACCCGCCTCGCCCTCTGCCTCCTGCTGCTGGCCACCGGCGTCAGCGCAACTGAACTGCCGTCAGGCGTCTGGTCCTTCGAGGATAAGCCCCGTGGGGTCGTCTGCTACGTCATGAACTCGATGGGCAACAACGCCATCAGCTGCGTGAAGGTCTGGCTGCCTCAAACGGCCGGCAACCAGCGCCAGCTCTCCCCGCACGAAACCCAACCCGAACCTACACCCGCTCTGGCGCCTGGGCGCTGGATTGATGAGAGGTATCAGCTGTGAGCGATTGGATCAAATGCAGCGACAAGCTGCCGGAAACCCCAGCCAACTCGGACACCACATTCATCGTCGCGGTGTATCGCGCCCGAACCGACAAAACCTACGTGTTCGCGGCGGAATGGCTGAACGAGAAGCTGCTCAATACAGACGATGACGAACAGCCTGAGGAAGGAACGCCCTTTACCGGCTGGCACTCGCTCGAACCACACGATGACTTCGATGAATACTGGATGCCGCTGATTGATCCCGGTTCCGGTGATGAGGTGACCCACTGGCAGCCACTCCCTTCCCCGCCGAGCATCCAGCCATGACCGACCTGATCGAAGTGAAGACGCCCGACCTGGTCGGCGAGGCCTTGGGGTGGGCAGTAGGCAAGGCCGAAGGCTTGGACCTGCAGCTGGCTCCGCCCGGCTACAACGGCGTGCCGTGGCGTGTATTCGCACGATACCGGGGCCAGGCGATCGAGCACACCAAGCGCTACAACCCATGGGAAGACTGGGGGCTGGGCGGAGCTTTGATCGAGAGGTACGCCGCCATGGTACGTGGGTTTCCAAACCAGATGTACGAAACCCTGGCCATTGCGCGAGTCCGCATAGACGGGGCGCTGGCCTGGCGATCCGGACAGACGCCTCTTATTGCACTATGCCGCGCCATCGTCGCCACAAAACTCGGCGATACCGTCCAAGTGCCCAAGGACCTGATGCCAGAAGGTAATACCAATGACCGCTGACGAAGCACTCAAGATCCTGAATGCGCACGCCAGCGCGCTTGACGTGCCGTACCCCCACTGGATTGGCGGAAAGGATGCCGACCAAGGCCCGTCCTACTGCCGCTCTTGCGCTGAAGCCAAGGTCGCGGCCGGCGAGGCTGAATACGTCGACGGCGGATGGCAACAGGACAATGACGGCTGCTGCTACTGCGATACCTGCGGATGCCTGCTGGAGTACAACCTCACCGATTACGGGGCAGCGGAAGAGCTTGAGCATTACCTGGCCGGCCATCCATCAACCCCAATATCCCCTGAAGATGCCTTCCATATTGCCAAGATGCTCGAGCACGATGAAAGCAACCCGGACGCGGTAGCAATTGCTGTCGCCGCGGCAGAGTTGATCGCGTCAGCCAAGGAGGCCCAGCCATGATCCTGCCCCTGATGTACATGGCCTACCTGATCTACAGGGGGCCGCGATGAGCCGCGAAGTGACAGAGCTGGACTTCAGGAGACCGGAATTCCGCGACGCAAAGGTTGAAGATTACGAGTTCCGCGAAGACGGCGCGCTAGTAAGGAAAGACCGGTGGCAAACCGGCATGTGGCGGATTGCATCGCTCGTCGGCCAATCCCGGGGCGGATTCGAGATCGACGCCGTGGTCGAGAAGGTCCGCAAGCTGGCAGGCAATTGGAGCCCACCAGACCCGGAAGAGGATCCTGGTCTGGAGCGGATCGACATCCGCCTATCCTGCGGCAGCGTCCTGGCCAACTGCCAGCGCACCGGCCAATTTGCCTACCACTGGCGCTTCGGGAACATCACCTTCACCAGCAAAGACTTCGGCGCCGACATAGTCGAGTGGCAAGAGTCAGCCGCGCCGAAAGCCTAACCCCTCCCCCTACAACTCAAGCCCGCCGACATGCGCGGGCATGGAGAGCTATTGCCATGACGAAGGAAGAACTGGCAGCGCTACCGGAGAAGGTGCGCATCGCCATCGAGGCCGGAAAGGCAGCCGCCGAGGCCCACCCCAATGATGCCGGCAGCGCCAACTGCGACCGCGTCGTGATCCCGGTACCAGGCCTGCGTGCCATCCAGTTGCCCACTCTGCCGGGATATGTGCAGAAGAAGAGCCGGTTCCACCAGCAGGGCATTCACCTGGACACCCCGTGGCCAGGTATCGGAAACCAGCACAGCGCCGGCGTACAAGCCATGCACGCCTCGCTTCAGGCCCAGGGCGTGGATTGCTACGTCTGGTACCAGCTCGATTGACCACCAACCTGCCGTGGAGACCATCCCATGGAACATGCAAGCGAGTTTCTCGATGAGGAAGAGGTGGTGCGGGTGACCGGCTACCAGCTCCCGAGCAAACAGATCGCGTGGCTGGCCAACAACGGCTGGCAGTACACGCTCACCCGGGCCAGGCGGCCCATTGTCGGTCGGGTATACGCCCGACTCAAGATGGCAGGCGTCAAGCCAACGGCAACGAATGCCACGGCTGAAACATGGACATTGGACTTATCGCGCGTGGGGTAGAAAGTGCGCCATAGAAAAAAGGAAAACCGTGACCTGCCGGAGCGCATGCTTCGGCGGGCCCGGAAACGGAAAGGCGGGAAAATTTGGGTTGCGTACTACTACTGCGGCAGAGACGCGGACGGAAAGAGGATCGAAATCCCGTTGGGGCAGGACTTGGCAGAAGCCAAGCTGGAGTGGGCGCGCCTGGAGCAGAAGGCCAGACCGAAGGTTATGTCAACGATGGGGGAGCTGTTCGACCGGTATGAGCGGGACATCATCCCGACGAAAGCACCGCGCACTCAAAAAGACAACAAGTACGAACTGGATCGCCTGCGCAAGGCGTTCTCTGACGCGCCGATCGAGGTCATCAGCCCGCCGGTCATCGCCCAGTACCGGGACGCCCGCACCGCGAAAACACGGGCAAACCGGGAGATCGCCCTGCTCTCGCACGTTTTCACCATGGCCATGGAGTGGGGCTTTGTCGAGCGTAACCCCTGCCTGGCGGTTCGCCGCAACAAAGAGAAGGTCCGCGACTTCTACGCGGCCGACGAGATCTGGGATGCGGTGTACGCCGAAGGCGACCAGGGCCTTAAGGACGCCATGGACCTGGCCTATCTGGCCGGCCAGCGCCCAGCCGACACGCTGAAGTTCAGCACAGTCGACCTCGACGAAGACTACTTGTGGGTCGACCAGAACAAGACCGATAAGAAGTTGCGAATTCGACGGCACATCAATGGCGTGCTGACCGGCCTAGGCCAGTTCATCGAGGCGCTTCTTGAGCGGCGCAAGCTGCAGGGCGTGCGCAATTCACGCCTGATCACCAACGACGCTGGCCTGCGGATGAGCTGGGAGATGCTGAGGAATCGCTTCAGTGAGGCGCGGGACAAGGCTGCTCGCAAGCTAATCGCCGACGGCAACACTGACCTGGCCGCCAAAGTGAGGCAATTCCAGTTCCGCGATATCCGCCCGAAGGCTGCTTCGGAGATCGAGGATATCAGCCACGCCAGCCGCCTGCTGGGTCACTCGAAAGAGGAGATAACCAAGCGGGTCTATCGCCGAGTTGGCGAGGTTGTGAGCCCAACGAAATAGGCAGAGTTGCGGAACACATGCCAAAAGTTGCGGAACACTTCGGCTTTTCTGGCGCACAAAGAAAAGCCCCGCAGATGTTAATCTGCGGGGCTTTCGAATGGTGGAGGCCGAGGTCGGAATCGAACCGGCGTAGACGGATTTGCAATCCGGAGCATAACCACTTTGCTACTCGGCCTCAAAGGTCGGATCTAGCAGCTTGCGCTTCGCTATCTCCTTGAAACGCTGAACCTTTTTCAAAGTTTGCTGCGTTTCGATGGGCGCCATTATGTCTTCATTCCTTTAACCTTGCAACCCCCTGAACGAAAAAAAATTTCAACGGGTTCAAGGTGTTAGCGCAGGCGGCCGAGTTTACTCCACAAGCCCACCACTGTGTTCTCCACGGTGCCACTGGCAGCCATGCCGATTCGCTCCTGCAGGCTCTTGCGTTCGGCGTAGTGCAGGTGGAACAGGTTGGCGTTGCGCGCGCGTTCGCTGAGGTACTCGTCGCTGGTCTGCAGCTCGTCCACCAGCTTGCGGTTGAGTGCCGCGACGCCCAGCCAGACTTCGCCGGTGGCCACTTCGTCGATGTGCAGCTGCGGGCGATAGCGGGCAACGAAGTCCTTGAACAGCTGGTGGGTGATGTCCAGGTCTTCCTGGAACTTCTCCCGGCCCTTCTCGGTGTTCTCGCCGAACACGGTCAGGGTGCGCTTGTATTCACCGGCGGTCAGCACTTCGAAATCGATGTCGTGCTTCTTCAGCAGGCGGTTGACGTTGGGCAGCTGCGCCACCACGCCGATGGAACCCAGTACGGCGAACGGTGCGCTGACGATCTTCTCGCCGATGCAGGCCATCATGTAGCCGCCGCTGGCGGCCACCTTGTCGATGCACACGGTCAACGGGATGCCGGCCTGGCGAAGGCGCGCCAGCTGCGATGCGGCCAGGCCGTAGCTGTGCACCAGGCCGCCACCGCTTTCCAGGCGCAGCACCACTTCGTCACGCGGGGTGGCGAGGGTCAGCAGCGCGGTGATTTCGTTGCGCAGGCTTTCGGTGGCAGAAGCTTTGATGTCGCCATCGAAGTCCAGCACGAAGACCCGGCCCTTTTCCTCGGCCTTGCCCTTCTTCTGCTGTTTTTCCGCCTTGGCCTGCTGCTTGCGCAGGGCCTTGAGCTGGGCCTTGTCGAGCAGGCCGGACTCCAGGCGCTCGCGCAGGTCCTTGTAGAACTCGTTCAGGCGGGTGACCTGCAATTGCCCACCCGATTTGCGCCGCCC
>RCUU01000698.1_pt1 | contig 17790 bp, 13 predicted proteins | sample 2166211 | NCBI WGS metagenome assembly RCUU01 (sample SAMN09932620, study PRJNA488358) | compost metagenome | feature: garden; material: soil; isolation source: compost soil in phenylacetic acid-enriched culture | place: Germany: Experimental Botanical Garden Goettingen | collected 2016-01-27
TCCACCGGGATGTCCCCGAGCGAATACCGTAGCGGGATCGGGAAGGAATGAGAGCGAATTAGGCTGGAGGAGATCAGTTATAGGTCGGCGCAGCACGCTTTATATTTCTTGCCGCTACCGCATGGACAAGGATCATTACGTCCTGGAGCTTTGCCGCCATATTCGAGCTGTAAATGGTGGGAATATAGTTCCCGACGGATTCGTCTGCTCATTTTCAGCACTCGCTCATGGGCATAAGTATAAATCTGCTTATAACCTTGGCAGAAGAAATCGGGAGCGGCCTGATTGTCATCAGGGTTCCATTTGCGGTTCCGAGGGCATCCACCGTAACAGAGCCGTTGCCATTCGCAGGAACGGCATGGATCCGGTAAAGCCGGCTTCATCTCGTGGAAACGCGCAAAATTAGGGTGGGACAACATATCGGCGATGGAACTGCTGGCGACATTGCCAACGCTCCATTGCTTGTTAATAAAGAAATCGCAGGGATAAGCATCCCCGTTTTGTTCCAACACCAGGCTCGTCGGGCACGCGGCCCGATGCACGCAATGCTCAGCCTCCCGGTTCAAATAGACGCCAAGCATATTATCGAAGAAGCGGATGGACACCTCAGGATAGCCGTCGTTGTACCATTCGTCGAAGATCTCGCACAGGAAGTCACCATACTCTTGCGGCGAAATTTCATATTCGCCGGGTTGGTCCACCTGCTGGGATCGAAAATCCATGCACGGAATAAACTGGACGAAGTTGAAACCGTTCTCACGATAAAACGTCATCAACGACCTCGCCTTATCTACGTTTCCTTTATGGATCACTGTCAAAATGTTGAAATCGACCCGATGCTTCCGCAAATGCCCGATTCCCGCCATAACCCGATCAAAACTGCCCTTGCCGGCGGCATTCACTCGCCGGGAATCATGAATTTCCTTAGGCCCGTCCAGGCTGACGCCGATCAGGAAGTGATAGGTTTTAAAAAAGGCCGCCCAGCGGTCATCGATCAGCGTGGCGTTGGTTTGCAAGGAATTGCTTATGATTGTATTCGGCGGGGCATATAAGGCTTGAAGATAAACGACTTCTTCAAAAAAATCATGGCCAGCCAACAGAGGCTCCCCACCTTGCCAGGCAAAAGTCGCGGCGCCTTGGCTGAACTGCATGTAATCCTTGATAAATTTATCTAATAAAGCCGAATCGATTCGGTTGATTTTGGGTCCGGGCTTCCCTCCGCAGGTGCTGTAGTAACAGTAGTCGCAAGCCAGATTACAATCTTCCGATACGGTCTTCCACATCACGCCGAGGTTCCCTTGACCCTGAATCGCGCAGGCTTTCGACATTCCTTCTCCTCCTGTCCCTGTTTCCCACAAAGATAGCACCCTATAGAGTTGATGTCAAAACAATATAAAGTTGGACCGTTTTCGTGTTTTTTTTTATTGTGAATCCACACATAAGTGATATCTTTGTTTCAAAATGAATTTAATTGATGCGTTCTTCGGCAACAAAGAGAGGCGTTGTGCGTACAACGCCTCTTCATCTTAATCTCCGGTCCAACTTTGCATCATCATAACGGCAGCACCTGTAGCAACGGCCTCATCAGTCAGCAGGCCCTGCGTGAATACCGGACTGTACTCGGGATAGTGGTATGTATTTTTCTTAGCGATCTCGAGCGCAGCGTCGAATACGAGCGGGTGAGCGCTGATGAGCGGGCCGCCCAGTATAACGTACTCGGGATGGAGGGCATTGATCAGATTGGCTAGTCCGATACCCAAGTAGGCGGCCGTTTCCGTAAATTGTTCCTTCACCAGCGGATCTCCTTTCGACAGAGCCTCAACCAGCGTGGAGAAATTAACAAGATCAGGAGCAATGTCGGAAAGGATACTGCTGCGTCCAATTTTAAGTTGGGTGCGTATCCGTTCTTCGAGTGCAGGTACGGACACAAAAGCTTCGAGCGCCCCATAATTGCCTTTGTTTTGGAGCCTTGGTCCATTGGCCTGAATAATCATTTGGCCGACGGCGCCTTCCGTGTCAGCGGCGCCACGAAGTATGCGGCCTCCGGACATCGCAGCCGAGCGGATATTAACGCCTGCGTGCACGTAAAGAGCGTGCTCGATGGTTTCAGATCTCAGCGCCCAGTGTTCGCCGATGAGCGCGGTGTTGGTCCCGTTATCGAGTTTAGCTGGAAATCCCAGTCGCTCCTCAAGCAGAGCGCAAATCGGAACGTGCTTCCAGGCAGGGGAGGGAAATAACTCTGGTTCGAGAATGATCCCATTCCGTTGATCCAACGGGCCCACCGCCCCGATGCCGATACCCAATATATCGTCGGGTGAAATCTCGTGCTCATTAAGAAACTGTGTGGCTGTTTCCGTCACGAAGTCGACTAATTTGTCGGGCGTCATCTCTGCATCCATTTTCCAACGGGTAAACGCTATCGAATTCAGATGCATGTCATATAGCCCCAGGACAGAGTAAATACGGGAGATTTCCAGTCCGAACAAATAACGGTACTTAGGATTGGTTTGGAACAAGATGGGTTTTCTGCCTCCAGTAGAGTGTCCCAGTCCGGACACAACGATCAGGCCTTGGGTAGTCATTTCCTCCAATAACCGTGTCATACTGCTGCTGGTGAGTGAAAAATGATTCAGCAAATCAGCCTTCGAGACGGTCCCGAGATGTGAGATCCGATCATATACCTGCTTCTTTATCGAAGGATTGGAATGAGTCATCATAGGTACTACTCTCCATTTCCAAGCTATTTAGTCGGGATATGTTAAAGTATAGCGTTAACAACGGGGTATTACCAGTTAATATCATCCGAACAGTCATAATAGTACCATAATGAAATAAAGATAAGAAAAAGATAAGCAAATAGGATGTAAAAAGGCCTAATTCAATCTTATTTCACATAAAATATTATAACTTAAAACCAAAATGAAATAAACATGATATAATACAAATGAATTTAGGTAACGAACATCATAGGAGAATCGAGGAAGAAGCCGAAATGAAACATACCTTCATCGAACGGATGAAATTGATTGGGCAAATCTTTGCGGTTTTTTTTATGATCGGTCCCTCCACGTTTGGAGGAGGGTATGCGATGATCGCAACGATCGAACGGGAAATCGTTCATAGAAAAGGATGGATGAGCCGAGAGGATATCGGGGATATGGTGTCGATTTCGGGCTCCGCGCCAGGCGGCGTAGCCGTCAATTCGGCGGCTTTCATCGGTTACCGTCTAGGCGGATGGTTCGGTGCCATCGCCGCTGTAACAGCCATTACGATGCCCACGTTCGTCATCATATTTATCCTTAGCGCTCTCAGTGCCATGTTTATGGACAACGCGAAGGTGGAAGCCGCGCTTAAAGGCATTCATGCTGCTGTGGTGGCTTTGATTATGGTAGCCGCCTTTAAAATGTGGAAGTCTTCGGTGATGGATAGGGCAACGCTGGTTATTGCAACATTGACGGTAGCGGCGTTGTTGCTTTCCGGCATTCATTCGATTTATTTGATCCTCGGCGGACCGCTTGCCGGCATAGCCATCGTATTTGTAAAGAAAAAATGCGGGATGGTCGTACGGACGGAGAAGTTGATGTCGGAAGATAAACGGGAGCTGCATTTTCCTGAATACTATATTTGAAGGGTAGGAATCCAATGCTTTGGCAGTTGTTTGTTATCTTTGTCAAAATAGGACTCATCTCCTTTGGTGGAGGATATGCCGTATTAACGCTGATTCAACGGGAGGCGGCGGCCAGAAACTGGGTGGATGCCGGGGAGTTTCAGGAGATCGTCGCATTGGCCGGTATGGCGCCGGGCTCAATCGCTACGAATGCAGCCACGTTGATCGGTTACGCTGAGGCGGGGATTGCCGGGGCTGTGGTTGCCACCGTCGGCATCATATTACCCTCACTCCTCATCGTTATTGTTTTGACTGCATTTTTCCTAAGGCTGCAGGACAACGATTGGATCCGTTCATCTTTTTATGGCTTACGCCCGGTTGTTACCGGGCTAATCATTTACGCTGCCATCCACTTCGGGTTCAGCGGGCGAACCGATCTGCTACTCAGTTGGTCAATGGCAGGAACGCTGCTGATTAGCGCCGGATGTCTTCTCATGATAAGCAAATTAAAGGTACATCCCTTTGCTGTGATATTGCTGTCCGCCGTCGCAGGTATCGTTCTTTTCTAGCTTGGGGAAATTATCACACAACAAAGGTTGCTCTCGTTAAAGGAGCAACCTTTGTTGTGTAAAATAGGGGGTTACTATACTCCGCTAAGCATGATGAATCCGAGGCATCGGCAGCGGTTCCTTCCCAAGCTCGGCCCAAACGTATTTGAGCAAAAGCTCCGTCTTCAACCCTTCGTAGCCGGGTTCATGCCATAAGTTACGTAGCTCCTCGGGGTCCTCGGTCAAATCAAATAATTCCCCATAGGTCTGATTGTAGTACACCGTGATTTTATAGCGTTCATCAACGTAGGTTTTTTGATGGATCGTCGTCGGTTCATGGCGGAACTCGCAGATGACGTGATCGCGAGCCTTATCTTGACGGCCAAGCCATACGTCCATCTGGTCGACCCCGGTCATCGTTCGAGGGATCGGCAAGCCGCAGAAAGAGAGAAAGGTCGGTGCCAAGTCGACCAAAGACTGCAGCGCATCCGATCGTCGTCCGGCGGGAACATGCCCCGGGTACCTAACGATGAACGGCAGCTTAATCAAATCCTCGTAATGAAATCCTCCTTTCGCCTGCAATCCGTGTTGGCCGAAGAAGTGGCCATGATCCGTCGTGAACACAACCAGGGTGTCCTCCGACAGACCCAATGCATCCAGCTTATTAAGGATGTGTCCGATATATTTATCCATTAAGCTGATCATGCCGTAATAAACCGCGACCAGCTTCTTCTTGTCGAAGTCATCAAGCCGTCGCTTCGCTCCGTATTCGTAGTAATGGTGGGAACGGTAGCCATGGATGCCGAAACCGGTTTCCATCAGATGGGAAAAGTCTGGATTCTCCTCTTGAGTCAAACCAAAGTGCGGCGGATTTTTGTCGTGTTCTCCCGGCATCACCGCTGGAATCGTTAGCCGCTCCGGATCATACATCGTATCCCAAGGCTCCGGCGCTAAGTATTCCGGGTGAGGATCGAAGAAGCTGGCCCACAGGAAGAACGGTTCCCCCGTTTCGAAGTGTTCCTCCAAACGGGCATTCGTCCGTTCCGCGATCCATGTGTTGTAATGATACTTTTCCGGAATCGGCCACTTGTAGGTTTGTGTAGGGTCCATCGTACCGGTTGGGGGCAAGAAATAGTCCCGCCAATTGGCGCATCCTTGTTCCTCCAGCCACAAGGCGTAATGTTGCCCTACGTGAGCCTCGTTCGTATGGTTGCGCGCGAGCTCAACGTGATCAAAGCCGTAAAACGGCCCATGATCATCCCGCCAATAATTTAATTCCTGCAGAAGCGGATAAGCCTCCTTCGATTCGTAATCGGTTGTCGATTTCAAGGGTTGGAAGTGCGCCTTGCCGATTAATGAGGTTTGATAGCCGGCTTGTTTGAAATCTTCGCCGACGGTGTGTCGATCCTCCAACAGCTTGGTACCTAGCGTCCAGGCCCCGTGCTGACTTGGATACATGCCTGTTATGATCGAAGAACGGCTTGGCGTACAAGTCGGATTCGGGCAATAGGCCCGGCCGAAAGTCGTCCCTTCCCGGGTCAGGCGATCCAAATTCGGCGTGGAGATTTCAGGTTGAAACGCACCGATGGTATTCCAATGCTGTTGGTCACTTGTGATTAGTAAAATGTTAGGTCTACTAGACAAATTTAATCCCCTCCTATTATGATAATATTGATTATAGCGTGATTTATAAATGGCGTTCTGTTACATAACATTTATCATTTTGTTGTCTTTGAAGAGGTGGAGTAAGAGGAGAGATGCGCGATATGATGCAGGAGTATGAACATGAGTATGCCGAGTTTCTTTATTACACGCCTGGATATACGGATAAGGAAGCGCAGTTGTGGCCCGTACGGGCAGGGCGTAACGTAGCCAAATCTCACTATCAAGTTGGGCCGAAGAGAATCGAATGCTATAGCCTTCATTTTGTACTGGAAGGAAGCGTTTGCTTCGAATTCGACGGCAAGCGGGTGGAATTGCATTCAGATGACCTGTTCTGCCTGTTTCCTGGGCGGACCTACTTTTATCATGCGCTAGCCGCGGATAAGCCGTTACAAATGAACTGGCTCGCCTTGGATGGAAGCCGCGTCAAGTCGTTGATGGAACTCGCAGGCCTAACGCCAGAAAGACCGTTCGGGAGAGCGGTTGTTACCCCGCAGATGCGGAAACTGCTGGGCGGCACGATAGAGAAATTATCGAACTTCGAGCGCTGGAATCCGACGGCTTCTTTGGAGCTTCAAGGAAGCATATGCCATTTGCTGGCCGGGCTGATCCCCGAGACGGTGTCTGCCGAGATCACAGAGCCTTCAGGCTGGATCCGCGAGTGCATGGAGTTTATGGATCTTCATGTAACGGAGGGAATTACCGTGCAGCAGGTCGCAGCATTTGCAGGGGTGCACCGCTCGTATTTTTCCAATGTGTTCGCCAGCCAGATCGGGGTATCACCACAGAAATACATGCAGAGGATTCGAATGGAGAAGGCCAAGCGGCTCGTCGTCGAAACGGATGCTTCCGTTACGGAGATCGCCTTGTCTTTGGGTTATCCGAACCTGTACACGTTCACCCGAGCCTTCAAAATTTATTACAAATTGCCTCCATTGGCGATGCGGAACAGTCGATCTTAACAGAGTAGACAAACTGGGAATGACCGTTTATTCGAAAGCGCTTACCTTTGACAAACAGATTCGGACTAAAAGGAGGATAAGCTATGCTGCTTGCTGCGTTGCGCAAGTGGATTTCACCGAAACTTGGCATTCAGGGGAAGATATTTATCGCTTTTGGGCTGTTGACGCTTCTGGCCATCGTCTCCGTGACCAGCATCATCTACGTCAACATGCGCGATACGATCAAAAGGAACGCGATCACCTCTGTATCGGACAGTATCCGGCAGGCTGACGAGTCCTTGAACGTCATGCTCAAAGAGATCGACCGCTTAAATACGGTTGTCGTGACCAACAAGAATACGGTAATCGATACGGTTTTGAGCCCAAACGAAGAAATCAGCTACGAATGGTTTCAAGAGCAAAAACGGATCACCGAGTTTCTGTCCGGATTGATCGATTACAAGCCATATATTACCCGTATCGCCGTTGTTGGCCTGAACGGGAAAGTATTCTTCTCGGGAGGCCCCTGGATTGATCGTACATTCCTGGATACGGATATGATGGATTTTATGCTAAAGAAAGGAGAACGTCACGCGTATTTCAAAGAGTCGGATACATCGGAGGCGATATCCGTTGGGCGTGTCCTCCGTTATAACCGGGAGACCATCGGCGTCGTGATCGTTGATATGAATTATGATTTCATCCGAAAAACCTACGGTGTAAAACCCACGGCGGACAGCATTTTATACGTTCTGGATGAGCAGAAACAGCTGATTTATCAGTCCGATTCGGCGCCGTCTTCGGTGTCTGGCGATTTGGTCGGAGCCGTTTATGGCATTGAAGAACCGCCCGGTACCGGAGAAACCGCTGAGCAAGCTATTGACGGAAAACGCTATATCGTCGTCAGCCGTAAGTCCGAGTATACCGGTTGGACGACGCGTGCGCTGATTCCGCTCGATTCTTTGCTTAGCGAATCCGAGAAAATCCGCAACCTTATGGTGGAGGTGTCCGTTGTCGTTTTTGTTATTTTTCTGATTGGATCACTGCAAATGTCCTCTCGGACTACCCTCCATATCCGTCGTTTGAAAACGATGATGATGCGGGTCAAGGATGGAAACCTTGATTTTCCGCGTACGGAAATCAATACCAAAGATGAGATTGGCGATTTATACCGGGTATTTATCAGCATGGTAGATGAATTGAAACGTCTGATGGAAGGGATCCGAAGGAGTGAGCAGGCCAAAAGGGAAGCGGAGCTCACCGCGTTGCAGGCTCAAATACGACCCCATTTTCTCTATAATTCACTAAATACGATCAAGTACCTAGCGAAGTTAAACGGAGTCCCTAATATCGAGGAGGTATCCGGGGCATTGGTCGAGTTGATGCGAGGTGTGCTTGGGAATTCCGGGGAGTTCCTTACGTTGCGTGAAGAACTTGGTTACGTATCCAGTTACGTTGCCATTGCCAAATACAAGTTTCTCGAACCGATTCCGGTGCATGTTCAGATAGAGGATGATGAATTGTTGGAGTGTCAGGTTTTGAAACTTACGTTGCAACCCATTGTGGAGAATGCACTTATGCACGGTTTCGGTCCGTCGGCGCATGGAGGATTCTTGCTGATTCGCGTTTTCGAAGAAGACGGGGATCTGAAGATCGAGGTGATGGATAACGGTAAAGGCATGAGCAAGCAGAGTATGGAAGCATTGATGGTCGTAAACGAAGAGGCTCCTTCTCGTTTCAGCGGCATGGGTGTTCGTAACGTGCACGAGCGTATCCATCGGGTGTTCGGTGAGCCCTACGGGATAAAACTCTATAGCGAAGAGGGGTTGTATACGAAAGTGGAGGTTCGTTTTCCGCGAACCAAAGACCTGGGAACTCGATCTGTAAAAGGGGGCTAGGCCATGTATCAAGTATTGTTAGTTGACGATGAACCTCTCGTACATCACCATCTACGAACGGTATCGGATTGGCGAACCCATGGCTTCGAGCTTTGCGGCGAGGCCTTTGAGGGGGAAGCGGCACTTCGGATGATCGATCGACTTCGGCCCCATATCGTCATTCTGGACGTCAATATGCAAGGCATGAACGGTGTGGAGCTAAACCGGACGATCCATATGCGCTATCCCTCCGTTAAAACGATCATGCTAAGCAGCTACGACGACTACGACTATGTCCGCGAGTGCTTGAAGAATGGGGCGGTCGATTATTTGTTGAAACATCGTTTGGACGCGGATCAGCTAGTGGGGGTATTGAGGAAGGCTGTCCGTGAAATGGAAGAGGATCAGGAAGATCAAAAACGGACGCTTGGAGGTCTTACAGAATTTCGCGAACTCCTCGCGCAAATCATGCGAGGGAGGTCCGGAGCGGTCAAGGATCTGCAGGATTATGCCCGACAGAGTGGACGGTTTCAGGATACGGTATGTTTCACCGTGGCGGCGATGCAAATTTCCTCTTTCTTGCTGCTGACGGAATCCCGCAGCGACGTCCAGACAAATCGATTGGTGCAGCAGGCTATTGATCTTATGCAGCAGACCCTAGGGGATCAACCGGAGCGTACCGTGACTTACGTGGAAAATGGACGCATGGCCGTCCTGTTTACGTTTCGGGAACGTAGCGAGCAGGTAGCTTCAAGCGAGACGGTAAGGCTGATGAGCCATCTGCGGCATTCCCTGGAGCTGTTTATGAATTTGAAATGCACGTACGCCGTTGGCCACGTCTGCTCTAGCTTGTCCAAGCTTGAGGCTAGTTACCGTACCGCCGAGCAGGCGCTTGACGCTTGCCAGTCTCTACAGTCGGCAGGCGGACAAAACGGACAAAATGAACGAGTGTCCCTGACGATTGAAGAACAGAAGCAACTCCTTCTATCTATGGAAAATTTGGATCGGGGAGGCGTACGGGAAGTGATTGCCTCCGCGTTCAAAGGTCTTCGCCAACAGCCGGTCCATGCCCAAGGGGTGCAACTGATCGTTCGTGAGTTGCTGTCCATAGGGGAGAAGGCTACTCGAAAGTGGGCTCCTCATTCGGGCGGTGACAAAGCGGAAACCTACGGTCTTTCGGCGCGCGAGGATTTGGGACGAATCGGCAGTGTGGACGGTTTAGAACAATGGCTTTATTCCTATTACGAGGAACTACTCGACCGGCTAAAGCGAGAGCGTGCGGCCGGTCACCACTCGCGTCATGTATCGCAAGTAATCCTTCTAATTCTGGAGAAATATCCGAGCTACATCACGTTGGAGCTTGCGGCAGGAGCAATCGGCCTTAATCCTTCGTATCTCAGCCGGATTTTTAAAGAGGAGACAGGGATGACGTTCTCGGAATATGTGAACCGGATTCGGATTGATGCCAGTTGCAAGTTGTTGGAAAGCGGGAGGTATTCGGTCAAGCAGGTAAGTGTGCAGGTGGGATTCAGCACCTATAACTATTTTTTTAAAGTGTTCAAGGAGTGGACCGGTATGACCCCCCAAGCCTACGTGCAGAAAATTAGACCCTCAGATTCCGTAAAATAAGTGGAGTATGTGGTCAAAATTGTGGAATTTGGCTTTAGAACGGATCGACTATAATGAATTCACAACATGGTAAACGCTTACAAAAAGAACCGTTTTGCCAATCACGAAGGAGGTCATTCAAAAGATGCGAAAACAATGGGGGAAGGCCACAATCAGCACGATGCTGATTGCTGCGTTGGTACTAGGGGGGTGTGGATCTGGCTCCGACACAAAGAACAACACCGCTTCTGATGGAGAGGGGGTAGCCGAGGTCAGCAAGGAAGGCTTCCCGATCGTGCAGGAGCCGGTCAAACTGAAGATGTTCACCCGGATTGCCCCGGTCAATGGGCCGTTTAAGGACATGCCGGTGTTTCAGGATTACGAGAAAATGAGCAATGTTCAAGTCGAATTCATCGAGGCACCGACAGACGGTTTCCAGGAGAAGAAGAATTTGCTGTTCGCCTCGAACGAGTTGCCTGATGTCATGTATCGATCGGGGATTTCACCTTTGGAAGCGGTTCGTTACGGTTCCGGAGGACAACTGATTCCTCTTGAAAATATGATCGAGGAGTATGCTCCGAACTTTAATAAGTTGATGGAAGAATACCCCGAGATTCGAGCATCCATTACTACACCGGAGGGCCATATCTATACGCTACCCGGTATCGTTACTTTGGGATCGGCCCGGACAGACAAGATATGGATCAATCAATCCTGGCTGGAAAAGTTGAGCCTGAAGGAACCGCAAACACTTGATGAATTGTATGATGTGCTTGTAGCTTTCCGTGATCAGGATCCGAACGGGAACGGAAAGCAGGATGAACTTCCGCTGACTGCCCGCAAAGGGCTCCCTATCGTGGTTCTGTTGAGCGGAGCTTTCGGACTTGATCAGCAATTTGGCTACAACATGAACCTTGTTGACGACAAGGTCGAGATCTGGATGGGCAACGAGCGTAATAAAGAACTGCTGATGTTCCTGAACAAGCTGTACACGGAGAAACTTCTGGACCCAGAGCTGTTCTCTCATACGGAAGCGCAATTTTTGGCAAAGCAAGGAACAGGTAATACGGGAGTGTTCTTTGATCAGACCAACAACAATTTCCTGCCGATTGCGGATCAATACACCGGCCTTGCACCGTTTGAAGGGCCGCACGGCGACCGACTTCAAAGCCAGGGTGCACCGGTTCCGCGCGACCAGGGGGCGTTCGCCATTACCTCGGTCAATAAATATCCGGAAGTGTCTATGCGCTGGATCGACTATTTCTACAGTGACGAGGGCTCTACGCTGCTAAGATTCGGCCGGGAAGGTGAGCACTACGAATTGGTTGATGGAATTCCCACCTATAAGCCGGAATATTCCACAGCCGAGACGCAACCGAAGATTACACCTTATGCTGGTGGTGGGGCGCCTCACTTGATCAGTGATTATGTAGCTTCCTACATTAATCCTCCCCAGGTGCAGGAAGCACAGAAGAAGATGGACCCTTTCATGCCAAAAATTCGTTATGCCGCTCCGATGTTCGACGAAGCAACGGCTCAAAAGGTGAACACGCTTCGCAACGATATCGACAAGTACTATGAAGAGCAGAGCACGAAATTTATTGCCGGTGCGCTGTCTTTCGATAAGTGGGGAGAATTCCAGGCAACCCTGAAAAAGATGAACATTGAAGAACTGCAACAAATCTATCAAGAAGCTTATGACAAAATGGAGAAATAAGGCGGATCCTCTATGGAATAGGAGTGGATGTTCATGAAGAACGCAGAAATCCATGAGACTGCCGCGGCTGCCAAGTTCCAATCGGAACGGGGCAGCCGCCTCATCAAGCAGATCGTTAGGAGATACGATTTGTATCTCATGCTGCTGCTGCCGATCGCATGGTATTTGTTGTTCCATTACGGCCCCCTCTACGGGCTACAGATCGCGTTCAAAAATTTCAATCCGGGCAAAGGAATCCTAGGCAGCAGTTGGGTGGGATTTGATAACTTCCAACGTTTCTTTGATTCGTACTACTTTTGGAGACTGCTCTGGAATACGCTGTCTATCAATCTGTTCTCCCTGATCCTTGCTTTCCCGATTCCGATATTACTTGCCCTTCTCATTAACGAGATTCGTAGTAAAACCTATAGTAAGTTGCTTCAAAACATCACCTATATTCCGCACTTTATATCGGTTGTCGTTATCGTAGGAATTTTGACTGTGCTTCTGTCGACAAATGGCCCAATCAATATGTTGATTCAAGCTTTGGGCGGATCGGAAATTCGCTTCATGGAATCGGCCGGATGGTTTAAGACGATCTTTATCGGCTCGAATATTTGGCAGAACATGGGCTGGCAATCGATTATTTACATCGCGGCGCTGAGCGGGATCAATCCACAGTTGTACGAAGCAGCCAAGATGGACGGCGCATCGCGTATGCGGCGGATCTGGCACGTCTCTCTCCCGGGCATCGTACCCGTCATCGTCATCTTGCTCATTTTGGATATCGGGCAATTCATGAATATCGGATTTGAGAAAATTTTGCTTATGCAAAACAATCTGAATCTTGAAGCGAGCGATGTTATTTCCACGTTTGTGTACACAACCGGGATTTTGAAGGGTGAATACAGCTACACGGCTGCGATCGGACTCTTCAATTCCTTGATCAACCTGACCTTGCTGCTGCTGGTGAACCGGTTCGCGCGCAAAACGTCGGAGACGAGCCTGTGGTAATGGAGGGGACGAACTTTGGCTAAAGAGGTAGTGACGAAAGGTCCATCGGATGAACGATGGTTCGATGTTATCGTATATTTGATCGCTGCGGTGATCATTCTCATCGTGCTTTATCCTTTGTTATTTGTAGTCAGTGCATCGTTCAGCGATCCTGCGAGGGTGCTGAACGGAGAAGTATGGCTGTTTCCGAAGGGAGTAACCCTTGAAGCTTACAACAATATTTTGCACAACGATCAGATTTGGATCGGCTACAGCAACTCCATTCTTTACACTGTTGTTGGTACGCTCATCAATATCGTTATGACGTTATTGGCGGCTTACCCGTTATCACGCCCGGATTTGCCGGGACGTAAAGGATTGATGTTGATCATTACCCTGACGATGTTTTTTAGCGGCGGGCTGATTCCCAGCTACCTGCTCGTCAAGAGTCTCGGAATGGTTGATACGATGTGGGCCCTGATCATTCCGGGAGCGATCTCCACTTACAATTTGATCGTCATGCGAACGTATTTCCAATCCAGCATCCCATGGGAGCTGCAGGAGGCGGCGCATATCGACGGATGCTCTAACTGGCGGCTGCTGGTTAGTATTATCCTACCGCTGTCTAAGCCGATTCTGGCGGTTATGGTTTTGTTCTATGCGGTTGGCCACTGGAATGCATTCTTTAATGCGCTGATCTATATTCGCAGCGAGCATCTATACCCTCTCCAGCTGGTGCTGCGGGAAATCCTGATGATCAGTCAGTCTACGGGCGTTGACGGCGGCAACGTTGGGATGGAAGAGAAAATTCTCCTGTCCGAGAGTATTAAATTTGCCGTAATTATTGTCTCCAGTCTGCCGGTTCTGGTCATGTACCCCTTTGTGCAGCGGCATTTCGTCAAAGGAGTCATGATCGGCTCAATTAAAGGATAAGCGAGAACGGAGGTAAACCATTGATGAATAAAGCGACGATTAAGATCGACAGCAGACAAGCAAGCGAGCATCGAATTAACCCCTACTTGTTTGGACATTTCGTCGAAGACATTAGGGATCATATGGATGCAATGCTGGCTTTTTCGCTAAAAGACATGGATTTTGAGAGCGAAGCGGAAGGGAAGGCCGAGGTATCTGGGAAATGGTATCCTTACACGAACGGACGCAATACCAAGTATGCGCTGGAAGCTCCAGCGCCTAAGCACTCGGGACGCGCCCAGCGCATCCGGATTCATAGCGATGACGAGGCATTTGCAGGGATTGCTCAGAAGGTTGCACTTAAAGGGCCGATCCGCTATTTGGTCAAACTGGTGGCCCGGGCTTCGATTGAGCTTAACTATGTGATCATTGAGGCCGTGGACTGGCTCAGTCAAGAACGGTTAGGTCTGGAGCGAATTGAGCTTAATGGTCACAACTGGCGGGAATACAATGTGATGTTGACGATCAAAAGGGATTGCGCCGATGCGGAATTCCGAATTTACGTGCCTGCCGAGCATCCAAGATGGCAAGATAGCGTTTCTACCGGCATGCTCTGGATCGACCATATCTCCTTGCTTCCGGAGGATCATATCGGTTTCGTGAAGCGGGAAGTTGTTGAAATGACGAAGGATCTGAACGCCGGGATGATGAGGCTGGCTGGCAACTATATCAGTGCATACCACTTTGAACATGGCATCGGACCAGTGCTTGAACGCCCGGTCATGTACAACGAGGCGTGGGGCGGCTGGACGAGCAAATATTTCGGTACGGATGAATTCATCCGATTCTGTCGGGAGCTGCAGGTCGAACCGCTGATCTGCGTAAATGACGGCTCCGGAACGCCAGAGGAGGCTGCCCAGTGGGTTGAATATTGCAATGGCGGCGCCGATACCCCAATGGGTGCAATACGCGCCGCCAATGGACACCCTGAACCCTACAACGTGAAGTATTGGGAGATCGGCAACGAGGTTTGGGGTGCTTGGCAGGTTGGTACGTGTTCCGCGGACCATTTCGCTCGGCGAACCGTAACCTTCATCGATGCCATGAAGGCGACCGATCCTGCGATTGTGATTCTAGCCTGCGGGCATACCGATCCGGACTGGAATAAGGCGGTGCTTGAAATCGCGGGAGAGCGGATCGATTACCTGACCCTGCACTTGTATCATGGGTACAATCGCTTTGCGATGGACCGCAGCACGCCGGCGGAAGAGCGTTATAAGGCGATCGCCAGCTTCCCGGAATGGACAAGGCACAATATCGAGGAGATAAGAGAACAAATCTTGTCGCACCCGAAACACAGCCATGTGAAACTGGCGATAACCGAATATAACACGATGTACTATCCCAATACGGTCAGAAAGGGATTGCCGGAAGAACATACGCTGGGCGCAGCGGTGGCTAACGCGGCCAATCTTAACGAAATGCTGCGTGCAAGCGATCTGGTACACATCGGAAGCTTCTCTGATTTGGTCAACGGCTGGCTTGGGGGATGCATCCGGGTTGGCGATAATTACGCCGATCAATATTGCGGCAAAGTGCCGGGCTGGAGCGGTCATCCGCTCACCGTTTATGGAACCCCGACTTATGAAGTGATGAAGCTATATGCCGGAAAGAAAATAAAGCGATTGCTGCCTGTGCGCACCGAATGCGGCGCCTTCTCCGTTCAATCGAACAAGCCGGCTCCGATCAAGTTGGATTCGCTTCCGGATCTGGATGTCGTAGCCTGCACCAATGAAGAGGGCAGCGTGATCACGGTCTTTATCGTCAACCGGAGCTTGCATGAAGTGATGACGACCCTTGATTTGCGCGAGCTTGAAGTTTCCGAAGGTGCGCTCCTTCATGTCATTACAGGAGATTCAGATCAGGACTTGAATACCGTCTTTGAGCCGAACCGGATCATCAGCAAGATGAGCGTCGTACCGGTTGAGACTTGGAAGACCGGATATGCCCTTCGCCCGTCATCCGTATATGCATTGGAAATGAGAACGAACCCGTAAACAGGAGGCAGCACATGACAACCAAAGGTTATATCAAAGATTATCCAAGACCTCAGTTTGTTCGAAACGAATGGATGAACCTGAACGGCGAATGGGACTTCCGCTTCGACGACCAGAATGTCGGGGAAAACGAAAAGTGGCAGAAGCATCTGGCGGGAACGCATAAAATCAAGGTTCCGTTTACATACGAAACCGAGGCTAGCGGCATCGGCTTGGAAGAATTCCATGCGCGAGTGTGGTATAGCAGGAACGTACCGATCCCGAAAGAAGCAGCAGGAAAACGGGTCATTTTGCACTTTCAGGCGGTCGACTATATCGCCAAGGTGTGGGTGAACGGGGAGTCGGCGGGCAGTCACCAGGGGGCTTATGCCGCATTTTCCCTTGATATCACGCCCTACCTGGTCTTCGGTGCGGATAATGTGATCACGCTAAAAGCAGAGGACAGCGACGACTGCACTCAACCCCGGGGCAAGCAGCGTTGGACGAAAGAGAACTTCGAGTGCTTCTATGTTCAGAGCACGGGCATTTGGCAGACGGTCTGGCTGGAATACGTGGAAGAGCAAAGGCTGGATACGGTAAAAATCACACCCGACCTCGATCATGCCCGAGTGTCGTTTGATTACCGGGTGCAAGGTCTAGAGACCGCGACGGGGAGCTTGAGTCTCGAAGCGATCGTGACCCTGAAGGATCGCCATGTAAAGACGGTAAGCCTTGCGGTCGATCGGCCACGCTTAAGCGTGGAAGTCGATTTGGTGCATGAAGCGAATGGCCCATGGAAAAGATCGTTCTGGTCGCCCACTCAACCCAATTTATATGATGTGGAATTCGTGCTGTATTTAGATGAGGTCGTCGTAGACCGCGTTTTCTCCTATTTTGGCATGAGAAAGGTATCGATCGAGAAAGGCAAAGTGTTGCTCAACAATGTGCCGATCTATCAAAGGCTGATGTTGGATCAAGGTTATTGGCCGGAGAGTCACCTAACTCCGCCGAGTGAGGAAGCGTTGATTGCCGATATCGACTACATGCTGGAAATGGGCTATAACGGCGTGCGCAAGCATATGAAAATCGAAGATTCCCGCTTTCTGTATTGGTGTGACGTTAAAGGAATCTTGGTATGGTCGGAAATGGCGGCAACTTTCGAATTTCATGATGATGCGGTGAATAATTTCACCAAGGAATGGCTGGAAATCGTCCACCAGCAATATAATCATCCGAGCATTATCACCTGGGTGCCGTTTAATGAGTCCTGGGGAGTTTCCTCCATTCGGCACGATCAGAGACAGCAGAAATTTACGGAAACCATCTACCATCTGACCAAGTCGATCGATCCGTACCGACCGGTTATTACGAATGACGGCTGGGAGCATACGATCTCCGATATTATTACGTTGCACGACTATGTCGAGACGGGAGAGGACTTCCTGAAACGGTATGCGGGTAACAAGGACGCTATCGTCAAAAAGGAAACGACCTGCAACCAATGGAAATACGCTTTAGCCGATGGATATGAGTATAAAGGTCAACCGATCATGATCACCGAGTTCGGCGGGATTGCCTTCGAGTCGGAGAAAGGCTGGGGTTATGGGCATCAGGTGCAGACGGATGAAGAATTCCTGAAGCGCTTCGACGGTCTCATTCAGGCGATCAAAAAGGTGGACTACATTTGCGGCTTCTGCTATACGCAGTTAACCGACGTCCAGCAAGAAATCAACGGACTACTCACGGAGGATCGGAAGCCGAAATTCTCATTGGAGCAAATCAGGGAAATCAATTTAGCTTAATTCCACCGAGCGGAGGAAGGGACGAACCGGCGAAAACGGGTTGGCCCCTTTTTTTTATTGACTCTTCGAAAAATAAATGATATTATGTATTTCGTTGCTGCAAAACAA
>RCUU01000701.1_pt1 | contig 17734 bp, 12 predicted proteins | sample 2166211 | NCBI WGS metagenome assembly RCUU01 (sample SAMN09932620, study PRJNA488358) | compost metagenome | feature: garden; material: soil; isolation source: compost soil in phenylacetic acid-enriched culture | place: Germany: Experimental Botanical Garden Goettingen | collected 2016-01-27
GTTTCCGTAGAAGCTGAAGGTGACGGGCTTGATCCCGCTGCCGTCATCTGTGGCGGCCTCAGTATTCAGATTTTTCTCGCTTGTGTTTGGTGAAGTGTTAGAATTTCCTCCTCCGCTACAGGCAGCGAGAAGAATCACCAGCGAAGTCAGCAGAAGCGATACCCATTTCATACGATTGCCCATTCTTTTCCCTTCTTTCTACATAATATGGAGACTGCTATTCTTTCAATGAACCGATCATTACGCCCTTAACAAAGTACTTTTGGAGAAAAGGGTATGTCAGAATAATCGGAATGGTAGCGATCATCATCGTAGCCATAGTCAGCGACTTCGTGGTAATCGTCCGATTTCGGTTCATATGATCTAGCGCGATAGCATTCGATGAGCCAATTTGGGTCATAATGTTGGAGTTCATAACTTGCCGCAGCAGGGTCTGTATAGGAAGCAATTGATCCTTTGTAATATAGATCGCTCCCGTAAACCAGTCGTTCCAATAACCGACTGCGGTGAATAAAGAAATCGTGGCCAGCACCGGGCCGGAGACGGGAATGACGATTCGGAAGAAAATGCCGTAGTTGCTGCAGCCGTCGATTTTGGCCGATTCCTCCAGTCCCTCCGGCAGAGCGTGGAAGAAAGTGCGGATGACAATCATGTTCCAGACGCTGATGATGCCGGGGATAATCAGAACCCAGAAGGTGTCCAGCATACCCAAAGAGCGAACCAGTAAATAACTAGGAATGAGCCCTCCACTGAAGAACATCGTAATCATGAAGAACACCATATATTGTTTTCTAAAAACGAGTGTCTTCTTGGACATTCCGTAGGCTAACAGAGCCGTGAAGAAGACGGACAATGCCGTGCCGCAGAGCGTTCTAAGAATGGTGATCAGAAAAGAGTTCAGCAGGCGATGATCCTGAAACACAATATAATAATTTTCCAGGGTGAATGCTCTCGGCAACAAGGTTACACCGCCGAGCGCCGTATCGCTTCCTAGATTAAAGGAAATGACCAACGCGTTCCAAAACGGGTACAGCATGAGTAGCGCCAGCAGCGTCAAAAGGATATAAATACTCCGCTGCATGATTTTGTCGCCTAGGCTTAGTCTCATTGTTCACCCCTCCTAAAAGGTTTATGGAGCATCGGAAGCATTCGCTATGAGTAGTAGTACTACCAGAGACTAACATCTGCCCGGCGAGCGATTTTGTTGGCCGTCACTAGCAGAATGACACTGATCACCGCCTTGAATAGCCCTACAGCTGTCGCATAAGAGAATCTGGCATTTAAAATCCCAACACGGTACACATAGGTGTCGATAACATCGGAGTAAGGTCGCAGAATTGGATTGGTTGCCAGCAGCAAAATGTCCTCGAAGCCCGCACTGAGCAGACTGCCGATGGCAAGAATCATAAAGATGATAATAATGGGGGTAATGCTGGGGAGTGTAATCAAGTGAATTTGCTTAAACCGGCTTGCTCCGTCTATAGAAGCGGCCTCATATAGGGTCGGATCAATGCCTGCAATCGCAGCCAAATAGACAATGCTACCAAATCCGACCTCCTTCCACACATTTACACTTACTAGAATGGACCAGAAGTATTTGGGTAACGCCAGGAAGTTAACTGGCTCCTGGGCCAGGTTGAATCGCTCCAGTACATAGTTCAACGTTCCGTTATCAACGGATAACAGCGAAAATACAAAACCGGATACAATAACCCAAGACAGGAAATAAGGTAAATAGCTGACGGTCTGGATAACCCGTTTAAAGCCCATATTCCCGATTTCATTCAGCATTAATGCAAGAAGAATCGGGGCAGGAAAAGAGATGATCAATTTAAGCAAGCTAATCACAATGGTATTTCGCATCACATTCCAGAACTCCGGCGTCTCAAAGAACATTCTGAAATGCATAAATCCAACCCAGGGGCTCTTCATAATGCCGCCAAAAATATCGTATTGCTGGAACGCCATAATCACGCCATACATCGGAATGTAGCTAAAAATAAATACAAAGATAATTCCCGGCCAAACCATGGACTGCAAATCCAATTGACTGGTAAATTTCTTCCATCTACTCGGTTTCTCGGCCGTGTTCATCCGCTTTTCCTCCTCAGGACGATTCTAGTGAAACAACGGCAAAAACGATTTGTTCTTCTCCAGCATTTCATCCAGCAGCTGTTCAGCTACAGTGACTGAAGGCACGAGCGGATGATGAACCATAGCCTGCAGGGCCATATCCCGTTCTCCGTGCACAGCCGCCTCGATGGTGAGACTCTCATAATGCTTGACGGCGGCCAGTAAGCCTTTGATGGGCTGAGGAATTTTGCGCAGCGGAATCGGCAGCGGCCCTTGCTTGGTTACCACACAGTTCACCTCAATGGAGGCATCGTCCGGCAAGAAGTCAATCATTCCGTTATTCCTTACATTCAACGTCTGGATATCGCGGGAATCATTATAAATGGAGCGCATCAGCAGCACTGCCGCCTCCGAGTAATAGGCTCCACCACGCTGCTCCAGCTGCTTTGGCTTCTCCTTTAGCTCTACGTTCCGGTACAGCTCAAACAGCTCTTCCTCCACCTTCTTCACTACCTCAGCGCGCGATCCGGTCGTTGCTGCTGCTTCCTTCTGTTCCGCAAGCATCGCGTCCGTCATGTAGTAATAGCTCAGATAATAAGAAGGAACCGCTTTCAAAGCATTCAGAAACCGGTAGTCCCAGGAATCAAACGGCACATTGCTCGCCTTGAAGCTCTGGGGATAATCAATGAGCTCCTGTAGCTTGCTCTTACCGTCAATCACGACATCCGATACCCAGTGCAGATGATTGATGCCGACAAACTCCGCGTAGATCTTCTCCATAGGAAGTCCGAAGAACTCGGAGAGCCACTTTTGGAAGCCGATCGGTGAGTTGCACAGGCCTACGCTTTTTACCGATGAATATTTGTGAACAGCTTCAGTCACCATACCGGCCGGATTCGTAAAATTCAGCAACCAAGCATCCGGAGCTAGCTCCTCGATGTCCTTGCAAATACCCAGAATGACCGGGATGGTCCGTAGGCCTTTCATCAACCCTCCGGGGCCAGTCGTCTCCTGACCGATGACATTGTATTGAAGCGGAATTAATTCGTCCCATTTACGCGCCTCTAGCATACCTACTCGGATTTGCGTGCATACAAAATCCGCTCCGGCAATGGCCTCCCTGCGCTCAAGCGTCTGGGTCACAGTAATTGGCAGTCCGGACTCAGCAATCATGCGCTTGCTCAATTCCGCAATCGTATGTAGCTTCTCCCTTCCCTCCTCAATATCCACCAGCCATATTTCGCCAACGGGAAGCTCTTGGTGATGCAGGATGATGCCTTCAATGAGCTCAGGCGTATACGATGACCCTGCTCCGACGACAACCAGCTTTAATGTTTCCTCCATGATAGACCCTTCCTTCATCTTTTTCATTTTGGTCTTATAAAAACTAGCCTAGTGTGTTCAGTACTTTCCCCTGTGACAGATTATCAAGAACCTTCTGATTCACACGCATACCGCTGCTTTCCATCGCCAGAACGACCGATCCTACAACCGGTTCCCGGGTTAAAATCCTTAAAGTGCCATTCGGAGCCGACTGTTTCACTCTTCTCTCAATGGCCCGCCGGATGATGCCTGAGCGGTCTCCCTTTGTCAGCAGGCTGCCTGCAAGTACGATGTCAAAAGCGTCCTCCTCCATGGCCAATCGACGGATTACCGATGCCGCGGCCAAACCCAGCTCATCCCCTTGCTTGACCAGCAACTCGGTGGCAACCTGATCCCCTTCCTCTGCCGCTTGAAACAACAGCTCAGCAATATGGGGAGGCAAGTCTCTGAAATGATCCAGGTAATCCTCTCTTAACTCCGAAACATTGGAATAGCCCAACAATTGAGTTAAGCGTTCGGTTAGGACTGTCTCTTTCTCTCTTCCCTCATCTGCCCGGAGGACGCTACGAAATACCTCAATACTTAAATCATAGCCGCCGCCATAATCTCCGAACCGGTAGCCGAATCCACCACATTGGTATGTAGCACCCAACGGATTTTTACCACTGCAGTTCACGCCCGATCCGCAAATCAGCACAATCCCATAGTTCTTCTCTGTACCTGAACGCAAGGCAATCCAGGTATCGCAGGAAATCTCAGTTCGGGGAAGGCCGAAACTACTGATCATTGGTCGTAAAATTCTAAAATCAGCCTCTCTGTCCGCCCCCGCTAGGCCGAACCAGGAGTAATCCAGCTGATCCTTTGTCAGCCCTGAAGTCATCATTGCTCCCGATATGGCCTGTTGCAAACTGTTCAACGCCTGCTCACGGTTTATTTGATGATTCCCGTTCCCACTCTTGCCTACACCGATAACTTTCCCCTGTTCATCTGCAATCATTGCGTAGGTTTTACTGCCTCCTGCATCAAGTCCCAAAAAATACTTCACGGATTATTTCACTCCTAAAATTCAAGTTAATCTAACAGATGCGGTAGATTCACGAATGAGAAGCTGAGGAGCGAGCTTCGTTACAGCGGGCGGCATCACCTCCCCATTGATCATTTTCAGTAGTAAGTCAACGCCCATACTGCCCATTTGCGCCTCAGGCTGTCTGACCGTCGTCAACCGCGGATAAAATTCACCTACGAACTGCTGATCATCAAATCCGACAACTGAGATATCGTGGGGTACTCGAATTCCCTCCTCCCGGAGGGCCTCAACCATTCCAAGGGCAATAAAGTCGTCCCCGGAAAAAAAAGCTGTCGGCAGCTTATCTTCGCGGATCCATCTTTTAGCCACCTCATAGCCACCGCTTACTGTAAAACTGCAGTATTCCGTTCCGAAGGGCGTTAACCCCGCATCCTCGAGCGCTTGGACATAACCTCGCTTGCGCTCCGATACACTCAGGAATACCAAAGGGCCGCCAATATAGGCAATTTGAGAGTGACCAAGATCAATCAAGTGCTTTGTAGCCTCATATCCGCCTTGATAGTTATCCACTACGACGCTAGGAACATCCTCATGATGAAACTGGTTATCCAGCAATACAAACGGAATGTTTTTTCTTTTCAGTTCTTCTACATATGCCTTTTCTTCAAGTGGGGACAACAGGATAATCCCATCGACGCGATCCTTCTGAAACAGGAAATTAGCACCTTCATCCTCATTCTCGGCGATTGATAGGGCCAAAAAATACCCTTGCGCCGCCAGCTTTCGGTTCACCACGCGAATAACACGGTCATAGAAAGAGTCGTTAAAGTTGGTAATCGACATCCCGATGACTCCCGTTTTACCCCTCACAAGACTCCGAGCTGCTGAATTGGGCTGATAATTCAATTCCTCTATAGCTTGGAGAACTTTCTGTCTATTAGCTTCACGTACAGAGGGTAAGTTATTAAGCACCCTGGATACGGTCACTACAGAGAGTCCCGACTTTTTGGCTACATCATGTATATTCATCTGGTTTCTATACCTCCATCACCCAAAAGTTTAAACGATTAAACTTTTGGGTAAATAAAAAAACCTTACCTTTCGCGATATTTCTATGTTCTGATTGAAAATTGCACACTGAATGTCAGCTTTGCCTTATCAAGAACACCAAAATTCTTTACAAAAGTTTTAAGGTTTTAACTAATTAACATTTTACTTAGTTTTCCAATATCCGTCAATACATAAACTGCAGCCAAAACAAAAAACAACTTATCCGTAGACAAGTTGCTTTTTAGACACTCCTAGCAGCCCCTCCATTGCCTCTATCTTCCAAAGGTTAATTCGTAATTATCCATTTTTGTCGATCAAGGGCAGGATCAAGCTCGCCTAGAGACAGTGTCGTTCCATCCGCTAATACTTCTAGCGCTTTCTTATCATAAGCAGAAGTAATACTTACGGTACCATCATCATTCTTGTGAAGAATCCAACGCTGATTGTTATATCCAAGATAATGGTACAGCTGAATTTTATTTTGCCCTGTGTCTAGATCAAGCGCCTGACCGGCTGTTGTACGAATGGAATATGAACCTACATCGTCCCCCGTCGGCACGAATACCCACTTCAGATCCGTAGAATCATTTGCATCCTTCAGGATCACAGCCTCACCATTCACAAGATTCGCTGTATAGAGAGATTTCTGTAGTTCTGCATTTACTAGACTGGATGTGATCAAGTTGGCAGGTGTTTCTCCGCTCACGTTAACGTTTTGATATGAAACATATCCACCAAATACATGTAGTCCAAAGTAGCCTTCTGCAAAGGTACCATCCTTTAGATCGATCACTTTCTGCCCTTCCATATACACCATAATATGTGGGCCGTTCGCTTCGATTTTCACTTTATAGGTTTGACCCGGCTGAATGAACGTCGGAACTTTCGCCAGAATCTGCCGCTCTTCAAAACGGCCGTCGATTTTATAAAACAGTCGAATGGACTTCATATTCGGATCCAGATTTAAGTAGTATCCACTGCGTCCATCTTCGCTGGCACGGAACAACATAGAACCTGCTCCTCCGGATTTACCTAACATCATATCTGCTTCATAAGTAAAGTCTCCTGCCTGCTTCTTTGCGATATAATTCGCGTCACTCACGTAATTTCCACGAATTCCATTTTCACCAATGACCCAGGAGGCGGCTGATAGATCTTTAGTCCACCCATTTAAATTCGTATGAAATTCTCCACCAAATACCTTAACTAATAAGGTTGCTGATGTCTTCCCGTTTGGAGTTGAGACGGTAATGATAGACTCACCTTCTTTTTTGGCTACAATGGTTGCCTGAGATTTGTCTATCACGTTTAGTTCAACTGCATCTTTGTTACTGGAATTCCATTTAAGCGGCTGTGCACCATTACCTGTTCCATTCTCCACCATTGCCAAAAGCGTGTCGCTTTGCCCCTTGCTCAGTTCCCGATCACTTGTATCCATCATTATCCTGGTAGCTGAACTGGACTCCTGATTCCATACAGAACCTAACCGATTCACCGTCAGAGATACGACTTTTACGTTGCCTCCTTTAGAGTAAAAGCTCAAAGCTCTGCTGGCTGGGTCCGGAAAAATAACGTCAGATAAAACGACTTTACCGTTGTTGCCAAAAACCTCAATAGAAGATTCATCTACAAGGATACGCATCTTAACACGCTTGTTCTCCGTTTGCATGGGTGCTTCATGTCTTGTACTAAATAGACTTGAAAAATCAGTCAAACCAGAAGCAGACCGATCTACGAAAATCTGACTCTCACCCGGCGTATATCCAACAACCGTTTTCTGACTTCCCCCTACACGAATGTTAAAGCCAAATTCACTAACCTGACTATCTGCAGGTATTTCTACTTCAGTTTCAATCTCGTACGCACCTGAGGTCACGCCTTTCAGTAGGTTCTGAGAGGAAGGACTCACCACTTTGTTAGCTGTAGAATACAGCTGAGTACGTAGCGATTCCAACTCCTTGATCGGACTTTGAGCGAGCTGAATCCCATCTTTTGTCGTTACTAATGAGACTTCTCTCGGAATGGACAGAACGCCCTTCCAGTTGGTCGTTGGAAAAGCAAACGGATAGTCCCAGTTTGTCATCCATGCCATCATTACGCTGCGATGATCTGGCATGTTCGAAAAAGACATCGATGCGTAGAATTCTTTTCCAAAATCTGTTCGTAATACTTTCCCTGCCGGATTATCATTTATGAATTTACCTTCCGCTGTTAAATGACCCACGAAATATTCAGCATCTGAGCCGCCTGTCTTTGAATTCGCTCCTGTACTTATCATCAGAACCCATTTCTTCTGTGATGTTCCATCTACCGAAAGCTGAAGCAAATCCGGACATTCCCATACACCGCCGCGAACATAGTCCCCGTATCCCCAGCTATCTGTAAGGGACCAGTCCAATAGATTCGTCGAAGTAAAGAAACGAATATGATCTCCACCGGATACAACCATTACCCACCTGTTATTGTCGTGATCACGAATCACTTTCGGATCACGGAAATCCCAACCTCCAGGCTCCTCTCCATTATCGCCGGGATTCTCGATAACCATGGGACGCGCCTTGGAATATTCCCAAGTACGACCTTGATCCTTGCTGTATGCAAGACCGATACGCTGATTCCCATTCGGGCCATCGGGATTATAGGAAGTGTAATATGCAATTAGCCCCTTACCTCCTGAATCTCCGAACAAACCTGATGCATTCTTCAAATCTGCCACAGCTGATCCAGACCAGACATGCCCATGATCATTCCACGGTAGCGCAATCGGAAGTCGCTTCCAGTTCAGCATATCTTTACTGACAGAATGTGCCCATGTGCCTCCGTCCTGATGGAATAGATGATATTCTCCTTCGAAGTAGACCAGTCCATTCGGATCACTTGCAGAACCACGAATTGGCGTATAGTGATACTGAGGACGATATTTTTCATTATAATAACGGCTAGCTTCTGTCACATATGTATCCTGGAAGTAAGCCGTGCCCTGTTTAACGACGATTCCTGCATATCCATCGGTGTAGGTTTTATCTGTTATGTCAATCGCGGCCGGGGTGTATCCGTCCAGGAAGACCTGAATTCTGTTTCCCTTCGCCTTTATCTCTACGTGATGTTTTGCTCCTATCTGGCTTACATAGGTATGCTGTGAACTTGCAATTATTGTTCCGTTAGCTTTCGTCAGACTTACACGGACCTGATTTCCTTCCTTCTTAAGGGCAGCTTCATATCCCTTTGTTCCATCAGCCGATGAACGAAATGCGAGTGCTGCAACAGAATCAGGTTGAAGAGATATATTCCCTTCATATACAAAATCAGCAGCTTGTTTATTATAAATTTGCTGTGACTTATTCTGGTTTATTCCCCTTCCTTTTTTGCCGCTGATATTAGGCTGCCATTCTCCTTTATTTGTAACCACAGTACCCAGATTTCCTTTCAGATCACTTACGATAATGTTTTGGAACAAAGCAGAGCCATCCCATACATTGAGTCCTAGCTTACCAGTACGATACGCATGATCCTGAACATCAATCACAGGTTTATATTTATTGTCCCAATATACTTTCAGCGATGAACCCTCAGCTTTCACCTTGAGATGATAGATCTCTCCTTCCTTCACAGTAACCTTCCGCTCCTCTTTTAATTTCCCTTCAGTACCACTTGCGTCTCGTAAGCGAATCATGCCTGCATTCGGTACGATTTGGAGCATATAGGAATTCCAACCCTCTTCATTAGAACGGAAAAGCAAGGTCGCATCAGCGTTCATATCCTTGATCATGACATCAGCTTCATAAATAAAATCCTCTGACACCGTTTCGGAGATTGCCATTACATTTTCTTTTGGTTCCGAAGTCAGTAAGATCCCTTCAGGCGTATCCACCAACTTCCCTTTTCCTTTTATTTGCCAACCTGTTAAGTTCGTGTTTGTTTTGGTTACGCTTTCAAAAATAGAAAGTCCCTCCTTAGCTTGTTTGCTTACTTCCTGGTCAGCGGGCGCAGCCCAACCCGTACCGGGATTTGCTACATTAATGCCTGCTGAAGTCATAACAAGTCCTGTAGCCATAAGAAAGCACAAACCGACTTTTCCTTTATTCCTCATCTTCTTCACCCTCTTTTTCTATCATCACTAACTACTCTTATTAAAAATAAGAAGGAGGCCAATTTAATACTTCACTGGCCACCTCTCTATATTTTTTTTACATTTGGGCAGAAATCTGATGTTCCCATGCTGTAAGTCCAAGAGCCAGAGCGCCGCATAATCCCGCCTGTTGGCCTAGACCTGGTGGAACGATATAATCATCTATGTGATCCAAAATTGTACTTGAGCTGACATAACCGTTCAGGTTCTGAAGCACGGCTTGCCGGATAAGCGGAAACAATTGTGACTGCTGCATAACACCACCACCCAGAATGATTTTCTGAGGAGAGTTAAGCAATATTGCAGCCGTAATCGACTGCGCAATATAAAATGCTTCCATTTCCCATGCAATATGGTCTATAGGAAGTTCATGTCCTTTCTTCCCCCACCTTGCTTCTATAGCAGGACCTGCCGCCATCCCTTCCAGACAATCCCCATGATAGGGACATCCCCCCGGGAATACATCTTCAGGATGGCGTCTCGTAAGAATATGCCCCCCTTCGGGATGCACAAGACCATGAATAAGTTTGCCTTCGGAATACACGCCCACACCAACACCCGTGCCAACTGTATAGTACAAACAGCTGGACAGCCCTTGGGCAGCGCCCCATTTGGCTTCACCAAATGCCGCTGCATTCACATCCGTGTCCCATCCAAAGGGAACCGAGAAGTTTTTTTGCAAAGTGCCCAGCATATCGTAATTTCCCCACCCTGATTTCGGTGTTGTTGTAACGTAACCATACGTCGGGCTATCTAGATGTAGATCGATCGGACCAAATGATCCAATTCCGATCGCTTCTACTGGTTTGTCTTGAAAATATTGAACAACTTTGGGCAACGTCAACTCAGGATGTTCTGTGGGGAAACTAATCTGATCTTCAATTCCCCCATTTTCATTCCCGATGCCACATATAAACTTCGTCCCGCCAGCTTCAATCGCTCCTATACGCATATACATGACTCCTCTCGGTGACTAATTCTTGTCTTGCTCAGCAGAGGGAGTAAGCTCATAGATATCCAGGGAAATCAGCAAGTCATTCTCATTTTCTGCAAACACAGCAATACCTATAGATTCTAGTCCAGGGAATATAAGATCCGTAATTACTGCCTGTCCTCCATTACTGAACACCTCAACTGAAGAGCGATCCACATAAATATGGAGATCATTTGACTCACCAAGTGCTTCCAGTTTGGCTGAATGATGTCCTGAGAAATGTTCATGGAATTCATGCTGGCCTGAAGCCTTCCGATCTACATAAAGTTCCTCTGTCTCACCGTTGATACCGATCAATGTTTGGTTATCCGCACCCACTCTTACTTTGAAACCTACGGATTTACCCCGAGTGAACTCAGCTATAATCTCATAGGATTCCAAGTGAATCTCCTTAAGAAGAGTATTGATTTCTTGTACCGTTGCATCTTTCATAGAAAGAACTTGTACACGAGCAGATTCCAACTCTTGTACCGGCTTTTGCACAAGAAAGATCTCCCCTTGTCTTGATTCGAGCTGAAGTTCTCTTGCCATCGTCATCGCGCCACGGAATTGTTCTGCTGGCGTCTTGTTAGCATACATCCAGTTGCTCATCCAGCCGATAAATAGTCGTCTTCCATCTTCAGCCGGTATATCGGACCAGCTTACACCTGCATAATTATCTCTTCCATAATCAATCCAACGAACTTTTAAGGAATCTTCATCTGGCGTGAATACTTTTCCATCAAAATCGCCTGTAAAATACTGAGTTCTTGACCCTTCCACAAAAGCGGGATCCGCACCAATGCTCACAAGCATCACCCATTTCGTGTTCGAACGATCGCCATCTATGGCCAGCGGGAACAAGTCTGGGCATTCCCATACCCCATCATGAGAACCGATGCCTTCTCCGAATTCGCTGGCATAGGTCCAGTTAATCAGATCAGGAGAATGATATAGACCCACCGTTTGACCACAAGCTACAATCATCACCCATTGATTAGTAGCTTTATTCCAAAATACTTTCGGGTCACGGAAATCAATGAATGTATCATGTTCAAGTACCGGGTTTCCTTCATATTTCGTCCAGGTTCTACCGTTATCTTTACTGTAGGCCAAGCTTTGACGCTGAATAGCTGGCTTGCCTTCCGGCATATCAAAATGATGTGTAAAGATCGCTACTAGACCTGGTTTATCTTCAAAAAATCCAGTCGTATTATTCCAGTCAACTACGGCACTCCCGGAAAAAATCATCCCTAATTCATCTGGAGCGAGAGCGATAGGCAGCTCCTCCCAGGTAACCAGATCCTTACTAACCGCATGGCCCCAGTGCATAGCTCCCATGGTCATTCCACCCGGATGGTGCTGAAAGAACAAATGATATTCACCCTCAAAGTAAACCATTCCGTTTGGATCGTTCATCCACTTTTCCTTAGGGGAAAAATGATATGCTCCTCGGTAATTTTGTTTCGCAATCGTAGACATTATTGTTTTCTCCTTTACTCCCGTAATAAGTCTTAGTTCTAAGACCCTCTCTCTTTTATATAGATGAAGGTCGTGTATAGCAGAATAACTGCATGGAACACGGCCTTCACCGCATGTTAATTTATGGTTTGTTATTTAGTGGCTCTGTCATAGCCGTCTTGTTTAATTTCAAGCCATTCTTGCAAGCCCAGGCGGTCTAATTCTTTCAGGTATTCATCCCACTGTGCTTCGACTTTACCATTTTGGTACCATTCAGTACGCATTCTAAGCACGTAGGCAAAAAGATCTGTTTCAATTGTCGTAAGACGATCCAGCTCTTGAATGGAATGGAATACACTCGGCATTACGTTTTCTGCTTTCATTTTTGGCGCCATGATGTTCTTGATAATATCCATTCTGCCTTTGGCATCATCCGGCATGGTTGTGTATTTCCCATAATAAGAATCAAGAATAGCTAGGGGTCCACCGACACTTGTTTTCTCACGTAGTTCTACAGGAGCTGCACCCTCCAGTGGCAAATGTTTCAGCATTTCTTTTTCTTTATCAAATTCAAAGATATTTTGCTGTTTATCGTCTCCATACGTTCCCCAGTTGTTCTGTACAGATTGAATCGGATCGAAGAGTTGATCAACCCATTTCGCTGTCGTTTCTAAGTTTTTATTTGCGCTAGTGACAACCATCTTACCTCTTCCCAAGCCAAGCGCGTTCGTTCTTGTTACGTTAACTTCACCATCGGGTCCAGCAAGTGGAGGCATAACTTCGTAAGTATCATTAGCTCCAGTGATGTTGGCCTTATCCCATGAGAAGTAAAGTCCGTATTTCTGATCCTTCCCTTTTGCAAGGTAAGTACTCCAGTCCTGTGTATAGGCTTCAATATCAATGAGTCCTTCTTTATACAGCTCGTTAATAAAAGAAACTGCTTCTTTGTAGTCTTCTTGTGCCGCCGTAAATATTACCTTCCCATCATTGCTCACAACCGCGTGGTCAGGGTTCTCGCCCAATCCGAATGAAGCAAATAGGAAAGCCAGATCTTCTGCTCCCGGCTTGTTAATAAAGGACAATGGAATTTCGTCAGCTTTACCGTTGCCATTTGGATCTTTTGTCTTGAATGCAATTAATACTTCTTTTAATTCTTCTGTTGTTGTAGGCATATCAAGGCCCAGCTTCTTAAGCCATTCCACATTGATCCAAGGCATACTATCTACCGCCTGAATTCTTTCTTTGCCATTACCCAGCTCTTCAATCCACGGAAAGGCATAAATATTGCCGTCTGGTGCCGTAATCATGCTCTTATATTCCGGTGCTTCTTCCAGCACCTTTTTGAAGTTAGGCATATTGTTCTCGATGAGATCATTGAGCGGAATAATGGCGCCGTCTTTAGCCAGTTTGAGCAGCTCATAGTCGCTATAGTCCGCATTAAAAATTGCATCCGGAAGATCACCACTGGCCACAGCCAAGTTTCTCTTTTCAACAAATACGTCTTTCGTGAAATTCTTCCAATTAATATGAACATTCGTCGTTTCTTCAAGACGTTTATTAATCAGTTTTTCATTTGGATCAGCTGGTGCAAGTGGAGAGCTTTGCGTAATAAAGTTCAAGGTTACTTTACCGCTGGCGTCCTGTTCTTTACTGGCTGCACTTCCCCCTCCTCCACCACCGCATGCATTAAGGAACATAAGGGAAGCAAGTACAGTTGCAGAAGCTGCTTTCGCCGAAACTCTTGATTGTTTAATTCTTTTCATAGGGTATGACCTCCAAATTAGATATGAATGAATTAATCTTTATCTATGTGCAGCCTGTTTCCTACTTAAGGGAACCGACCATAACACCTTTTTCAAAGTACTTCTGGAAGAACGGGTACATAACAATTAGTGGCAAACTGGAAACAACGATGGCAGCGTACTTGATGATTTCAGACAATCGCTTCATTTCCGCCATGGCGAGTTGATCGCTGATCATACCCGGATCCACCTGATTCTGTATCAAGATGGAACGCAGCACGAGTTGCAGTGGATGAAGATTCGGATTATCTAAATAGATCATAGCGTCAAAGTAGGAATTCCACTGGCCAACAAAGGCATAAAGAGCAAGCACGAAAACAATCGGTTTGGAGAGCGGTAATACGACACTAAAAAAGATTCGCATCTCCGAGGCTCCGTCTACATTAGCGGCTTCCTTCATTTCATTCGGTACTCCTTTGAAGAAAGTTCTAGAGAGAATGATGTTCCATACATTGACTGCCCCTGGAATAATCACCGCCCAGATTGTATCAAGCAGACCAAGGTTCTTAACGAGCAGATATGTAGGTATAAGTCCACCCCCAAAGAACATGGTGATAATAAACAATGTCATGAAGAACCCTTTTCCTTTGAGCCTGTCATCGGACAGTGCGTACCCTGCACAGATTGAGACGAGAACGGTAATAAAGGCAAATGAAACGGAGTATAAAACTGAGTTTCCAAAACCTCGGATCATGGCCGGATTAGAAAGAATTTTAATATACCCTTCTAATGACCAGTCCGATAGGTTGAATGATAATCCTTTACTGAGCAGCACGGATGGATCCATAAAAGATGCGACCACTACATAAATCAAGGGAAGGACGACGATAAGTACGGCCAATGTCAGGAAGATCGCGTTAAGCACGACGATAATGCGATCTAATCCGGAATGTTTAATAGGCATAGCTTGTTGCTCCTTTCTTAGTAGAGACCTTCACCCTCATTCAGTTTCTTCACGGTGAAGTTAACGGTGACGAGCAAGACGATATTGATAATAGAGTTAAACAATCCAACTGCGGCTGAATAGGCATAATCGCCCGACTGCAAACCAATTTTATAAACGTAAGTCGGAATGATTTCTGAGGTTGGCAAGTTCATCGCCGTTTGCATAAGGTAGGCTTTCTCGAAGCCAATCGACATAATGCCACCGGCTGCAAGGATAAATACGATGGCCATAATTGGACGAATGGTTGGCAGATCGATATGACGTATTCTTTGTAGAAGATTAGCACCATCGAGGTTCGCTGCATTATGTAACTCAGGATCAACATTAGCAAGTGCTGCTACATAAATAATGGATGCCCAACCGGCCCCGGTCCAAATATCGGATAAAATGTAGATCCAGCGGAAGTACTCAGGACGAGACATGAACATGACCGGTTCACCTGTAAACCAGGTAAACAACTGGTTAATCGGTCCCGTTGGGGACAAGAAGATAAACAACATCCCGACCACGACGACAACAGAAATGAAGTTGGGGGCATACAAGAACAATTGAATGTTCTTTTTGACTCCTGCACGGCGAATTTGATTCAGCATCAAAGCAAGTAGAATTGGAATCGGAAAACTCAGAATTAATCCAAAGAAACTTAATTTAAGCGTATTCATAAAAATGACTTCGAAGTTGGGGGATGAAAGGAATTTCTCAAAGTTGTACAAACCTACCCATTCACTCCCCATAATCCCTTTGATTGGGCTGAAATCTTTAAAGGCGATAATCGCACCATACATAGGACCGTATTTAAAAATCAGGGTCAGGATCACAGCTGGTGCGAGCAAAATATAAAGAAAGTAGTGCTTCTTTAGATAATCCATGAAGGAACTCTTATGTCTCGTCACCGTTATACCGTGTTCGGCTTCTATTGGGTTATGCAATGCCTTTACCTCCGTTCTTATCAATGTTTACATCTTGATGCAGTAAGGGCTTTCAATCACGCTTATGTCCTGCTGCATTTACAATTTACCAAACACATAATCGTTCGTCAATACATTTTGTAAAAATATTTATGTGCATATGACAAAATAATCTATTCATAAATGGTGCATATCATTTTACATAATTACAAATACAGCCAATTTAAATAAGATCGCAACCTTCAATCTCACAAAAACTCAAATAAAATAAAAATCAAACTAATTATATGTACACTTATAACCAAATAAATTGTAAACTAAATTGTGCATTTGTAAAAATCATATTGCTATTTCAGGCAAACTAATATACATTAAAGAGAGTTGAAATAATGACAAATCGTACAGTATTTGTGGCGAATATTAAGAACATGAATCTAGAGGTGAATTACATAGATGACTAGGGAAAAAGTAACCATACAAGACATCGCAGACGCTTTAGGAATCTCCAGAAATACAGCTTCCAAAGCGTTAAATGGAACGAACGGTATACCTGATGAAACCAGAAACAAAGTTATCAAAAAAGCAATAGAGTTAAAATATAAACAATTTGCTTTTATGGATACCGAAAGTACTCTATCAAGAAACTCTGGAAACATCGCTTTATTAACAGAAAACTTACCTAACACTTCCCACTTTGGTTCGAAACTGATCAGTGGCATGGAAAAACGAATCAGTGCAGAAGGATATAATTTATCCATGCACATTATAAGAGACATTGATCAGAAGTCCCTGTCTCTTCCAAATAACTTTGATGTCTCCAATGTAGACGGAATTATTTGTATCGAGTTGTTCAATTCGGAGTATAGTAAACTAATTACAAGTCTCGGTATTCCAACTATTTTTATCGACTGCTCTGCTGATGTCTGTTACCCTGAGTTCCAAGCAGATGTACTCCTCATGGAGAACGAACATAGCACATATCAACTTACCAAAAAGTTAATTGATGGCGGTTACAAATCACTGGGGTTCATCGGGGACTATAATCACTGTAGGAGTTTTAATGAAAGATGGGTGGGCTTTAATCGCGCACTGATAGAATCTGGGATTCAGCTTGATCTCTCGCAATGTATTCTCGAGGACGATCGACTATTTTTTTCGAGTCCTGAGTGGGCAGATACTAGGCTGAGTCAAATCAATGAGCTTCCTTCTGCTTTCGTGTGTGCTAACGATTACATTGCGGTTACCTTTATGAAGTCACTCAAAAACATGCTTTCCATTCCTAACGACATCGTCATTTGTGGTTTTGATAATGGTCCTGAGTCAAGCATTGTAGAACCCCATCTCACTACTGTTCATATTTATAGTAATCAAATGGGTGTCAAAGCAGCCGAAATGCTACTTTCCCGAATTAATGATCCGAAGCAACCCTATCAGGTTTCTCATATTTATACCAAACTCATCATAAGAGACTCTACACCTAATATCAGTTGATGAATTTATAATTCAGAGCTGAAACAACAACCCATGAGAATGAAGCAAAGAACCCAAGCGATTAATCATCCAATCGCTTGGGTTCTTTGCTTGGGTTAAATTGTTCCAATTACAATGTCACTGTGTTTATAATCGTCCACAATTAGTTTAAGGAAGGATTGTATTCTTCGTAGGAAAGAACAATATGCTCTCGTTTTAGCGGACAATGCTCTATGATCGCCTTACGCTTCGCTTTCAGAACAATTTGTTCAATATCAGCAAAACTGCAACCAGAAAGATGCTCACATGCCTCCTCCGTCAACCCAGCTTCTCCTTCAAAGCCATTGATTAACAGTTCGACATATTGACGCCTACTTGATTCATCAGGGTTAGAATAAATCATTTTTGTATCAAACCTCCTCCAAATAGCTCTATCCAGTTCATTTTCCAGGTTCGTCGCTGCTACAAAAATGCTATTGTCACCAAAATCATCGAGACATTGCAGCAGTGTATTCACCGCACGAGCCATTTCTTTAACCTCGTCATTACTCTCCCGTGTTCTTGCAATGGCA
>RCUU01000702.1_pt1 | contig 17724 bp, 13 predicted proteins | sample 2166211 | NCBI WGS metagenome assembly RCUU01 (sample SAMN09932620, study PRJNA488358) | compost metagenome | feature: garden; material: soil; isolation source: compost soil in phenylacetic acid-enriched culture | place: Germany: Experimental Botanical Garden Goettingen | collected 2016-01-27
GTATTAGTGGGAATATCACTACTGTCAGGATGTGGAAAAAGCAGTGATGTAACTACTAAAGATGGAAAAGAAGAGATTCGAATTAGTTGGTGGGGAGGGGATTCACGTAATAAGGCTATCCAAGAAGCCATTCTAAAGTTCGAAGAAGAAAATCCGCAAATTAAAGTGAAAACAGAGTATGGCGGATATGGTGGGTATCAAGAAAAAATGACTACCCAATTAGCTGGAGATACAGCCCCTGATGTTATTCGATTGGATTCCATGTGGATGGATCAATATAAAAATCAATTATTGGATCTGAAAGAGCTTGGTGAAAAAATTGGGCTGTCTAATTTCTCTGAAGATGTGCTGGCACCATTAGAATCTGACGGGAAATTATTTGGACTTCCACTTTCAACTAACTATCGGCCATTACTTTATAATAAGACCGTCACTGACAAGTACGGGATTGAAGCACCTCAATCTTGGGATGATATTTTTGCAATGAGAGATAAATTGCCAGCTGATTATTATCCAATGGCTAACTTTTTCGGCTCAAAATATGCATCTCCGATCGTGTTTTTCTCGCTATTCGCACAACAAACCGGACTGCCAATTTCAGATGAGAATGGCGATATGAACTATAAAGAATCAGACTTTGAAAACTTGTTAACGTTCTATCGCGACTTGGTGGAGAAAAAAATTATACCGTCAAAAAAAGAAGTGGATAATTCGGGTTCAATAGAAGGAGCACCGGCACCGGCGCTTATGGAAGGAAAGTGGGTAACTTTCTTTGAGTTTATAGCTAATACGAATACCATTCAAAATCAATTAAAAGAACAAGGATTTGAATTAGAAGTTGCTAGTTATCCATCATTGAAAGATGAGAAATCAACAGGTGTGTGGACAAAACCTTCCATGGTCTATTCCATCCCTAAAACAACAAAACATAAAGAAAGTGCAGCAAAATTAATTGATTTCTTAATGAATAATGAAGAAGCAAATGAAATCCAAAAGCTTGAAAATGGGATTCCAGATAGTAAAGCAGGAAAAGAAGTTCTCGAAAAAGATGATTTGATTTCTCCATTAGCCTCTAAAGTTTTGGAATTAGGTGATGAAAAAGTGGATAAAAATCTTTCGACTATGTTTAAGTGGGACACTGCAAAATTGAATGATGTGACATTAGATGTGATTACCAAACTAGATTATGGAAAAATTGATACAAAAGAAGCTGCAAAAGAATTGTATACCGCTTTTAAAGAACAAGAACAAATTTTTAAAAAGTAAGTTCGATAAATAGTTGATGGGTACGACTACTGCCTAATCTGCGTTAACGAGCTGCTGAAATATTTGCTGACCGCCATTTGGCGGTCTTTTTTTACTGTCAGGATATATACGTAAGCCAATATGTGAAATGGTGTGGATTGGAGGTTAAAGTCGCACTTCCGAAAAAGTAAAGCATGAACCATGAAAAGTGGCACGGGTAGCAGCCTTTTTAAGAAATACTGCAAAAGTACAGTATTACTGCTGTGGGTAGCTATAAGTCTGGTAATTCCTGCAAATCTGCAGGATTCTTACGCTTTAAGTCACTTTTAGGCTTTAAGTATGGATAAATTCCTGCACTTTTGTAGTATTAGAGCTAGATGAGGACGATACCAGTGGAAAAAGCTGCATATTCGCAGGTTTCTATGTTTTGGTTAGGGTAGGAAACAGGCGGGTGATCTTCCGCCAGGTATTTTGTGTGAAATGAACAGCTAAACAGCTGACTTACGAGGATGTTTGAACATACAGCATCATACAGCCTAACGAAGCTTAGCAAAACAGGAACAGAACTCCTCTTTCGTAGTTGATATAATGAAATCACCGTACGGGGGAAGGCTGGTGCTGCACTTGAATTACAGTAAAGATATAGAGAAATGTGTTGAATATATTGAAGCTCATATTAAAGGAAATATAACGGTGGAAGACGTAGCCGCTGAGGTCGGATATTCGGTGTATCATTTTTGCCGAGTGTTCAGCTTGTGCAAGGAAATGTCTGTAATGGAATATGTGCGGAGCCGGAAATTATCTTTAGCCTCCATTGAATTATTTGCCGGAAAAAAAGTCATTGATATCGCTTTGGATTATGGTTTTGAGACACAAAGTGGATTCACTAAGGCTTTTCGCAAGGCTTTTGGCTATAGTCCGACACAATATGCGGCACGGATGGACGGATTTAGTAAAGGAAAAACACTATTTGAAATCGGAGGTTATATTATGAACCCTGTTATTGTTAGCAAGCCTGCTTTTAAGGTCGCTGGGTATGGAATCCAAACCAATGTTGCTGGGAGTATGTACACCAAGGATATTGCTTCTTTTTGGAGCCATTATGAGGGCGAGAACTTGGAGTCCAAAATGTATAAAATACTAAACCCGCCCAAACACGGAGAAGTCGGTTTATGTATACCATCCTCAGACAATGGTAATGCCACCTATCTTCTAGGTGTTATTGTTGAGGACTACTCCAAGGTAGAGGACGACATGCTGACGATAGATGTTCCAGAGGCTGAATATGCTGTGTTCACGACGCCTCCAGTAGATACTTCAACGGATATGGAACAAGTAGAATTTGCGCAGGTCATAAAAAGCACATGGAAGTACATCTTTGAAGAATGGTTTAAGGATAGTGGATACGTCTATGATGAGCGTGGGCTTGATTTCGAATTCTATGACGAACGCTGCCATTCGCGGCCGGATACGGTGATGGAGATTTATGTTCCTGTGAAAAAAACGACCGAATAAACGATACGGAAGTATGACACAAGGTCCGCAGTGGGGTTATGCTGCGGGCTTTTTTTAATGAGACATCATCGAATCAATAACAGGATTCTGATTACATTTAATTTGACGCGTCTCCCCTTCCGTAGTGTAATAGAGTCAATTAGGTAGGTAACTTGATCATGCCGGGGAGTGGAGCAGATGATTAGAGAAGCGAAAGTTGAGGACTGGAAAGACATAGCCGAATTATTAGAGCAGTTGGATTATCCAGATACAGAGACGTTTATGCAAGAAAAAATAGAAAAGCTAATCCTGCATCCAGATGAGGAATTATTAGTTTTTGAGGAAGATCATAAAGTAGTCGCTTGTATTTCCATGCACTATATACCTCAATTAGGGCTCGCAGGAGAGACTGCAATCATAAGTTATCTTGTGGTGAGTAATACCATCAGGAGCAAGGGGATTGGACGGAGGCTTGAGGAATATTGCACAGATTTAGCTAGAAAAAGAAAATGTGACCGAATTCAAGTGCATTGTCACTCCAGAAGAACCAATGCACATAGATTTTATGCCCGGCAAGGATTTGTTGAAGCACCAAAATATTTTTCAAAGAAGCTAAATGAATCTAAATAAACAACAATCCAAATAAAAAAGCGGCAGATCAGAACGTTTATACGCGTCCTGATCTGCCGTTTTGTGTTTCAGGTAATAAGCCGTATTCTCTTATTACTTTAAATAAACTTCCGCTGCACCTTCTTACCATCGTATGAAAAACGCGCCTTTTTGTCTTCCACAACCGTCTGAAGATGAACGGTCCGCCCCCATAACGAGTAGATATGCGGAAGCGTGCGCTCCAAATACTTCAGATCCAGCTCGATGCTTTCGTAGCGATGGGTTATAAATAACTCCCCATTCTTCTCAAAATCGGCATCCTCTATGACCAAGTAAGGAGACCCGCCATTAACACGGGCTAGCACCAACTGATCTCGTACATTTTCCCATGCTTTGTCAGTGATTTTCCATTCCGGCCCTTTTTTCTCGAAAACATAAAGATCGAGATCGTTCACCAGTTCCTTGGATAGATAGCTGCGTATAAAAGAGGTATCGGATTCCAGCTCGCGCACCTCAAATATCTTCTCGCGATCCCAACGGCGTTCAATGTCTTCGAAGATCTTCAGCCCCAAATAGTAAGGATTCAGACTTTGCCGCGAGGGCTGCACGACAGAGGAATTCAGTTTAGCGTATTCTACGGTTTCCTCTACGGTCAGATCGAGTTCACGGACGATACGCTGATGCCAGTACGAAGCCCAGCCTTCGTTCATGATCTTTGTCTCCATCTGTGGCCAGAAGTAGAGCATTTCGTCATGGAGCATGGTCATAATGTCACGCTGCCAATCTTCTAAGACGGTGGAATATTGCTGGATGAACCATACTATATCTTTCTCTGGCTCAGGCGGGAACGCACGATTACTAGTTGATGCTTCCTGCGGTCCAGATTTGCTTTTGTCCAGATCCCATAACTCGTCGTACGGATTCGATGATTTGGAGCCACTGGCAGAGGCATCCTTGCGTTCTTTCATTTTGGCTTCCAGCAGATGGGTCTTACCTAACTTCCGCGGCTGGATCAGGCTGGGATCTATATGCTCCTGGATAGCCAGCACCGAATCAATGAAGCTCTCCACAGCGTCGGTGCCGTAGGTTACGGAATAGCCGGCGATCCGATCCGCTGTAGCTGACATGCTCTCGACCATATCTCGGTTGGACATGGAGAAACGCATGTTATTTTTGAAAAAGTCGCAGTGTGCTAGCACGTGGGCTACGATCAGCTTGTTCTGAATCAGCGAGTTCCCGTCGAGCAGGAAGGCATAACAAGGGTTGGAGTTAATAACGAGTTCGTATATTTTACTCAGTCCGAAATCGTATTGAGATTTCATTTTATGAAACGTTTTTCCGAAGCTCCAGTGCCCAAATCGTGTAGGCATTCCATAGGCGCCAAAGGTATAAATAATATCTGCGGGGCATATTTCATAACGCATGGGATAAAAATCCAAACCAAAGCCAGTAGCTATTTCCGTAATTTCAGCGATCGCCCGCTCCAGCGCATTAATTTCTTCGCTTGGCATGATTCTGTTGCTCCTTCCTATATAACTGTAGACCCAACCAGAATAAACCCTCACTAAATGGGGCTGGCTTCAAATAAATGCGTCGATTAATGTAGTTCATATTATGTATATGGGTGGGAGAAGGGGAGTATGACGGCAGGGGGAAATTCGTAAGTGGCTTGCTGCGTAATATTGTACCCAAAGTATTCTTACAGGTAGATTACTTTATTAGCCGTAAACTCATTGGACCCGTATATTAAAATACCATCATATTTATTATCGCGGAGAATATACTTTCCAAAGCCGTAGAAGACCTGCGTTTGATTGTGCTTGGTGTTTACTCCAAAGATAGATTATAAATTCAAGAGCTGAATAGAATTGCGATGGTAAATGAGTAGTGGAAGGTGGATGCGATATGACAAGGAAATATCCAGAAAGGGTTACTGCTTCTATGATTCGCGTGATCCATGAGAAAGAAAGCTTGTTAATACGTCATTCAACGGAAATTCAGTTTGGGGATTCTAAGGAGCAGCTTGGTATGGTAGTTATGACTAATCCAGGCAGTTTTGAATTTAATAAAAGTCCAGGATGGAAGGCATTTAAAAATGGAGAAGATTCGGAAGATGATTTTATAGCTACTAATACTCCTGACTTAACCATGCGTAATATTATAAAAGCAATAAGAAGTGCGTACGAAGGACTTCCTGAACCGAATGGGATATTGCGTGTTTATAATCTTTCGAATGTCCGTCAACCGAAGGGCAGGAAGGCAGAGGAATATCATGAACTAGCTAAGGAAGTCCTTCCCACTGAGAGACTTCATTTTCTGGAAGATCCAATAACTCATTCTCGAGAGGCATTTCTGGAGGAATGTAATAAATCGAGTTTTGTTATAATGGGATTTGTAAACAAAGTATTTGATAAAAAGATGAAGCAGGTTATAGATTGGTCAGAGAATATAATGCATAAACGAGTATGCGCCGTTGATAACAAGGGACGCTTATCACATCCTAGAAGATGGATAACGGAGCCCTACTTAATGAATAAGGCGATGGAGTCATTACAATCAGTATTAAGGGATAGAGCGCATTGACTCCGAACTCACTGCATCAATTTATTGTAGGAGAACTTCTTCGCTCTATCTCTATAACAACAAAGACGATTAGCCGGCGAGATATTCTCGACCGGTTATTTTTGTTTTCCAAAATAAAGCGGTGCATCTCATTATTCCGTCTGTGTTGAAAATATTGAAGGTATTTTCTGAAATTTCCATTGACGCATATTTAGTTTTCAAGGTATATTAATCATTGTTTTAAACGCTGTTTAAATGTATGTAGAGTTGAGGAGAGTTATATGACGAAGGAGAAGATTTTGGACGCCACATTGCAATTGATTAAGTCTGAAGGGATTGATAGTGTCACCATTCGGAAAATTGCTGGTGAAGCGGGCACCAATGTAGCGCTAATTAATTATTATTTCGGGTCGAAAGAAAAGCTTATCCATGAAGCAATGAAGATGATTCTGGAAACATTCCGCTCAGCGTTTGACATATTTGATGTTGTGGAACATCCGCCAATCGAACGGCTGAAACAATTCATTTTGACGTACGCTTCATTTCTTCAAGATTATCCTGATTTGCTCAAGCGCATTCTTGGTCATGATCCACTGTTTGAATCGGTAACCGAATATGTATATTTTATGAAACAACAAGGGTTTGAAAAATTAAGTGCAGTCATGACAGAAGTGACAGGTGTAACAGATCGAAAGACCGTATTGTTGATGACACAGCATATGTTTGCTGCCATTATGTCACCGTTCACCAAAGTTAGTCCTGTTCCTAAATGTCAGACGAACAATTGTATTCAATCGTCTCTATTCGATATTCCTTTATCGATTGAGGAGAGTATCGACTTGTTTTTCGAGCATTATTTTCACAAATATTCAGTCGAAATTTAGAAAGCAGAGGTATCACAATGACATCAGATGCTCCAACAAAACCCCTTACACAGGAAGGCGACACATTCTCCCTAAAAGCTATTCTGCCACCTTTGCTTGCGATTATCGTCGGTATGATAATGGTTATTCTGGATAGTACAGTTGTTAATAATGCAATTCCAAAATTAGTGGAATATTTCAATACGGATCTAAAGACGATTCAATGGGCGATAACGGGGTACACATTAGCACTATCCGCTGTAATTCCACTTGCCGGTTGGATGACAGATAAATTTGGCGCAAAGCGTATTTTCCTTATAACGATTGTGATGTTCACTTTAGGGTCACTTCTATGCGGCTTAGCACAAACACCTGAACAACTGATTTTATTCCGTATTATTCAAGGTCTAGGCGGCGGTATGGTTGCACCGATCGGGATGGCAATGGTATTCAAATTAGCTCCGCCTGAACGTCGCGGCTCTATTATGGGTGTTCTCGGGATTCCCATGTTGATGGCTCCAGCTTTTGGCCCTGTAATTTCTGGTTATCTTGTCGATTATGTAAGTTGGCACTGGATCTTCATTATCAATTTGCCTATTGGTATCTTGGCCTTCATTCTGGGTAAGAAATACTTACCGAAGACTGAGCCACAGAAGTCAACACATCTTGATATTCTCGGGATGTGTCTTGCACCGATCGCGTTCGCTATGCTTGCTTATGGTGTGAGCGAAGGGGGAGCAGATTGGTCTTCAACAGGTGCTATTACAGGCTTAACCATCGGTGGTATCGCATTAATCTTGTTCATTATAGTGGAGCTAAGACAGAAGTATCCTTTGCTTGAACTGAAGGTGTTTAAATCATCTGATTTCACACGTGGTATTATTCTTACTTGGATCGTACAGATGGCATTGTTCGGAGCTACACTGATGATTCCTTTGTATTTACAGAATATTAAAGGTTATACCGCACTTCATACCGGTTGGATCGTGATGCCGCAAGCGTTGTGCGCCGGTCTTATGATGCCGATTAGCGGCAGATTGTTTGATAAAATTGGAGCTCGTCCATTAGCATTCTGTGGGTTAAGTGTTATCGCCACCGCGATGTTTATACTCTCTACGGTAAATGTGGACACGCCAATTTGGATGGTTATTGTCGCGGTGTGTGTGATGGGGTTAGGTATGGGGTCAACTATGATGCCACTCAATACGCATGTATTAAACTCAGCTCCACGTGATTTGGTTAGCCGTGTGACGCCGTTGACCTCAGCAGCCCAACAGGTTGTCGTATCGTTCGCAGTAACAGGTCTTACAGCGTATCTGACCTCTCATATTAATACTCACATGGCGACAATCGGAAAAACAGGAAATCCACAAACGGCCTTAGTAGCTGGATTTGGAGATACATTTTTCCTGACCGCTTGTATCGTAAGTGTTGGAATTGTTATGTCGCTAATCCTTCGCAAGCCGAAGATGCAGCAAATTGAAAATATCAGTGAAGAGGTAGATCCAGCGATGATGATGGGTCACTAATCTTATAAAGACCCCCAAGAAGTTCACTTTGTCTAAAGTGTCTTTCCTGGGGGTCATTTAGATTTCTTTACAGTTGTCAAACGTCCATTTCAAACGATCATCTGCCCTCCAATTCCCGCCAACGATCCAATTGCTTTTGCATCTCCTTACGTACTTTATCAATACCTGCTTCATACAGCTCATGGTTGAATTTCGGGAGAATGGTATCAACATCGACACTGCCTGTCATAAGACTTGGATAATATTTGCGCCAGACCATCTCAATGTTGTCAATTTGCTCATTTAGCTCTGACAGATCGGGAGTAAAGCCCAGTACTTGGGACTCCACAACCTTGGAATTGTAGATGCGGAATTGCTCCCACTTGTTCAGTGGGTCAGGGTAGCTTCCACCTAATGTATTTAAGATAAACCAGTTTCCTTGTGTGTATTGTATGCCAGTGTAGCCAGCGTTCGCCTTGGGAAGCGGATTTCCTTGACTGTCTTTTGTCGAACTCAGGACAACTTGGCTATTCTGATCCAGCGTATAATGAACGCCTTCAATGCCGTATTGAAATAAGTTACGCAGTTCAGGATCGGTATTCAATAGGTTTAGAAATTTGATGCTCTCCACAGGATGTTTCGTATGTGCATTCACAACCATCATCCCTCCGCGCACGGCTTCCGTAGTTGCCACCTCGGGTGTTACTGGATTGGTTACAATTTTATACCCCAGATCGTTACTCCAGACGCTCTCAGAGAGTGGACCGCCATTACCAGATTCCCAAAATACCTTTACACCACGTTTCAAACTTCCTGGTTCTCGCAAGGCGGCATCTTGATTAATAAACCCTAATTGGTAATAACGTCTTAGCGTATCTAATATAGGTTTGGCTTCACGGGTTTCGAAGATATTGACCACGGGAGCAGCAGGATCCAAAGATTGGATCATCAAAGGGATCTTGTTATCTGCTATATATTCGTAGCCATATATAGCAAAAAAATTGTGTGAGTCTCGATCAAGCTCCATGGGCAAATAATCGGGTTCATTTTTTTGAATCATGCGCAGCAGCGGTTCCAGCGATTCCAGTGTGTTATATTGGTTAACTTCGATGTTATATTTTTTGACCAAAGAATCAGGATACATCCAATGCTCAAGCACAGCCAATTCTTTGTTGGTGGGGACACCGTAGATAAACCCGTCATCCATCTTGGCCCCTTTCCAAAAGATGGGGTCAATTGCAAGGTACATTTCTTTGGCTAGATTCGTGAAATAGTCATCTAACTTCAGCCATACCCCACGTTTTGCGTATTTGGCATAATCCGGAGCAAACGCAATATCAAAAGGGCTGTCAGAGGAGATCACTGTATTCATGCGATCATCATATTCCTGCCAACCAATTTTATTGTAGGTTATGGTAATTCCAATTTTCTTCATCAATAACTCGTTAATTTTGTCGTTAACAAGGGCAAGATCCTTATCAGGATCACCGATGGTATAATATATCAGATTTACAGAGGGTTCCGCATTAAAGCTCGAAGCGTTCAAATTCTGCTTGGTGCAGCCAGTTAAACATGTAATGAACAGCAGAATAATGCCACAGATGAAGCAGCTATATCTATTCATGACCCCGGCCCCCTAAATCACTTTGCAATATAAATATATAGTCTTAACTTTTCATCCGTAAACTTGAGGGAGATGTACCAAAATGATTTTGAAATTGTGTATAAAAATAGTTCAGATTGTTATAACCAACAGATAGGGCAATCCAATGTATTTTCTCATTAGTCGTTTGGATGAGCTCCTGTGCACGATGCATACGATAGCTCATTAGATACTCTGAGAACTTCATACTTGTTTCTTTGATGAAGATTTGTCCAAGATAGGTGCTGTTCATTTGAAACCGGTCTGCGACGGATTTTAATGAAATATTATGAGCAAATTCTGTTTTAATCATAATTAAAATACGATTGACCAGCTTGGATAAGCTATCGTAATGTACTCCCAGTACAGGATCAATACTCATCGAGTCAGCATTCACATCTCTAATCGTGCCATGTAAGTCTTCAATAATTATTTTTTCGATGACTTCCTGCAGCTTGATTCGATCCACAGGCTTTAACAGATAATCCTTGACTCCGCAACGAATAGCTTGCTGGGCATATTGAAAGTCACTATAGCCGCTTATAATAATATATTTGGTTGGAAGATTCACTTCATTTAGCTTTTGAATCGCATCATACCCTAGATTTTTGCCGATACACACATCGATAATAGCTATATCAGGGACTAAATCTACAGCTTTAAATACGGCATCTTCAGTGGAATCACTGGTTTCTATTTGCTTAAATCCGTAGTGCTCCCAATTCAGAATACGTTTCATACCTTCCAGAATCTGAGGTTCATCATCCACAATTAATAATTTGTACATATCTAATCACCTCTCTTAGAAATCTGTACAGAGATTTTGACACCAGCTTCATCATTGTTCTCAATACTAATCGAGAAATCGTCATGATAGAAAAAATTAAGTCGGGCATAGACATTATATAATCCAATGCTTTTGGTGGCATGGTCATGATTACTTGAGAGGATTCGCCTTATGGCAGTTAACCGTTCTTCATCAATTCGTACGCCATTGTCAATGAAATCCAGTCGATAAAAGTCCTCATCTTCCCAGCCAGACACGATAAATAAATTAAATTCCTTATTTATATCAAACCCATGGACAAAGAAGTTTTCTGCCAAGGGCTGCATCCAGAACTTCACAGTAGGGAGAGATAGAATGGTATCTTCAACATCAATTTGGTAAATAAAGTGCTCCGGATATTTAAACTCCATAATTTGCAGGTATTTTCGTAACAGTTCCAGTTCGCTACCTATTGAAATGATATTTTCTTTCTTCACAATTTCCCGATACAACGCTCCCAAGGTTGCAATCGCATCTGCAGTAGGCTCATTCTGATGAACCAAAGCAGTAGAGCGAATAACCTCCAGAGTATTATAAAGAAAATGAGGGTTGATTTGATGTTGAAGCGCTTTCATTTCTGCTTCCTGCTGTTTTAGCTTAAGCAAGTATTCGTTTCGAATATATTTGTCTAATTGATGTATCATATCGTCAACCTCACGAGCAATCATACCATATTCATTCATACGATAACGTGCAGGCTTATTAGGGGTGAAGTCGGCAGTTTTCGCACGTTTGATTGACTGTATAATACGATGTAGAAATCGTGAATCATCACGAAGATTATAGACTACGAGCAGTAGCACACAGATCATAGCGGTGAAGACGATCATAAATATATTGAGCAAAACCGTACTGTGCTGACCTATAAGTGCTGCCAAGTCTACTGTACTAACCAATCGATAATTGTATTTGGTGGATGAAAAAGTAACAAAGAAAATCGGAATATATCCTTTATTTACGATAAAACCGTGATTTTTATTATTCGCTACCGCTTGTTGAGTAATTTCTTTCGTCATGGATTCATTGTTATTAATAATGAATATCTCCCCGGTAGAAGAGTTGATGACAGCCGCATTACCGAGTTGATAATTATTTACGATACTGAATATTCGCTTGCTGCTGATTTGAAAGCGGATTTCCCCGGCTTCCGTAGTACTTTGATTGAGTTTTTTGTGAGACACGAAGCCTTTCTGTATACTTTCATTGAAAATTTCATCAGTATTGGGAACGCCAAACTGGAAGCTGGGAATGCCAAAACTATTAAAATAGATAACATTACCGTAATCCTTGGTATGCACGCTGATCTGAGTAATATCTCCCTGCGCCCAGCTGTATAGATATGTTTTAGTATCCTCTGGAAAAGAGAGCAGTGATTGTGATGAATAAGGGTTATTCTCCAATCTTTTAGTCAGATACCCTTCAACGGAAGGGCTCATAAAATAACGGACGTCATTCATCAGATCATGATTGGAATACAATCTTTGCATGTAAGCTTCAATTCGATCGGCATCATTCTGGAAGTTGTTCTCAATACGGGAAAAGGCATTCGCAGCTTCAATCCGCGCGTTACCAATCCATTGATTTACAAGAATAACGCTGGTCATCGTGGCCAGTGTTAACCCGATGGTTACAATAAAGATGAGGTAAGCCCAAAATTTATTGCGGTATATTTTAATATGAAAAAAAGAACTCCTCCAAAACCTCATTTGTAATGCCCCCTAAGGTCAGACACATAATAAAGAGGAATAAGTCTCCCGTTGCTATGGTTGAGAGAGCATGTAATTCACTGTAAATATATATGAAGCGTCACTTTTGTTCAAATGAAATTTTAATTACAAAGGAAAACACATGGTATATCAACTCTGATACACCATGTGAGTTCGATAAGGTTTATTTAAAGTAATTGTTGATTTGTTCTTGAGCCACTTGCATAATTTTGTCCATTCCGGCATTTTTCAGTTCAGACAGCATTTTTGGGATTACCTTCTCAGGATCAGAAGCGCCTGTAAGCAATTCAAATCTATATTTGTCATATACAGCTTGGCAGTTAGCAACCTCAGTCTGCAGCTCGCCAATATCCAGTGCGAATCCCAATATGCTGGAAGATGCCGCTTGTTCGTTCAATTTTTTCACTTGTTCCCACTGATCTAGAGGAGCGCCTTTCGTAACCGCAAGATTGAAGAAGGTAGCCTGAGAGTATGCTGCCAAAGGCCATGTATCGCTGATACGCTCGATGGATTTCTCTCCGTCAATATTCTTATAATCGACGCCTAATTCGCCAAATGCAAGCATATTCCGTAATTTTGGATCAGTATTCACTAATTGCAGATATTTCAAAGCTTCCGCTTTGTATTTGGAATTTGCCGAGATTACATTCATCGAGCCTTGAATTGTACTAGTTGTATACAGCGGGCCAAAAATTTGAGTCATGACGTATTTGTCAATGCCAGCTGTGATTTGCCAGCCAGCTTCTGCTCCAGGGAAGGCTTGTGCGGAGAAGAATGCTCTGTATTTATCGCCTTCAGTTTTGGTTGGTGCATCCGGGTTAACAATACCATCTTTATACCACTGATGTAGCAGCTTTAAGTTGGTCATAATTTCCGGTTGTTCAAACACTGACACAACTTTCCGGGAAGCATCCTCAACGTTTACTCCAATAGGATTGAACCCTAGAGTCATATCATCATAATTGTTTAAAATGCCTGGGAAGCCTTCGCTTTGGATCAGCTGCAACGGGTAGAAGCTTTTACCTTCACCAGCTTTCATATCATGGAATGGTTTATCTAGATCTTGCATTGTTTTAATGTTTGCATAATCGATATTATATTTTTGTACAAGCTTGTCGTCGAATACCCAATATTGAGTTAAAGAAGAATCCTTATACGTTGGTACAGCGAAGTATTTGCCACCTATTTTTACACCATCCCATACTTTGCTTGGGATGAGCTTGTATAGTTCAGGGGCTTCACTTTGTACCAGATCTGTAATGTCAGCGAACGCTCCCATAGCGACCTGCTTACTGTACTTTGTGTTGTTGGTAAACATCATATCAAAAGGTTCACCCGTATTCACAATGGTGTTGATTTTTGTATCCCATTCGCCCCAGCTAGCCACCTTGATATCCACTTTAACACCGATTTTCTCAGCGGTGTATTCGTTCATTTGCTCAACCGCTTTACTAAAATTCTCCGGAACCTGTCCGCCGATCAGCCACCATACCAATGTAGGAATTTCCTTGGTGGTTGGTGCATCAGTAGCTGTTGTGCCACTTGTGCCACTCTCTTTGTCATTGGTTGCTGTGGACGCTGGCTTCGAGTTGCCACATGCAGCAAGCAGGGACAGCATTAATGCGAGAATACATAATGTTGAGGCGAACTTGAATGTGTTCTTCACTTAAACTCCTCCTAATGATGAATGATGAAAAGTACCGTAGTAAAAGTACGGTTATATATCATAAACCAAGCTGAGCTTGGCTTATTTCGGAACTAACCTTTGACTGCGCCAATGGTAAGGCCGGTAATAAAGTATCGCTGGAAGAAGGGATATGCGCAGGCAACAGGCAACACGATGAGAATAGCGACAGCCATACGGGCAGATTCTTTAGGCATGGTCGCGACAAGCTCTGCGAAGCTGATACCCATGCTTATTGAGTTTCTGGCGAGCGCATCAGCATTAGACATCAAGCTGTTAAGCAGCGCTTGCAGCGAATACAGATTCTGATTATCGATATACAGCATCGATTGAAACCAGTCGTTCCAGTAACCGAAGCAGAGGAACAGTCCAATCGTAGCTAGTACAGGCAATGATATGGGGATGATGATGGAGAAGAAGGTGCGAAACTGACTAGCCCCGTCGATTTCAGCAGATTCGATTAAGCCATCAGGAATCGTGCTCCTAAAGAAGGTTTTACAAATAATAACGTTAAAAGATGATACTGCGAGCGGCAGAATGAGCGCCCAAACACTGTTTTTTAATCCCAAGAAATTGGTGTTGATAAAGTAACTGGATACAAGACCACCGTTAAATACCATCGGGATGAATACAACCCAGGTGAGAAAGTTCTTGAGCTTGTAAGCCGGACGTGAAATCACATATCCCATCGTTGTGGTGAGCAGTACACCAAGTACAGTACCTACGACAGTTACAAGCAGAGATACACCTAGCGCACGCAGAATCATTGTTCCCTGCTTGGCAATATAAGCGTAAGCATCAGCGGATAGAGCGGTTGGGAGAATGCTGTATCCCGTTTCACGAATATAGGACTCATCGGTAAGCGATATAGATAACACGACAATCACAGGCACGACGCAGGCAATCGCCAGCAGAATAAAAATCAGGGTAAACATAGCATTTATACCGTTACTTGTGCGGTTGAATTTCTCCAAGCCAGATTGATAGGTTCTCTTTGCCATGGTCTCACCTCCTAAATCATTGCACTCTCGGAATCGATTTTTTTTACAATCCAGTTGGCAGTCAGAATAGTAATACAGCCCAGCATGGATTGAACAAAAGCGGCAGCAGATGCCATACCTACAGTGGCGGTTTTTAGCTGTTTATAAACTAGGACATCAACAGTTGTGGCCACATTGTAGAGGGAATTGGAGTCGCGTGTGACCTGATAGAACAGTCCGAAATCCGTGTAGAAAATACGACCTACCGACAGGATGAACATCATGACAATGACCAGCTTTAACATAGGTAAGGTAATGAAGCGTGTCTGCTGCCAGATTGAAGCTCCATCAATCACTGCCGCCTCATAATAGGTGCTGTCGATTCCGGTGATGGTTGCCAGATAGATAATCATGCCATAACCAATACTCTTCCAGATGTTTAAAAGGATAAGAATGAGGGGCCAATATTGCGGTTCCATATACCAATTCACAGCATCATGCCCAATGCCCACAAGAAATTGATTAAGGATGCCTTTATCGAAGCTGAAGAAGGCCCAACCTACAGCAGAGACGACTACCCATGACAGAAAGTAGGGCAGAAACATCATCGTCTGATAAACCTTGCTTGCTCTGCGGCTATGCAGCAGGCTGATCATAATGGCGAACATTACGGGTAACACGATGCCAAGAATGATGAAGATGATGTTATACCCTATCGTGTTGCGAAGAATGATCCAGGCATCATTTGATTTGAATAAGAATTCAAAATTTTTGAAACCGACCCAAGGACTATTTATTACGTTGCTAATAAAGTTACCGCTGATTTTGAAATTCTTAAAAGCGATAATCATGCCGAACATCGGTAAGAAAGAGAACAAGATATACCAGATCAATGTCGGCAAGGCGAGCAGGGTTAACTCGGAATCTTGCTTGCGCCATTGTATGCGCTTTCTAATTTTGCCCCGTTCAAGTTTAGTGCTCATCTCATCCGCTCCTTCATGTGGTTTCATACATGCTGCTATTTGTAACCGCTTTCCTTAAATTAATTTTATATAAGTACAGTGAGATGCTTCCAGTTAAGAAACATGATACTTCAGTCAACAAACGTTAGATTCAGGACGAATTCCCTTTTCAAGCGCAAAAAAAACACATGTTATGTGATTTTTACACATTCCCTCTGCGAGCAGCAGCGGCATTGTAATTCAGCGGAATGATGGGCGAAAAAGCGCAAGAATGACATACCGCCTGAACATCAACATACGGGTGAAACGCATGTCATCCCGCAGTACAACACGAAATCTTTTGATAAGCGAGAATGACATATTTACGATTTGCTCGATTCTATATAGTGTAAATGTAAGCGCTAGCATTAATGCGATTGATAACAATTCGATAGATAATGATGCTCACTCGATGATCAGAATGTTCTCATCATTACCTATAAGGAGGGGATGTCGCGATGCATGAAACAGGAAGTGTACATATGCGAACTGTGAATTCAGCACCGAAAGAAAAGCGTAAGGGCAGAAACGAGACATGGAAGAAGATTTGTCAGAATTGGGAGCTTTACATTTTTATCGCACCCGCATTCTTTTACTTCCTCATTTTCAGCTATGGACCGATGTATGGGATTCAGATTGCTTTTAAGAACTACATTCCGTCAAAAGGCTATTTTGGCAGTGAATGGGTAGGCTTTGATCATTTCATTCGATTTTTTAACTCGTACTATTTCTGGGATTTGCTGTGGAACACGCTCAGTATTAGCTTGTATGAATTAGCCATTGGATTCCCAATCCCAATTATTCTGGCGCTTGCGTTTAACGAAGTGAAGGATGGCTTCTTCAAGCGACTTGTTCAGACCGTTACGTATGCACCTCATTTCATTTCTGTCGTTGTTATGGCGGGGATGATTATTACCTTCTTGTCTCCATCGAACGGTATGATTATTCATGCCATTGAAGGTTTAGGCTTTAGTGCACCGCAGTTTCTGACAAGCCCTGGTTGGTTTAAGACGATGTATGTATTCTCAGGCGTGTGGCAGAGTGCGGGTTGGGGGACGATTATTTATTTGGCGGCACTCTCGGGTGTAGACCCAGGCTTGCATGAAGCGGCAATCATTGACGGGGCCTCTCGCTTCCAACGTGTTCGCCACATCAATATACCAGCGCTTATACCGACCATGACCATTCTATTAATTCTGAATATGGGTGGCTTGTTAAGTGTAGGTTTTGAGAAAATATTACTTCTGCAAAATTCGTTAAATATGTCAAGCTCTGATGTGATTTCAACCTTTGTCTATCGATCTGGTCTTGTCGATGCGCAATATAGCTTCTCAACAGCTGTTGGTTTATTTAACTCCATTGTCAATTGCATCCTGCTCATTACGGTGAATCAGATTGTCCGCCGTACGAGCGAGAACAGTCTATGGTAGAAGGAGGTTGGAATTTATGGTATCAGGTATAAAGCTATCTAAGCGAGACCGAATATTCCTAATTTGCATCTATACGTATGTGGCAATTGCATTGCTGTTAGTCGCATATCCCATCTTATATATTATTAGCGCATCCATCAGTGATCCGAAGAT
>RCUU01000703.1_pt1 | contig 17722 bp, 17 predicted proteins | sample 2166211 | NCBI WGS metagenome assembly RCUU01 (sample SAMN09932620, study PRJNA488358) | compost metagenome | feature: garden; material: soil; isolation source: compost soil in phenylacetic acid-enriched culture | place: Germany: Experimental Botanical Garden Goettingen | collected 2016-01-27
GTTCGGCATCATCCAGCAGCTCAATGAGAAGAGCCTGGATTGCGGCCAGACCATCGCGCAGGTCGACCAGTCCTGCGGCGACATGCGCCAGACCGTGGTAGTGCTGCAAAGCAGCGCCGAACGGGTTCGGCTCAATGCCAACAAACTGCAGAAGCTGGTCGGTCAGTTCGAGGTCAGCAATGTGGCCTGACCCGAGTCGGTCTGCTCCAGGCCGACTTTGAGCAAGGCCCCGTTGTCTTCATCGGTCAGCAGGTACAGATAGCCGTCGGGGCCTTGGCGCACATCGCGAATGCGCGCCTTGAGCTCACCGAGCAGGCGCTCCTCATGGACCACCTTGTCGCCTTCCAGTTGCAGGCGGATCAGCTCCTGTTCCAGCAGTGCGCCGATAAACAGATCGCGCTTCCAGGCCTTGAAGCGGCCATTGTCATAAAACGCCATGCCACTGATGGCCGGGGACTTTTCCCAGACATGAAGCGGGCCCAGCGTACCCTCGACGAGCTTGCCCTTGGCCTCGGGGATCGGCCCGCCGGAATAGTTGATGCCGTGAGTCGCCAGGGGCCAGCCGTAGTTCTTGCCGCGCCCGATGATATTGATTTCGTCACCGCCACGGGGGCCGTGCTCGTTGGTCCAGAGCTGGCCCGTCCAGGGATTGAGGGCGGCGCCCTGCTGATTGCGATGACCGTAGGACCAGATTTCCGGGCGTACATTGGCCTGGCCGACGAAGGGGTTGTCATCGGGCACCTTGCCATCAGGGTGGATGCGCACCACCTTGCCCTGCAGTTTGTCCAGGTCCTGGGCGGTGGGGCGCTGGTTGTTCTCGCCCAGGGCGATGAACAGGTAGCCGTCGCGATCGAACACCAGGCGCGAGCCGAAGTGATTGCCTACCGATAACTTGGGCTGCTGGCGGAATATCACGTTGAAATCTTCGAGCCGTTTCATGTCACTGGAAAGGCGCCCACGCCCGACAGCCGTACCGGCGGTGCCGCCCTTGCCGCCACCTTCGGCGTAAGACAGATAAACCATGCGGTCCTGCTTGAACTGCGGCGACAACACCACATCGAGCAACCCGCCCTGCCCTTTGGCCCAGACCTGCGGCACGCCGCTGATCGGTGCGCCGATCTTGCCGTCAGGGCTGACAACGCGCAGATCGCCAGGGCGCTCGGTCACCAGCATGCCCTGGTTGTCCGGCAGGAACGCCAGCGCCCAAGGGTGTTTCAAGCCCTGGGCGACAGTCTCGACGCTGACCTGGCCCAGTTCGCTTGGATAGCTGCGTTCAGGTCCGGCCCAGGCTCCTGTCGACAGGTAGCTCATGGCAACGGCGCATAATGTCAGCAGCAACGGTTTCAATGGCATGGCAGTTTCCTTGCGGTCCGGTCGGAAGATCATTCATGGCGTTCTGCCGTCGGGCGGGCGTTGCGGGCGGGGGGCTTGCGTGGCGGGAGTCGAAGGTTCGCGGCGCATGTCGTTGCCGATGCCACGGTTTTCCAGGGTAGGTTGCCGAATGATGGGGGCAGTCGAAGGCCCACGCACCGGCGGCACACTCGGCACACTGCCCTGACGGCTGTTGGGGTTGGCGCTGCGGATCGGGCTGTTGTACGGGTTGTTCGGGCTTGCCGCCTGCAGTAGCGGCGGATTTGCCAGCAGTATGCCCAACAGCAGAGCCGCCAGGCCGTGCACTGTACGCTTCAAAACGATCACCTCGTGCGCGATGTCGATGCCTCAAGCACTTGGATAGCCTAAGGCGCGCTGGGTTCGATCGGAACCCCGGACAGCCGCGCAGAGATGATTCATTTTGTGTCTGGGCGGCCTCGTTAAAGTTTATGCCGTGCTGCGTACAAACACAGCATTTCCATGGCCAGGGTGGCTGCTGCCAGTGATGTAATGTCGGCGTGATCGTAGGCCGGCGCCACTTCCACCACGTCCATGCCCACCAGGTTGATACCGCGCAGCCCGCCGATGATTTCCAGCGCTTGCACCGTGCTCAAACCGCCGCACACTGGCGTGCCGGTGCCAGGCGCGTAAGCCGGGTCCAGGCAGTCGATGTCGAAAGTCAGGTACACCGGGTTGTTGCCGACGCGCTGGCGAATCGCCTCGACGATCTCCTGGCAGCCACGCCGGTGCACCTGGCGCGCATCGAGGATGGCAAAACCCTGGTCATCGTCATTGGTGGTGCGCAGGCCGATCTGCACCGACCGCGAGGGGTCCACCAGGCCTTGCTTGGCCGCGTGATAGAACATGGTGCCGTGGTCGATGCGCTGGTCGTTGTCGTCGGCCCAGGTATCGCTGTGGGCATCGAAGTGGATCAGCGACAACGGGCCATGCTTGCGGGCGTGGGCCTTGAGTAGCGGGTAGGTGATGAAGTGGTCGCCCCCCAGGGTCAGCATGGCGCAACCGGCCGCCAGGATATGCTCGGCATGGGCTTCGATCACCTGCGGCGTGGCCTGGGGCGTGCCGTAGTCGAAGTCACAATCGCCATAGTCGATCACCGCCAGGTGATCGAAGGGGTCGAATTCCCACGGCCAGTGCCGTTCCCAGGCCGATTGCACCGAAGCGTTGCGAATGCCCCGTGGCCCGAAGCGCGCGCCGGGCCGGTTGCTGGTGGCGGTGTCGAACGGCACGCCGCTGACCACCACATCGACGCCCTGCAAATCGCGGCTGTAACGCCGGCGAGAAAAACTGGTAATACCGGCGTAGGTGCTTTCTGCCGCAGTGCCATAAAGGCTGCTGCGGGTCATTGCCTGGTCGTTTTGCGTTACCTGATCCATCAATGGATTCCTTATTAGTGGCGGCTACGGAAAGTGGTCCACAAGCGGGTGCGCTGGCGCATGTCGGGCAGTGCCATGCTGCGGTCGGCGTACAGCCGTGCGCGCACCTCTGCTGCTGGGTAGATATCCGGGTCATTGCGCACTTGTGCGTCGACCAACGGGGTCGCCGCCTGGTTGGCATTGGCGAAGAATAGCGTGTTGGTCAGTGCTGCCACGGAATCGGGGCGCAGCATGAATTCGATAAAGGCCCTGGCCGCTTCCGGGTGCGGCGCATCCTTGGGAATGGCCAGGTTGTCCTGCCAGATCAGCGTGCCTTCCTTGGGAATTCGGTACACCACTTCAAAAGGCTTGTTGGCCTGCCGGGCCCGATCGGCAGCCATGCTGGCATCGCCGTTGTAGGTCAGGGCCAGGCACACACTGCCGTTGGCCAGGTCACTGATCTGCTTGCCATTGGCCACGTACTGCACAGAAGGCTGCAACTGCTGGAGCAATGCGGAGGCGGCAGCCAGATCAGCCTTGTCGCGGCTGTACGGGTCTTTGCCAAGGTAATGCAGGGCCAGGCCGATCACTTCCTGAGGGGAATCGGTGATGGCGATCCCGCAGTCGGCCAACTTGCTGGCGTATTCGGGCTTGAACAGCAGGTCGAGGCTGTTCAGCGCAACGCCGGGCAAACGCTGCTGCACCGCCTGGACATTGATGCCCAGCCCGAGGGTGCCCCAAGTATAGGGCACGCCGTACTGGTTGCCCGGGTCGACCTGGGCGAGTTTGCCCAGCAGGTCGGCATCGAGGTTGCTGTAGCCCGGAAGCGCCGCAGCACCGGTTGCGCGCAAGCCACCGGCGGCCATGGCCCGGGCCAACACACTGGACGAAGGCACCACCACGTCATAGCCGCTGCCGCCGGTCAGCAAGCGGGTTTCCAGCACGTCGGTGGAGTCGAAGGTGTCGTAGCGCACCGTATAGCCGGTTTCCTGCTCGAAGCGCTTGAGGGTTTCCGGTGCCACGTAGTCGGCCCAGCTGAACAGGTTGACGACCCTGTCTTCAGCCATTGCCGGCAAGGCCAGCGCCATAGATAGAAACAAGAGTGATAAACGCATGATGAGCACCTCGACACAGGGAGTGCCGACAGCATGCCCGGCGGGTTACATTAGTGAAATAACAAGTCAATTATCCTGACATTCACCCGGAGCAATGTTTGATGCTTGGACAACTGCATGATCTGGACCTGCAATTGCTCAGGCTGTTTACGGTCGTGGTGCAAAGCGGCGGTTTCAGTGCTGCCCAGGGCGTGCTCGGGTTGAGCCAGCCGAGCATCAGCCAGCAAATGGCCAAGCTCGAAACGCGCCTTGGATACCGCCTGTGCAGCCGTGGCAAGGGTGGGTTCAGGCTGACGCCCAAGGGCGAGGAACTGATCAAGGCCACGCGCGTGCTGTTCGAGTCCATCGAGGCATTTCGGCATCAGGCCAATGGCGTTGCGGGACGTTTGCTGGGCGAACTGCGTGTCGGCTTTTCCGAGGCGCTGGACCCGTCGGTAACCCTGAAACTGGCCAATGCCATTGCTCGCTTTCGCCAGCGCGACGAGTCGGTACAGATCGAGTTGATCAGCGCCATGCCCGCCGACATGGAGCGCCTGCTGCTGGAGCAACGCCTGGACCTGGCCATCGGCTACTTTTCGGGGGCACAACGGGCGTTCGACTATCGCCCGCTGTTCACAGAAGCCGAACAGCTCTACTGCGGATTCGACCACCCTCTGTTCAGCGCCCCGGTGGTGCAAGAGCAAGACCTGATCGATGCCGACCGCATCGAGCACCCCTACCGCTTTCTGGAAAGCGACGAGCCGGTTCGCAGTGGTGTGTGTTCAGCGCGTACCGAGCAGGTCGAAGGCGCCCTGGCGTTTATCCTGTCGGGGCGGCACATCGGCTTTTTGCCCAAGCACTTTGCCCAGCCCTGGGTGGCACGCGGCCTGTTGCGGGCGGTGGGCGCAGCTGAGTCGAACTATGAGGTGCCCTTTCAACTGGCCCGGCACCGGGGGCAGGTGCCGGGGGATGCGTTGTTGGCGTTTGAAGAGGATTTGCTGGCGGCGTTTGCTTGAGGGCCTCTCGCGGGCAAGCCCGCTCCTACAGGGGTCACCTAATTCCTGTAGGAGCGGGCTTGCCCGCGAGAGCGCCCGCTCAGGCTCAATACGCCATCGACCAGGTCAAGGTGTACGTGCGCCCACGCCCCTGATAATCATACAAATACGCAGGCCCATAGGTCGGCGAATAGAACAGCGTCGCCCGCTGCCCCCAGACCGTGCTGTATTCCTTGTCCAGCAAGTTCTGGATGCCCGCACTGAACGTACCGAAGTCGGTGTCGCGGCTGCCCAGCAGGTCGAAGGTGGTGTACCCCGAGATCTTGTGGTCGGCATCGTCTTCGAGGGTGAACGCGTGGTTGGCTTGCAAGCGGGCGCTGGTGCCTGCGCCCTTCCAGCCGACGAAGGCGGTGGATTTGGACAACGAGGCATAGCGCGCGTCGCGCTTGATCCAGTCGCCGCTGGCGTCTTCTTCTTCGGAACGCACCAGGTGCAAGGTACTGCCGCCTTCCCAGCCCGAGGCGAAACGACGGGTCAAGGCGCCTTCGAAGCCATAGTCGCGGCTCTTCTGGTCCTGTACATCGATGGTCAGGGTAGCGCTGTCGACGGTGATGATCTTGTCCGACCAGATGTAGTACAGCGCGGCCTGGGCGTCCCAGTCCAGATCGGCGTAGCGCCAGCCCAGTTCCACCTGGCGGCTCTTGATACCGGCCAGGGGGTTGTCTTCCACGCTCAGGCCGGGCTTGCCGTAGTACTTGGCCGGGTCCGGCAGGTCGAAACCTTCGCCGTAGTTGCTCCACAGCTGGTGACCATTCTTGAAGTCGTAGATGGCACCGGCGTTGTACAGGTTGACCTGATAATCGTTGCTACCACCGGGCACGCCCTTGAAGTCACTGACGTCCACGTCCATGAGCTGGCGCCGGGCGCCACCGGAGAACGTCAGCTTGTCGGTGGCCTTCCAGTCTAGCTGGGCGTAGCCCGACAGACCATCGACCCGGTAGCTGGGGTAGCGCGGTGTTTTGCTCACGGTGTCCAGGTCCAGCCCGCCGCTTTCGGACGAAGTCAGGGCGTCGAAAGTGCTCTGCTCGGCGTTGAAGCGCTCGCGGTCCAGGTCCACGCCATAGGTCAGCTTCAGGGCATCCCATTGCTTGGCAAACAGCGCCTTGAGGCTGCTGACCTCGAAGTTCTGCTGGGAACCGGCGAAGTACACGCCGCGCGAGCCCACCGGCTTGCCGCTGTTGTAGTACGGGAACGGATAGAAGTTGTCGTCCTCCTTGCGATAGGACGCCTGCAGGTAGAAGTCCTGCCCCAACACATCGCTGTGGTGGTAGTTGCCGTTGAGCAGAAGGCGCTTGGTACGCGGTTCCAGGTCGGTGGAGTAGCCACTGCGCAGCTCGGCGTCCTCCAGGTTGGAGGGCCCGTTGTAGGTCAGGTTGGGGAAGTAGATGCCGGTGCTGCCATGGTTGCCGGAATCGTAATACTGCGCCAGCAGGTCGAGGTTTTGCTGCTCGTTGAACTGCAACCCCAGGCTGCCAAGTACATCGACGGTACGGTTGTATTGCAGGTCGGTCTGGGTATTGTCGATGAAGATCTGGTTGCCGGCACCATCGTAGAAGGCTTCGTTCTGCTCGCCAGATACGCCCAGGCGCCCATTGATGCGCTCGTTGCCGCCGCTGATGGACTGGGCGGCGCGGGTTGCCAGGTCGTCACTGTTGTTGAAGCCGCTGGTGGCACCGAGCTGAGTCTCGAAGCGCGCCGGGCCCGCTTCGCCTTTTTTGGTGACGATGTTGATGATACCGCCGGTGGCGCCTCCACCATAAATGGCGTTGGCACCGGACAACACTTCAACGCGCTCGACGTTGAACGGCGAGATGCTGTCGAACTGCCGCGAAAGTCCCCGGGAGCTGTTCTGGCTGACCCCGTCGATCATCACCAGCACATTGCGCCCGCGCATGTTCTGGCCATAGTTGGTGCGCCCTTCCGGCGCCAGGTCCAGGCCCGGTACCAGCTTGCCGATAGCTTCCTTGAGGCTCACGCCGGTATCGATCTGCTCGCGCAACTGGGCCTGATCGACCACCCAGACCGTCCCCGGAATTTCACTGATGGCCGTGCTGGTGCGCGAAGCCACGCTGACTTCGATCGGCTTGAGGTTGAACGCCTCCACCGGCGCGGCCGGGCGCAGGATTACCGTGCGCTCGTCACTGAACTGCCAGCTCATGCCAGTACCGGCCAGCAGCACCTGCAGGGCATCGCCGATGCTGAACGGCCCGTTCAGTTCCTGGCTTTGCAAACCCGCCACATCCGCGCTGCTGAACAACAGGTGCAAGCCGGCCTGATCGGCAAAGCCGGTCAACGCCTTGTCCAGTTCCTGGGCCGGCAGCGCCAGTGTCACCACACGGCCCTGCGCCGCACCGTTGCTGGCAACCTTCGTGGCTTCTGCCGCCTGGATAGCCACGGGGGCAACGATCGAAGCCAGGGCGGTCGAAGCCACCAGGGCATGGCGGAGCAATCCCAGGGAAATGGCCGACGGCTTGAACAATCCTTTCACTGTTTTCTTCCAGACAAAATGACGTAAATGAGAATTGATTTCTGATCAGTCTCACTACGACGATCTGGCTGGAAGGAACTTGCAGTGGCAAATGAAAAAAATGTGCAGCCAAGGCGCAAAACCGTCAGGCGCCCACAAAAGCGCTGGCTGGTCAGGAGATTCAAACGAAATCGGCAGCGGCGGCTGTGATGCCGGCGCTACCTGAGTGGTTGCCCTGTTACAGCGCAATCACAGCTTTCCCGAAGCCTGTGTATACGCTGCCCTGTGTGAATGACGACGGGTCTTCTTGAGCCCCAGGGCGATGATCACAATCGTCAATGCCCCGGTCGACAGCACCTCACTGCGGTGCGCGGGCATAGCGACCATCACGCCCACTGCGAACACAATAAAACCGATGACCAGCCACGTCAGCCAAGGGAACAGCCACATCTTGAATTCGATCCTGCCATGGGTCTTGGTCAGCTTCGCGCGCATGCGCAATTGCGAGAAAGCGATCACCCGATAAACCAGTAAGGCAATGGCGCCGGAACTGGCGAGCAAAAATGCGAACACCTGCGACGGTGCAAAGAAATTCAAGGCGGTCGTGGCAATGCCGATCACGGTACTGGCGATAACGGCGGCCCGGGGCACGCCAGCGGACGAGGTGCGCTGGAGAAAACCAGGCGCTTCATTGCGCTTGCTCAGTGAGTAGACCATGCGCGAGGAAATATTGATCGCGGAGTTCAGGCAACTGGCAACGGCAAACAGCACCACGATATCAACGATGGTTTTTGCGTAGGGTACATTCATGATCTCCAGCGCACGCTGATAGGACCCTTGGACCGGCAACAGCGGGTCGTTCCATGGCACCACTGAAATGATCACGAAAATGGAGAGCAGGTAGAAAATACAGATCCGCCAGATGACGGATTTCGTCGCCCTTGCGATATTTTTTGCAGGATCCTTCGATTCTGCCGCGGCAATCGTCACCGCTTCAGTACCGACACAACTGAACATAGTGGTCAGCAGGGCACCGATGATCGCCTCCCAACCGTTAGGCATGAAGCCGCCAAATTCAGTCACCAGGCGACTGACGCCGCTCACCTCACGATGGCAGAATGCCTGCAATCGCACAGGTGCCGAGCGCAATAAAAGAGACGATAGCGACCACTTTGACCATCGCGAACCAGAATTCAAATTCGCCATATTTGGCGACACTGAACAGGTTCGTGACGGTCAGCAAAGCGGTGACGCCGAGTGCGAATATCCAGGTTTCTATCAGGGGAAACCAGCGGTTGAGTACGACGCCGGCGGCAATGGCTTCAAGGGGAATCACCAGTACCCGGAACCACCAATACAACCAACCGATAGTAAAGCCTGCCCAAGGCCCGATGGCTTTGTCGGCGTAGGTGGAAAAGGAGCCGGTGTCGGGACTTGCGACCGCCATCTCACCGAGCATCCTCATGACCAGCACCACAAGCAGCCCTGCCAGAGCGTAGGCAACGATTGCCGATGGCTCGGCTGCGGCAATGTCATGGCCCGAACCGATAAAAAGTCCGGCGCCGATGATACCGGCAATCGAAAGCATCGTGACATACCGCTGTTTAAAGCCAACGGCCAGGTTGTCATCGGTCGATGTTGTTCTGTTATTTGACATTAGTGAGCCCTTGTTATTTTTTGAAGGCAAGCCGCCACGCAGCAGTGTTCCGTTCAATGTTCATTGAACCCATCGAACTCGGAACTTGAGGGCAGCGTATTGCTAATGCGGGGAACGATCAGGAAAAAGCGCCGAGCAGGGAGATGAACAAACGCGAGAACTTAATGTTATGCACAGTGCACCTCTTGTAATTATGAAGACCATCACACTGTCAAAATCCATCGGACAGACTTCGATCCTACGGCGTACCCATGTCCGTCAAACCGACTGGTTGCGCCAGGCTTTTTTCTGCTTGCGACACGTCTGCTCGCGGGGTGCAAAGCAAGCCCTTGCCCACATCCCGAGCGGAGGATGCATCAACTACAATCACAGCTCGCACCGCTAAGCCAATCGCCTGAGAACGGAGTAAAGGATGCTGTATTTTCAGCAAATGTTGGGGATTGCCGTGTTTGCCATTACCGGTGTCCTGGCTATCAAGAAAGTAGGTGTGGATTTGTTTGGCGCCATGGTACTTGGCATCATCACCGCGATTGGTGGTGGCACTATTCGGGACCTTCTACTCGATCAACCGATTTTCTGGATTGTAGATTTCAACTACATTTGGGTAGCCCTGTTTGCCGCCCTGCTGGCTTTTTTCCTGACCAAGAAGTTTCAACAGCGCTATCGCCTGTTGCTCTATCTCGATGGGTTGGCAGCGGCACTGTTCGGATTGTCCGCCACCGAAAAAGTGCTGGGACTGCACCTGGCCGCACCTCTGGCGGTGATGATGGGCGTGCTGACCAGTATTGGCGGCGGCATAGCGCGTGACGTTCTAGCCGGTCGGGTCTCTTTGTTGATGTCACGTGAGATCTACGCCACGCCGATCCTGCTGGGGTGCAGCATCTACGTCTTGTTGCGCGATGTCTTTGCCACGATCTGGGTCGCCGGCTGGATCGCCTTGATATTCACCGCAGGCTTGCGGTTTCTTGCCATTTACAAGCACCTGGAAATGCCAGCGATTTTCTCCACCCGGCAGAGGTAGACAATCAGTGTTTACGTTCTCCGGTTACCCGAAGACTTCCTGGCGCCACGCCAAAAAAGTCGCGAAAGCGCCGATGGAAATGGGAAATGCTGACGAACCCGGCGGCGACGGCGATTTCCGAAATGGGCCGGTTACTTTGCTGTATGAGTTGCCGCGCTCGCGTCAAGCGTAACTCCAGGTAGTAACGGGTCGGCGTCGCCCCCATGAAGCGACAAAACCAGCGCTCGAGTTGACGCTTTGAAATGCTGACGCAGCCCGCGATTTCATCGATCGTCAAGGGTTCCTCGATGTTCTGGCGCATCAACTCCAACGCCGACTTCAGCGTTTGCGGTAATGTCGGGTCGGAATCGACTTCAATAACTGAAATATCGCAGGCGTTGTCCGACTCGTCGCAGCGCAGCACCTCCTCCACCGCATGAACCAGTTCCTGCTTGCCTGTCTGCCTCATCAGTTCAAGCATCATTCGTAGCGAACTGTTCGCACCGGCACAGCTGATACGGCCGCGATCGAACACGAACGTACGGCTCGACACACTGACTTTTGGAAACACCTCGGCCATCATCGCGCGACCATCCGGATGAAAGGCGCACTCGAACCCATCCAGCAAGCTCGCTTCGGCCAGGAAAAATGCACCGTTCCACAGCCCACCCATGATCGCCCCCGAAGAGGCGCTGGCGCGCAATTTGCGCCGAAGCAGTGGCTCACCTTGCAGTCGAACGCGAAAGCCGCCAGCAACGATGACGACATCGTGATTGTCCTGGAGCCGAGCCAATTCACAGTCTGCCGAGATGACGATGCCCAGGTCGCTGACGACCTCGCGACCTGCGGCGCCCACCGTGAGTATCTGGTACAGCGGCGAGTGACTCATGAGATTGGCCGTCACCAACGCATCCACCGCCCCGGTGAAGGACATCATCGAGAAATTATCCATCAGGATAAAAGCCACCCGCACCGCAGGCCCCTCCACTGCAGGCAGGATGTCACCATTTCGATACGCCATGTTTTTGTTTTTCAGCACGCTTTCAAACGCGTATCGCATGTGATCACCTCTGGATGCAGAAGGCAAAGCCAAGCCCTTTCGAGAAACTAACTGGCACACGGTGACAGAAAAAAGCCCGGGTCACCGAGAGTATCGAACGCCCTAATGGCCTGAGCCTGATCGACTACGCCGTCAATACCGGTGCCCATCGCTTCTACGAGCGGCAGGGTTTCAGCATCGTCAAAACCTGCCGGATCAGCCCTCACCCGATGATCCGGGTGACCGGGGAGGCCTATCTGATGCATCGGCCCTAGTGCCGACTTGGCCGCAGGAACGGGATCTCAGTGCAGCACGGCGAGCCACGGCAGGTAAGTCACCTTCACCGGATAACGCTGCTCCAGGGTGCGCAACATCCCCTGGGGATCATCGAGATCGAACACACCGCTGACCTGCAGTGCGCTCAATTGCCCATCGGAAATCAGGATGCGCCCGTGTTGGTAGCGCTCCAGCTCCGCGATCACCTCGCCCAGCGGCTTGCCGTTAAAGATCAGTTTGCCCCGCTGCCAGGCGGTCACGGCGCGTGCATCGACGGTATCGGCCTGCCCGCCCTGTTGCAGTCGCTGGTTGCTGTGCAGCAGTACCGCCGGTTGGCGCCCACTGACCTGTGCCTGACCTTGCGCGACCACCACGGTCATCCGGCTACCTTCGCGGCGCACACTGAATTGCGCCCCTGCACCCTGCACTTGCGCGTCGCCGGCCTCGACCACGAACGGCCGCCCCGCTTCGACGGTCGGCTCGAACAGCGCTTCACCGGCCTTGAGCAACACCTTGCGCTGCCCCGCCGAGAATTGCACCGACAAGGCGCTGGCACTGTTGAGGGTGACTTTCGAACCGTCGCTCAAGGTCAACGTTTGCCGCTGCCCGACCCCGGTGTGGTAATCGGCCAGCAAGGCCGGCGCCTGTTGCCAGCCGCCGTACCCCACCAATGCCAGCACCGCTGCCGCGGCCAACGCCCGCCACCGTTGCGTGCGTGCACGTCGTTGCGGCACCGCCTGCGTACTGGCCGCGACGGTGTGGCCAAGGTCACCCCAGAGCGCCTGCGCGTCTTCGGCCGCCGCGGCATGCGCGGGGCTGAGTTGGCACCAGCGCTGGTAACGGGCATGGTCCTGCGCCGTGGCGTTGCCGGAATTGAGCAGCACCAGCCAGTCGATGGCGTCGTCGTTCAGGTCACTGTCAGGGCAGGTAGTCATCGAGGGGTCGGCGGCCGGAAATTGGAAATCAGACATGGTTGTGCTTCAGCCAGTCGCGGCAATGACGCAAGGCCTGGCCGATGTATTTTGCCACCATACTTTCGGAAACGCCCAGCCGCAGTGCAATCTGCGCCTGGGTGAGGCCCTCGACACGATTGAGCAACAATGCCTGGCGGGCATTGGCCGACAGCTGCAACAGCGCCTCATCGAGGATTGCCAGGCGCTCGGTGGCGAGCAGCGCCGCTTCGGGTGGCGGCGCCGGGTCGGCCACTTCATCGCCCGCCGCCGGGTCGCCGAGGTTGGCGGCCAGGCGTTGTTCGCGGCGCAGGGTATCGATGGCCAGGTTGCCGGCCACGCGAAAAATGAAACTTCGATCGTTGAGCACCGCGACATGCTGCTGGTCGATCTTGACCAGTTTCAGGTAGGTCTCCTGAGCCACGTCGGCGGCGCGCTGGCGGTCATTCATGCGCCGGGTCAGGAACTGCAACAGGTCATCGTAATGTTCTTGAAAGCTCTGCAGCAGGCTGGAGACGGGGGAAGTCAACATGAAAGGGTCGGCAACAGGAGTATTTATCGGCTGTTAATGAGAAACAGTATCTTTCATAGCTCCCTACTTAGGCAAATTGTCTCTGCAAAAAAACGCGCAGACTGCGCCCGCCTGCTCAACCCGACGCCCGAACCGCCTGCCGCACCAAATCGCTGCACCAGCGCGCCAAGTGGTGCTCGGCATAGCGACGCAAGCAACGCAACAGGCTCGCCTCCTGCTCGTTAAGGTAGAAATGGCCGCCGTCGAACATGTCCAGGGAAAATCCGCTGCTGGTTTCCTCCTGCCAGTCCAGCAGGGCTTCGACCTTGACGCTGTCCTGCTTGCCGCCAAACACATGGATCGGCACCGCCATCGGCGCGCGCTGGCCGTAGTCGAAGCTGCCGCACAGCAGAAAATCGGCCCGCAGTATCGGCAGCATCATGTGCATCAGTTCGTGATTGCCGAGGACTTCCTCACTGGTACCGCCCAGTTCCCGCAAGCGCGCGAGCAGTTCATCGTCGGTTTTCTCGATGGCGTATTCGCTGACGTCGCGCCGCGCAGGCCCGGCCGTCGCCGAGGCGAACAACGCCAAGGGCGCGCGAAGGCCCCTGACGCGCAAGGCATGGGCCAGTTCGAATGCCAGCAGCCCGCCCAGGCTATGGCCGAACAAAGCATAGGGGCCGTCCAGTTCGGCGGCGATTTCGTCGGCCAATTGGCAGGCCAACTGTTTCAGGTCACGCTGCAAAGGCTCGCCCATGCGCATGCCGCGCCCCGGCAGCTCAAGCGGGCGAAGTTGCAACCAGGCCGGCAGCTTGCGGCGCCAGCGGCTATAGACCATGGCGCTGGCACCGGAATAAGGCAGGCAAAACAGGCGCAGGCTGTTGGAATGGCTCACACCCGGGCGCAACGCCCTACCCTGTTGATCGATGCCCATTTCATTCTCCGTTCGCTGTTCATCCCTGGCCTGGGAACTGGCCGTCATGAATGAGAACGGATGGGTTGTTGAAATAATTAGTTCGCGGCAACAGCCGCTACAGAGCGATATCCAGGGCCTGGCGAACCTGCGCACCGCGGGCATCGGCCGCGTCGCTGACCAGCGCATAGTTATAGGCGCCATGGGACCAGTAGCGGGCCTGCAACTCGCCTTCGACCCGCTCACCCGTGGGCATGCGCGCATAACGGTCCCCCGGCGATCGCAGAAACAGGCTGATGCGCTCGCCCCGGGCATCCTGGAACACCAGCAACGCCGCCGGCCCTTGCTCGTTGCTCAACAGGCGTGCGCCGACCGGGGTGAAGCCATAGGCGGAAAGGTCGGGCAAGCGCCCGGCCAGGTGAAAGTGTTGCGCCAGCCACGCTTGCAGCTGCGCCGGGCGTTCGACAGCCACATCCAGGGGCGCGGCATAGGCGAACAACAAGTGGGCCTGCACGGCATCGGCCATGGGCGGTGCGATGTTCGCCAATACGCCAGCCTCACGTGCCTGCCAGCCACCCAGCCCGCCAACGCCCAGGGCTACCAGCAGCATCGCCGCGGTGGCCCAGTGGCGTTGCCGGCGCAGGCGTAAATCGCGGCGCACGGCAGCCGGGTGCAACCGTGGGTTCAAGGGTTGTTCGGCCAGCCCTGCCAGTGCAGTGCGCAGCTGCCGTGCATCGATGCGCCAGCCTTCGATACGCGCCGCCTGCTCGGGGTTGGCAGCCAGGTACAATTCCACCTCGCGGCGACGCCCCGGCTCCAGGCGCTCATCGACATAGGCGTGCAATTCTTCTTCGGACGGGATCAACCGGCTCATTTCAACCTCCTCAATGCCGCGGGTGCCGCTTTGCCTTCAGCCAATTCGCGCAGCGCCGCACGTGCCCGCGACAAGCGCGACATCACCGTGCCGATGGGCACGTCCAGGGCCTGGGCGGCCTCCTTGTAGCTCAAGCCTTCGACACTGACCAGCAGCAACAGCGCCCGCTGCTCGGCCGGCAGGCGGACAAAGGCCGCCAGGCCCGACTCGGCCAGGGCGATGTCCTCGGTGTTATGGCCGCCTGCTTCATCGCGGCCAAACCAGGCCAGCCAACGGGCATGCCGGCGTTCGCGGCGTTTGCCGTCGAGAAACAAGCGATAGAGGATCGAGAACAGCCAGGCGCGCAAGCTGTCGCTGCCTTGTTGCTGGGCGCTACGGCTCAAGGCGCGCTCCATGGTGGCCTGGACCAGGTCATCGGCGCTGCTGCCGTCGCGGGTCAGCCACAGGGCGAAGCGGCGCAGGCGCTGTAGCATTTCGCGCAATTGCTCGTCGTCGAGGTCATTCATGGTCAGGGTCTTGGGCCTGCAAGCGGTCAGTGTACGAGGCAGACGCCCGAGGCTGAAATTTATTCCAAGGCCCTGGAATAAATCTTGGCCCCGTGCGTCGTACCTGCTCATTCACTGACCTGGATCGTCACCATGAGCACTCCGTTACAAGGTCGCGCCCGCACCCTGCGCCTGGCCGCCATCGGCCTGGGTGTAACCGCGCTGGCCGCCGCCTTTGCCTATGCCGCCGGCTGGCTCGGGCCGGCGCGCCTGACGCCCACACGCATCATCGACACCTTCGAGGCCCAGGCCGGGCATTACCCAGGCTACCGGAAAAACCATGCCAAAGGCCTGTGCGTCAGTGGCTATTTCAAGAGCAGCGGGCTGGTCGAGCCCCTGTCCAGTGCCCGCGTGTTCAGCCAGCAGCAAGTGCCCGTGGTGGGCCGCTTCGCCATCGGCGGCGCCAACCCGTTCAGCGCCGATGCCAGCGTGCCCACCCGCAGCCTGGCGGTGGAATTCACCAGCGATGACGGCCAGCGCTGGCGCAGCGGCATGAACACCCCACCGGTGCTGGCGGTGAACACGGCCCAGGGTTTCTATGAACAGATGCTGGCCATGGCCCCCGACCCTGCCACCGGCAAGCCCGATCCGGCCAAGGTGCAGGGGTTTTTCGCCCAGCACCCGGAAAGCGCCGCGTTTCGCCAATGGGTGAAGGATTACAAGGCTTCGGACAGTTTCGCCAACTCGGCCTACCACAGCATCAATGCCTTCCGTTTGATCGATGATGGCGGCAATGCTCACCCGGTGCGGTGGCGCATGGAGCCGCTGGCGCCCTTCGCCCCGCTACCGGCGAACATCGAAGACAAGAACTACCTGCAGCATGATTTGCAGCAACGCCTGGCCCAAGGCCCACTGCAGTGGAAGCTGATGCTGACCCTGGCCGAACCCGGCGACCCGGTGGACGACGCCGCCCAACCCTGGCCCGCGCAACGTCGCCAGATCGATGCCGGCACCCTGGTAATCGAGCAGGTTGAAGCGCCAGAGCATGGCGCCTGCCGTGACCTGAACTTCGACCCGATGATCTTGCCGCGTGGCATCGAGCCTTCCGCCGATCCGATCCTTGCCGCGCGCTCGGCGGCCTATTCCGAGTCATTCAACCGGCGCAGCCGGGAAACAGCCGAACTGGGAGCACGCCCATGAGCCGCCAATCGTCCGACCGCTTCCATCCCCTCGCCCGCCTGTTGCACTGGCTGATGGCAATCCTGATCCTGGCCATGCTATTTGTCGGTGTCAGCATGGTCGCCGACCTGTCGCCCCGGCATACCTGGATGATCAGCCTGCACAAGGCTATTGGCCTGGCCCTGCTGGTGCTGGTACTGGTGCGCATTGTCGTGCGCCTGAGCTTCGCCAGCCCGCCATTGCCAAGCGACCTGCCTGCAGCCCAGCGTTGGGCCGCCAAGGCATCGCACGTGCTGCTGTATGCCTTGATGTTGGTCATGCCGTTGATCGGTTGGGGCATGCTCTCGGCGGGCGGCTATCCGCTGCCGCTGAGCCTGCCGGCCCTGCTGCCTCACGACCTCAAGCTCTACGCGGTATTGCGCACGGCCCACAGCTGGCTCGCCTATCTGTTGTTCGCCACTGTCCTTGTGCACTTGGCGGCGGCACTGGTGCACGGTCTGGTACGGCGCGACGGGGTGTTGCGCAGCATGTGGCCAGGCGCGCCACGCTGACGCCCTCGTTGATCAACAGCGCGCATCGAAGCGTGCTGTCATGCCTTGGTCACACCGACAAGGCACACTGCACCCAGCCAAAAGGATTTGGCCCCATCCAGGAAAACCCGGCTCATTGCCGGGTTTTTCGGTTTTAGCCGCAGTCACATTTTCCGTGTAGCGCCGGGCGCACGCACGAGAATCGTCTAAAGTACTCCAGGCGACCGTACGACTTCCAATACCGAACGCCACGCCTATGCCTGCCCGTCAACCTTCATTGATCCATATCAACGTGTTGTCCGGTCGAGTTCGAATAATACTTTTTTCAAGCTCTCAGATAGGCTATCGATGACCGCCCAGCTTTTTCCTGTTCATGGCCTCATGAGCTTCACGCTCGCCATCTTGCTGCTTTTTCTGGGCAAGACGATCGTCCAGCACAACACCTTCCTGCGCCAATACTGCATTCCCGAATCGGTCGTCGGGGGCTTCATTTGTGCGGCCGTGACAACCCTTTTTTATTACGGCCTCGATATCCAGGTAGATTTCGACCTGGACGTGCGCGATACGCTGCTGTTGTATTTCTTTGCCGGCATCGGCTTGAAGTCGGATGTACGCCAACTGATCAAGGGTGGGCGACCGCTGCTGATCCTGCTGGTACTCTCTGGTGTCTTCATCATTGTGCAAAACCTGCTGGGCATGGGCATGGCCGAGGCATTCGGGCTCGATCCCAAGGCGGGCTTGATGGTGGGCTCGATTGCCCTCACGGGCGGTGTCGGCACCACCCTGGCCTGGGCGCCCCTTTTCGTCGAAAAGCTGGGCATTCAAAACGCACACGAACTGGGAATCGCCAGCAACACCATCGGCCTGATTGCCGCCTGCGTGATCGGTGGCCCGATCGCCAACCGGCTGATCAGTCATTATCGACTGACACCTTCCAGGGACCCCGCG
>RCUU01000706.1_pt1 | contig 17674 bp, 11 predicted proteins | sample 2166211 | NCBI WGS metagenome assembly RCUU01 (sample SAMN09932620, study PRJNA488358) | compost metagenome | feature: garden; material: soil; isolation source: compost soil in phenylacetic acid-enriched culture | place: Germany: Experimental Botanical Garden Goettingen | collected 2016-01-27
ACGCCGGCGCTTCCGCCGCCAGCGTGACGGAGATCGCTCCGCTGCCGGCGCCGATGTCGACGGCGGTCAGCGGACGCGGCGCGCGTGTACCCGCTGCGCCGCTCCCCCGGCGGGCGGCCAAGCTGCCCGCCTCTGCTCCGCCAGCGGCTGCTGCGCCCGCAGCTCCCGCATCTCGCGGCGCTGCCTCGTCCACAGCGCGCCCGCCTTCCCGCCGCGCTGCGTCCGCTGCCGCCACACCGCCTTGCACCGCTGCACCCGCACCGCACTCGTCTTCCCCCGCCGCTGCGCCCGGCGCAGGAACCAGGCCGTCCGGCCACAGCTCCGCGCCGTACTTCAGAATTGCCTCGACGAGAAGCTCCGTCTCGGGCCGGGGGATCAGCACATCGGGTGTTACCTCGAAAGCCCGCCCGTAGAATTCCTGCTCGCCGATGATATACTGCACCGGCTCACCGGCTGCCCGGCGGGTGACTCCGGCCTCCCAGGCCGCCCGCGCCGCAGGCGGAAAAGGATCAGCCAGCGCCATATAATAGGCCGCTCCGGACAAGCCCAGCACATGCTCCAGCAGAAGCTGGCTGCTGCGCTGAGGCTCATTGCACCCCGATTTGTCCAAAAAAGAAGAAGCCTCCGCAAAGGCTTCCCGGATGCTTTGCACGTGAGGCATGACATAAGCGTCGTGTTTCAAAGCATTATTCTCCTTTTTCCATCAATTCCGCCTGCTCGGCAATCGACAGCGCCGAGATAATTTCCGTAATATCTCCGTTCATAACTTGATCCAGACGGTGCAGCGTAAGGCCGATACGGTGATCGGTCACACGGCTCTGCGGGAAGTTATAAGTGCGGATACGCTCACTGCGGTCGCCTGTGCCGACTTTGCTCTTGCGTTCTCCGGCATATTTCGCTTCCTCTTCCTGGCGCTTCATGTCCGAGATCCGGGCACGCAGCACCTGCAGCGCCTTCTCCTTGTTGGAGTTCTGGGACTTGCCATCCTGGCAGGTGGCCACGATGCCCGTAGGCACGTGAGTTACGCGAACTGCGGATTTGGTCGTATTAACCGACTGTCCGCCCGCTCCGCTGGAGCAGAAGGTATCTACGCGGATGTCTTTATCGAGAATTTCAATTTCAAATTCTTCCGCTTCCGGCATCACCGATACCGTAGAAGTCGAGGTGTGAATACGTCCCCCGGATTCCGTAGTCGGGATACGCTGCACGCGGTGTGCGCCGCTTTCGAATTTCATTTTGCTGTAAGCGCCGCGTCCGTTGATCATGAAGATAACCTCTTTGAAGCCGCCGAGGTCGTTCGTGTTAACGTCCATCAGCTCCACGCGCCAGCCTTGGGTATCAGCATAACGGGTATACATCCGGTACAGATCTGATGCGAACAATGCCGCCTCATCACCACCGGCTGCGCCGCGGATTTCCACGATCACATTTTTGTCGTCGTTAGGGTCTTTCGGCAGCAGCAGCAGGCGGATTTTCTCCTCCAGCGCAGACTGGCGCGAGGAAAGGTCGTCTATCTCCATTTTGACCATTTCCTTCATTTCATCATCAAGCTTTTCGCCCTGCATCATCTTAGCGGCTTCAAGCTCTTCCATCACATTTTTATATTCGGCATACGCCTCAAAGGCGGGCTGCAAATCGGATTGTTCTTTGGAATAGTCCCTCAGTTTCTTACTGTCGCTTGCAACATCCGGGTCACAAAGCAGTTCACTGAGTTTCTCATAGCGGTCCGCCAGGGATTGCAATCGGTCCAACAAGGGAATTCACCTCTCCTGATTCAATTTCAGATTCAATATGGAAACTTTAAATTGTTGATACAATAAAAATAGATATACGACTTTATATTATACCACCGAACCCGCCGATTGGCTACAGTGCCATGTGCACAGCGCTGTATATTTTCACAGCCCCCCGGAACGCCACTCCTTATGATGCAAATCCGGCAGGAATGTTATTCATCACATAGGTCTGACACTGAAAATAATGAGATGGGGAACAAGGGCTCAAACGCTTTATTATGAAGAAAAGCCATCCGGCTTGTAGAAATTCTACCTCCGGATGACTTCTGCTGTTCCATGAATATATGATGTTACGGCCTATACGTTGAAACGGAAATGCATGACGTCGCCGTCCTGCACCAGATATTCCTTGCCTTCCAGACGCAGCTGCCCGCGTTCCTTGGCACCGTTCATTGAACCGGCAGCCAGCAGATCGGCGTAAGCCACAACCTCCGCACGGATAAATCCGCGCTCGAAATCCGTATGAATGACACCAGCGGCACCAGGTGCCTTCGTTCCCTTGCGGATGGTCCAGGCACGTACCTCCTGCACACCTGCAGTGAAATAAGTGTAGAGACCCAGCAGCTTGTAGGCTGCTTTGATCAGGCGGTTCAGACCGGATTCCTGCAGACCCAGCTCTTCCAGGAACATCGCCTTGTCTTCGCCCTCAAGCTCGGCAATCTCCGCTTCTACTTTGGCGCTGATCGGCACCACTTCAGCGTTCTCGGCAGCGGCAAACTCACGAACCTGCTGCACATAAGGGTTATTGTCGGCAGTCGCCACTTCATCTTCGCCTACATTAGCCGCATACAGCACCGGCTTCAGGGTCAGCAGATGCAGATCGCGCACAATCAGGCGCTCATCATCGGACAATTCCACGCTGCGCGCAGGTTTGTCTTCGTAAAGAGCTTCTTTGATTCGTTCCAGCACTTCAACTTCCTGGGCGTATTTCTTGTCGCCGCCCTTGATGTTTTTGCGGGAGCGTTCGATGCGCTTCTCCAGGCTCTCCAGATCGGCCAGAATCAGCTCCAGGTTAATCGTCTGAATATCGCTGATCGGATTAACCTTACCGTCCACATGCGTTACATTCTCATCCACAAAGCAGCGGACGACATGAACAATCGCATCCACTTCACGGATATGGGCCAGGAACTTGTTGCCCAGGCCTTCACCCTTGCTCGCACCGCGCACCAGCCCGGCAATATCCACGAATTCAAAGGCAGTCGGAACCGTCTTGTTCGGCTGCACCAGCTCTGTCAGCTTATCCAGGCGTTCGTCCGGCACTTCCACAACACCGACGTTAGGATCGATAGTACAGAAAGGATAGTTGGCGGATTCTGCACCCGCTTGTGTAATAGCATTAAATAATGTGGATTTCCCTACATTGGGAAGTCCGACGATACCTGCTTTCAAAGCCATTTATATGACAACTCCTATTTTCGGTCAATTTTGAACAGACAGAATTAGCCCTACGATCTAAACCATTATATATTAGAACAAATACTCCAGCAACACCGGATGTCAAGGGGATGTGACGATGCTCTAAAATTTCTCATTATTATGCATAGTTCCTTCGTGTAGTGTAACAATAATCAATGTTAACCAAACACATGGAGGGATGCAGATTATGAACATACAAAGGGCTCAAGAAATCGCCGCCTCGCCAATTATGGAACATGTAACTTATGAAGGGATGCAGATTTATATTCAACACGTAGACGAAAATACCGAAATGGCTAGAATATATCCCTTGAAACAGCCGGAGAATGAGCAAACGGTCCCCGTCAGGAACTTAGTTGAAGAGTAAATCTGCCCATACATTAATCCGAATCCATCAGGAGTTTGTCTATTTCAGCAGCCGCACGGTTTAATCCATCCCTGACGGAACATTCGCCCAGAAAAATTTTATGCAAATATTCGATATACACTTTTTCGATTTTGCTCCAGTTCTTGACAGGCGGCCGTAAAAAGGAATGATCCATGGCATCCACATATGGATACAGGTAAGAATCTCTGCTTACGGGCATAGCTTTGGCCGCCTCCGTGTTGGCCGGGATCAGACCGGCCCGTGCCATAATCAGCTGCGCTTCCTTACCTGTCATCCATTCCATAAAAGCCCATGCCTCGGCAGGGTGCTTGCTGCCTTTCATAATCACTAAATTTTCGCCGCCGATAATCGAAGATGGGCCATTCCCCATCGGAAACGGGACGGGCAAGGTCTGATTAAGGGCGTGTTTGATTTCCGAATCTTTCAACAAACTGTAGAACCACGGCGCTTCATCCGTTATCAGAATGCTGCCGTTTCGCACCCCACTCCAGTTGTCGTCGTTCAGGGTCAGCGCAGAGAAATGAATGAGGTTTTCCTTATATAGGCCCGTCAGCTTCTCCACCGCCCGGACGGTGCCTTGACTGTTCAAGAATCCTGAAGCCCTGGTATAATCCCTGTCCATAAACGACCCTCCAAGACTGTAGAGGTAAGGAAGCGTATCCCAGGGTTCCAAGCCGCCTAGTCCAATCGTGAATCGATGTTTGCGGGCCAGCTCCAGAACTTCATCCATAGTACGCGGGGGCTCTGAATATCCCGCCCGCTTCAGAAGCTCCCGGTTAAAAATGGCCGACTTGGTGTATACGTTGAGCGGCAGGGAGAAATATTGATTCTTATAAAAGCCGACGCTCATGGCCTTACGATGAAACGCATTTCTTAGAAACTCAAAACCAGAGAACCCGTTTAACGGTTCGAGTAGCCCTTTATGTGAAAACTCAGGCACCCAGGCGATGTCCATACGAACCACATCCGGGCCGCGGTTAGAGGATGCGCGCGCAATCAAGCTGTACTTTAATTGGTCATTGTTAGCCAGGTTTATGCTCTTGACCCGAATGTCCGGGTTTTTCCGTTCAAAAGCCGGAATCAATTCTCTCATCAGCAGCCGGGTTTCTGTATCGTTATACGTATGCCAAAAGATAATAACGGTTTTATCATTTTCGTAGAGCTTTTGAACCTTCTCCGGGTCCGAGATCACGGATGTACTCCGGCATCCGGCCGTTAACACTAGAATCAGCAAAAAGGATATCCACCGGGCGGCCAATAGGAAGTCCCCCTTTCTTAATCGGTCTGGGAGAACGGCAACTTCTTGTTTTCCCTGTATTCCACCGGAGTAAGTCCTGTTGCTTTTTTGAACACTTTGCTGAAATATTTGACGTCTTTGAATCCGGCCGCTCCCGCTACATCGTAAATCCGGCTTCCTGTCTGCGCAAGCAGCCGCTTCGCTTCCCGAATCCGCAGCTCAACCAGATAATCGATAAAATTTCGTCCGGTTTGTTTTTTGAATACAAGGCTGAAATAACTTTTACTGAGATGCACGGTATCCGCTACGCTTTGAAGCGTCAGATTCTCGGTGTAATGCACAGCTATATATTCCAGCGCCTTCGTGATAAGCTGTCCACCGTAACCGTTATCGGACAATTTTGGAATAAAGGACTTCCAGATCGCCTCCAGCTCACAGATCATGAATGATGCCAGCTGCTTCAACGTCTCTGTCTTGCGGATCAGTTCATGCCGTTCAGAAAGCATGGATTCTGCATCTGCATGCAGCTGATGAGCGCCGGTAAGAAGACTGCATGCCTCCTCCTGTATTTCCACCGGGCTCAAAGCTCCGCTTGTCCAGCGTTGAAGCGCAAAATCAATCGCGGATGAAGGCGGCTCCCCCTTACGGAGCATCTCGAAAAACAGGGTCCAATCATGGCTGGATTCATTATCCGCTAACGTTTGTTCATGCTTGATCTCCGTTCCGCTACTTCGGTATAAGCCGCCCAACCCTTCGAAAAACCGCCTGTGGCAGGCCAAACTGCTCATGGCATATCCCTTAAGTATGTTGCGTACTCCTTGCTCTTTGGCGAAGCCAACCGACGTTGAAATTCCCCATTTTGCTTCGAGACATTGCTTCCACTGGCCAAGTTGTTCAACTTCCCCTTCGTGATCCGGAAAGATGAGAAACAGACTGCTTTCAGCCACCAGCAGTGCGCTACCTTCCCGCATCTGCTCATAAAACGCTTCCTGCAGTTCCTCGAGCAGCAGCTGCACATACAAATATCCGTGATTTTCTCTCCATTCCTCAGCCTCATCCAGCATCAGATAGACACAGGCATAGGATTGCTTTATCCATGCCGGGGCCCAAACGGTTGACGCAGAGGAGGGCTGTTCTTGCACGATCCATCGTTTAATTTCCTGTTCGGTACGCTTGCGCTCCAGATAGAAGGCCTCCTGCTGATAATGCTTCAGCTCGGAAACCCTTCTGCTTTCTTCCTCCAGCATGGAGATACTTAGGCGCAGGACAGCCAGGAGGTCATCCCGCTTCAAGGTCAGCTTTAACAAATAGTCGACGGCACCCAGCTTAAGCCCTTCTTTTACGTATTCGAAATCGTTGTAATTGCTGATCAGGATCACCTTTAGCCAAGGGCAAAGCGCCAGCGCCTGCTTCATCAGCTCAATCCCGTTCATCAAAGGCATTTTGATATCCGTGATCAGTATATCGAAAGAGCGGCTCTCCAAAGCAGCCAATGCCTCTAAGCCATTAGCGTAATGATCTTCGGCTGTCATCCCTTCCTTTTCCCAATCGATAAACGCACTGATGCCATTGCGGATGACAGGCTCGTCATCTGCGATAAGAACTCTATACATTATGTCCCCCCCTGATCAGACAGTTCTTAGGACCTCTCACGAGTTTTTTAACAAAATACGTACAGTGGTTCCTTCTTCAGCTCCGCTTACAATAGACCATTCCCAATTCCGGTCGTAATAAAGACGCAATGTGTCATAGACATGGCGCAGGCCGATACCGATTTCTCCATTTTCAATAGCAGCCCCCAGCTCGTTCAATACCTTCAGCTTTCCATCCCCGATTCCTAAACCATCATCTTTTACGAGAATTTCCAGGTCTCCGCTATACATGCGAATCCTTACCGAGATCCGGCCGTCCGTATTTTTCGGCACAATCCCGTGAAATATGGCGTTCTCCACCAATGGCTGCAGCAGCATGCGGGGGATGATGAACTTCTCTGTACCCGGTTCTATATCGAGCACCAGTTGGAATTTTTTTTCGTAGCGGAGCTCTAAAATAATCAAGTACTTCCGGATGATATCCAGTTCCTCTTCCACCGTTATACTGCTCCCGCTTTTGCCCATGTTAGCCTCCAGCAGATGGTTCAGCGCCGACAAAACTTCAGACGCACGGCCGTTCTGGCCGGAATCAATAAGCCACCTCAGTGTACTCAGCGTGTTAAAAAGAAAATGGGGATGCACCCGGTGCATGACCGCCCGAAGCTCGGCATGGTGCTTCTCGCTCTGTTCGTTCTCCACCTGCTGTATTAAATTCACAATTTCGTGAAGCATCTTGTTAAACTGCTTACTCAAAAAGCCGATTTCATCGGACGTGCGAACATCCGCCCTTACTGCCAGGTCTCCGTTTTGAACTTGAATCATGCTTTGGGTAAGCTGGTTTACGGGCTTGGTCACCCATCGGGCAATACATAATCCGACACCGACAGCAATTAAAGAGAACGCTGCGGAGGACAACAGAATCCAGGTTTGAAGACGTTTCAGCTGTCCGCTGATCTCATCAACAGGAACTGTCCCTACAATCATCCAACCATTGCTAAGGAGCTGCTTAACTCCGTAATAAGGCACCCCTTTTTCCTCATATTCGAATTCCATCGCGTCGTCTCTCGCAATATGCGTATACAGATCGGGATTTTTCACTACCTTGTTAATGGCGGCGAGATTGGAATCGATCATAACTCTTCCTTGAGAATCCGCGACGAAAAACTTCCCCGTATTACCAAGTTTCAGCTGGCGGATCGTACCCAGAATTGACTGCCCGTCCAAATGAATCTGTACCAGCCCGATATTACGCATCGTATTAAAATCCTTCAGAACCCTTCCAACAGGTAAAACCAGGTCCGTATTGACGCCGCCTCCGCTGAAATGGTCATACTGAAGCCCCTGCCAGACCAGTTCTCCGTCCTTTTGTTTGGCTTCTTGCACCCATACCTGGTCTGAAATACGTATCTCCTTAAGTTTGGAGTCGGAAAAGGTGCCGCTGCCCCAGCCTCTCCCATCCTCCTTCAACAGATAGACGATTTTGACGAAGGAATTGGAATAGACATAATTGTTCAGCAAGGCATTAATATACTCAAAGTTCCAGTTGGCTTCCAACGATGTACTGCTGTTTATTTGCAATGCAGCACGCTGAATGTTCTGATCGCTTGAAATAAAATCAGAGGTTTCGACCCCCACGTTTAGAATAAAAGAGAGCGACTCCGCCGTCTGTTTGGCAATTTGAACCGTAGACTCCCGTACGTTTTTCTTCAGGATAGAGTCGGACACGTAATAGAAGGACCAACTGGTAAAAATGGCCGGAATTAAAATAACGGGCAGGAGGACCAGTATGATTTTGGTGGTAAAGCGATTGGATATCCGGAATTTTCGCAGCATAGCGGCCTCTCCTATTTCATTTCTTTTCAAGAGTGTACAAGATGAGAGAGGCAATACCAATGTTTATTTAAGGAAAATAGCACTTTACGCCTTATATTCGATAACCACCATGTCCCAATATTTCAGCTTAGGCAGCTCCCATTGCAGGACACCGTCCCGCTGCGAGAACGCTAAAGATTGGGGTGAGCCTTTATTGTAATCAGGGGAAGCGAACCATACTTTGGCAATTGGTTTTTTCATTTTTACAGATACGGCAACATTCAGCCGCTCTGCCGGCTCTGTCTGCATTCCATTGCTGTCATTCCAATCCATAGTGGAAGCATCTGTGAAATTGATAAAATGAAATACGTCTTTACCATCCTTCCGTTTAGTGAAGGACCACACTTTTCCTTGCTCTGCTTGATAGGAAACGGCAGGCTCTCCCAATCCTTCGGCTTTCAGGATGGAATCCTCCGTATGATCCCGCAGCAGATTCTGATAAGCCACCAGAAAGTCGTAGTAGTTGATCAACTGTTTTTCCAAAGCCGGAGAAATTTCCAGGTTTTTATGAGGGAAATATTCTTTGGACAGCATGTTTTCACCGAGCTCCAAATGTGACCCGCCGGAGGCAAAAATCACGGCGTCCGTCAGCAGAATCCCCGGCGTGTTGAACCTTCCAGGAGAGTCGGACAAGTGATAATTCATATAAGCGGCCAATACTGTGTTCAGCCGTTTGCCGCTGTCCTTCGAATTCTCATCAATTACTTCTTTTAAATTCTGATAACCCGGGTGGTTACCCCACACCTCAGTGTACAGAAACTTGACGGGGGCTTCCCCGGCAATTAGCGGTTGGCCGAATTGGCCGACTGCGTTCATGACATAATCCACATCAAGCCGCTCTTTGGCTGTATTTAAGAAGGCCGGATACGTCGCAGCCAGGTTAACACTTTGGCCTTCATTGTTCCACAGCTCTCCCCTGTCTCCCAGCTGGTCCACATGCCAACCATCAAAGGGAAGCATCTTGAATGTCTTGCGTTCCTTGCCGATCAAGTAGTTCTGCCACTCCGGATTAGAGGGATCATACATATAAATATCGCTTGCCCATTCTTCCGGAAGAGGGTGTATATCCTGAGCAATACGGTTTGGGTCCTTGAACAATCCCCACTCCCTCTTCACACCGTCCTTTTCCGCATCGGCATAAGCCCCGAACAGCAAATTGTAGTTCATTGCCTTCATTCCGCGCTGGTGAGACAGGCCGATATAGCCCTTCACTGTATCGAAAGCTACAGGACGGCCCGCAATATCTTTCCATTCCGCCGCAGGCTTGCCTTCTTCGAAGCGGATAGGCTCCTGATGCTTATACTGCCAGTCATAGAATTGGATGCCATTGATATGGAACCGGTTCAAACGTCCGATTACCCGGTACATCTTGTCCTGGCTCATGGCCGGGAAATCTGCCAAGTAACCATAGCGGGGAAACCTCCCCCAGTCAGAGGACACGTCCACAGCAATATTCATTTGATCGGCCGCCTTACCGTTTTGTTCATAGAATACTTCAGCCAAATAACCTTTGCCTTCATCCTGCGGCGGTCTCCAGCTCCAGGCCAGTTCTTTCCCCTTCGCTGTCTTTCTTACTTCCTTCACGACCCGGTCCATGTGTAAATAACGGATATGGAATGTTCCCCTGTGGACGGACTTCTTTAACTTCAAATTAAACCGGACATCCTCTCCGGGTTTATACGCCGCTTTATCCGTAGACAGCTCCTCAAGCAGGGAACCTCTTTGAATTTGGATATCCTTTCGGGTGTCCGAGGCTATGCCAGCTACATTCCCACAGGCTGATGTAATCAAAATGGCCACACAGACCGTAAAAGCCGCAGCCATCCGCGTCATCCCGACAGTGCTCATTTAGCGCCCGCTCCTCTCCATAGTTTTAAACATTATCTGAGAAATCACCCTTCAGAGCAAATGTCCTTTTACACTGTCCGAATCGTGTTTTTTCGTGCTGCTGCGCCATTGTAACCGTTTACAATAATTAGGGTGTCTTATTTTTGCTGAATGGCGTAAGATATTACACCTCCCTGAATTTACATAATTATGGGAAATAAAAATGCGATTTTTATTTAAAACCACAGATACATCAAAAATCTGCCGGTTAAAGTGTTCAATTTTACGAAATTCAATAACAAAATAGGTTGACCTTCAGAGGCTAGTTTTTGAAAAAATAGAATCCCCTAGACCTATAGAACTATATTTTTCCAAATTAGTCCATATTTATGGAAAAAAATTGTTAGAAACTGCGTCAGGAACAATAAGTACCACAATAGCATCAAATCCAGAATTGGCGCTGTTCAGCCCTATTTGAACCCATTTCCCGCAAGCGCTGTCAATCTGATTTATTAACCAATTAAGCTGTCCCGTAGGAGGTTGTCCCCATTGTTCCTGCCTTTCTTACTTGCTAATTTGGTAGTGGGCTACGGAAACCTGAATTAACACTTCGGGTGGATGGATGTCTGCTATTCAAAACTATTCGGAGTGGGAGAGGAAAAATCTATGCCTAAACAGTTAAATGCTTTGAAGATGTCGAAGAAAATGGCACAAGCTGCAATAAGCCTGAGTCTGCTGACAGGTACAGTTGCTGCAGTGCTTCCGGCAAACGTGGCTTTTGCGGAAACACAGCCTGAAGCGGATACTCCGCTAGACAAACAGAATCTTAAGCCGTTATCCGTACAATCGTTAGAAGCTTTGGAAAACGGAGTGAAGCTAAACTTAGGGGACTATCAGGGCTTTATCCGGCTCTTCTCTGAGGATATGGCAAAAATATCCGTAGTGAAAAATGGTGAAGCAGAATTCATTTCCCCGGGGATTGCCAAAAAGGATTGGAAAACGCCTGATTTTAAAACAACCGAAACAGATCAGGAATACACTCTGTCCACCAATGAAATTACAGTGAAAATTAATAAAAGTCCGTTTGGGGTCAAATTTTTGGACAAGCAGGGAAATGTCATCAACGAAGATGCGGCACAAGGCGTTGGCTATGAGAACGGCAAGCCGTATGCTTTTAAAAAGACGGATGCAACCGAAAACTTCTATGGATTCGGCGAGCAATCGGGCGGGCTGAACAAACGCGGCAAAAGCCTCGGCATGTGGAACACGGACGCTTATTCTTATAACAAGAATACCAAATATCTGTATACTTCCATTCCATTCTTCATCGGGCTGAAGGATAAAAAAGCCTATGGTATTTTCTTCGATAATACTTACCGCTCCTATTATGAAATGGCCAGCGAAAAAGACGATTATTACTATTTCTACGCAAACGGCGGCACCCTTACTTACTACTTCATCAACGGACCGGAAATCGGCGACGTGATTGACCGGTATACCGAGCTGACGGGGAAATCCGAGACGCCTCCGATGTGGTCACTGGGCTTCCATCAAAGCAAATGGGGATACACACCGGAAGAACTCGTGAATGTGGCCAAAACATACCGCGAGAAGAAAATCCCGCTGGATACGATGCATTTTGATATCGACTACATGGACGGATACCGCGTATTTACCTGGAACGACCAGTATAAGCAAGCGCTGAAGACGTTGAAGGACGATGGCTTCCACGCCATTACGATCAATGATCCGGCCGTCAAGCAGGACGAAAACTACCGTATGTACCAAGAAGGGTCACAGAATAACTATTGGGCGAAAAATCCGGACGGCTCCACCTTCATTGGCGAGGTATGGCCGGGCAAATCCGCTTTCCCGAACTTCCTGAAGTCGGATGTCCGTAACTGGTGGAGCAACAATCTGGGCACTCTCTTAAACGAGGGAGTTGACGGCATTTGGAATGATATGAACGAGCCTGCCGTATTTGACGGACCTTTCCATACAATGCCGCTGGATATCGTGTTTGAAGACGATAATGGAGAGAAGAAAACGCATGAGGAATATCATAATCTTTATGGACATCATGAAACCGAGGCGACATATAACGGCTTCCTCAAAAACAAGCCGAACACCCGTCCATTCGTGTTAACCCGCGACATGTATGCAGGAACCCAGCGCTACGCGGCGCTCTGGACCGGGGACAACGTAAGTAACTGGGAGCATTTGCAAATGTCGATCCCGATGAATGCCAACGTCGGTTTATCCGGGGTTCCGTTTGTCGGCAATGATATCGGCGGCTTTGCGAAATCGCCGGGCAATGTTCCGACGCCTGAACTGTTCGCAAGATGGATCGAGGTCGGTGCCTTCCTGCCATTTGCCCGGGACCACTATGACAATAGCGCGAAATCAGGACTCGGAAGCGGACAGGAGCCTTGGGAATTCGGCAAAGAAGTCGAAGACATCAGCCGCAAATACATCTCGATGCGCTACGAGCTGATGCCTTACTTGTACAACCAGTTCAAGGAATCAGCCAAGAACGGCCAACCTGTCCAGCAGCCGCTGGTATACCAGTTCCAGGACGATGCCAAAACATATAACATCGAAGACCAGTTTATGTTCGGCGATTCGATGATGCTTGCACCTGTTGTCAAAGAAGGCCAAACGAGCCGTGAAGTGTATCTGCCGGCAGGCGAGACATGGGTGGATTATTGGACAGGCGAGGCGTATGAAGGCAACCAGTCGATTACGGTTAACGCTGAGCTTGGAACACTTCCTATTTTCGTGAAGAACAATTCGATCATTCCTCGTCAGGAAGTAGAGCAATCTACCGGCGAGAAGAAGCTTGAAAACTTGATTCTCGACACCTATCTGACCGATAAAGCCAGCTACAGCTTCTACGAGGACGATGCCGCAACCCTGGATTACAAACAAGGTGAATATAACATCACCGATTTCCATGTAGACAAAAAAGGCAGCAGCATCGAGTTCACGCAGGACAAGAAAACGCAAAACTATACATCCGATATTAAATCCTACACGCTTAAGCTGCATAATGCCGAAGAGCCGAAGAAGGTACAGGCCGCTGATGACAAATATGCACAAGCCGGCAGTGCGGCAGAATTGACAAGCCTGAAAAGTGGCTACTTCTTCGATTCGGCAGAGAAAGTGCTGTACGTCAAAATCCCGGTAAACGAAAACCACAAAGTGAAAATTCAATAATACGATTCACGGTCATTGCCGGAACAAAAGAAGACGGGTGGAGCCTTAGCTTCACCCTGTTTTTCTTCATTCTTCATTCGGATAGAGCATCCAAACGATTTCAATAAAGGAGGATTACAAAAGATGAAAAAGGTTATGTCCATTGCTCTTTCCCTGCCCTTGTTGTTTAGCTTTGCCTCCAGTGTGCTCGCCAAAACCGAGGTTCAGCCACAAAATGACCCCAACCTCGGGGTATACTATGAGGTCTATGTCAGATCCTTCTACGACTCCAACAAAGACGGAAATGGCGACCTGAACGGAATCATCCAAAAGCTGGATTATTTAAACGACGGAAACCCTCATACGAAAACGGATTTGGGCGTGGATTCGCTTTGGTTGATGCCTGTCAGCCCATCCCCAAGCTATCATAAATATGATACGACCGATTTCTATAGTGTAGATCAACAATACGGCAGTGTGGAAGACTTCCGCCGTCTGACAAATGCAGCGCATGAGAGGGGGATGAAAGTGACAATTGATCTTGCTCTTAACCATACCAGCAACCAACATCCTTGGTTTCAGGAAGCGTCAAAAGATAAGAACAGCCCGTACCGGGATTATTATATCTGGGCTGACGCAGACACAGACCTGAATGAAAAAGGACCCTGGGGACAACAGGTTTGGTATGAAACGTACCCGGGTTCCGGAGACTATTACTACGGCCTGTTTACTGAGTTTATGCCAGACTTGAACTTTGATAATCCCAAGGTCCGGGAAGAGATGATCAAGGTTGGAAAGTATTGGCTGAATCAGGGCGCCGACGGATTCCGCCTGGATGCCGCCATGCACATCTATGAAGAAATCGATAAGAATGTCGCTTGGTGGGAAGAGTTCAAGCAAGGCTTAATCCAACTCAATCCGGATACCTACCTGGTCGGGGAAGTGTGGGATCGCCCGAATCGCGTGGCGCCATACTTCGAAGCGTTGGATTCTGCATTCAACTTTGACCTGACCGAGAAAATCTTTGATGCCGTACAGACCGGTTCAGATAACGGGCTGGCAGCGTTTGCTTCGAATACCCTTGAATTGTACCGGAAGTACGCCCCGAATCCGATTGACGCCCCTTTTCTGACAAACCATGATCAGGAACGTACGATGTCCAAATTGAACGGGAACGTTAATGAAGCCAAAATGGCTGCCTCCATTCTGCTTACACTACCGGGTAACCCGTTCATATATTATGGAGAGGAAATCGGAATGCTCGGAGAAAAACCGGATGAGTATATCCGTGAGCCGTTCCGGTGGTATCCCGGTAGCGGAGAAGGGCAAACCTTCTGGGAGGAGCCCCGTGATAATACCGGACCAGCAACCGTTTCCGCAGAAGCGCAAATCAAAGACAAGGACTCCCTGCTCTCTCATTACCGGGAGATGATCCGTATCCGTCATGATAGTCCAGCCTTAATGAAAGGCATTATCCAGGAAGTTCAGACCGGCAACAACCGTATTATGGGTTATACAAGAACATACGAGGATGAATCCGTACTCGTTCTGCATAATCTATCCGATGAAGCGGTGACCATCCAATTGTCCAATGAAGAAATAAAAGACCGCAAAGTCGAATTTTCCACTTCAAACCACGTAAAAATCAAGAAAACCGGTGAAAGTCTGGAAATCACCATTCCAGCCTATACAACATGCGGTTTAAAATAAAAATATAGAGTCCTTCTTATGCCCGCCCTTTCTTAAATCGTCCCCGATTAGAGAGGGCGAAGCTTCTCTAATCGACAATAACAACAACATTACAATTCTTTGGACATGGTAATGTCCGTTACCAGAAAGCCCATTTTTTTGTACAGCTCAAAGGCGCGGTTGTTCTGTCCGAAGACATGCAGACCGATTTTGGTCACATTCATCTTCCGGGCCTCCTCATCCAGGGCGAGCAGAGATTGTTTGCCATAGCCCTTGCCCTGAAACGGTTCAAACACATAGAAGTCATAGATGAAAGCTTCCTTGCACCCGCGTTCCTCCGTTACATTAAACCAGATATAGCCGGCCTGAATATTGGTGTCAGCCTCCACTATGGAGTACAGATAGGCACCTTCCGTGTACAGCCCCTTGGGCAGATACTGCGTCATTTCCTCCTCGGACTGCTTCATCGCGGTTTCCGGGTTCCATGCTCCAGCCTTAACTTTATCCTCCGCATAATCGCGTGTCGATTGACTCAAAAAAAATTGAAATGCCGATTCGTCCATTTGGACCAGTGTTATCATTGTTTTAGCCCTTCCTTTACTTCAATAATCTTTCACTTGCTTCTGCAGCCGGATCAGGCGCGGAGTGCCGCGCAAAGCCGCCAAATCGGGAGCACCGATACCGAACATCGCCGTTCGCAGCTCCAGTTCCACCTGGGCCAGCGCATGATCCAGCGCTTCCTCCGATTCAACAGCCGGACCCAGCAGGTTCCGGCCAAAGCCGGCCAGATCCGCACCGAGCGCCAGCGCCTTGGCCGCGTCAACGCCGTGCTTCAGCCCGCCGCTGCCGATAAGAGCCCCATGTGGCAAGGCTGCACGCACTTCGGCAATACACTCGGCGGTCGGAATCCCCCAATCGGCGAATGCTTCTGCTGCTGCACGCCGCACTGGATCGGTGCTGCGGAATTTCTCCACCTGGCTCCAGGAGGTTCCTCCCGCACCCGCCACATCGATAAAAGCGGCACCGGCACTATACAGCCGGGAAGCCGTATCAGCGTCGATGCCCCAGCCGACCTCTTTCACACCTACCGGAACGGATAACTCCCGGCATACCTGCTCAATCCGGGTCAACAGGTCCGCAAAGCCGGTGTTTCCTTCCGGCTGAAACACCTCCTGCAGCCCATTCAAGTGCAGCACGAGCCAATCGGCACCGGCAATCTCCACCGCTCTGCGGCATTCGTCCACGCCAAAGCCGTAGGACAGCTGCACAGCGCCGATGTTGGCGATGACCGGAATGCCCGGGGCCTTGTTCCGTACCTGAAAGGTCGCGGCCAGCTCGGAGCGTTCCACGGCCGCCCGGACTGAGCCTACCCCAAGTGCCCAGCCCCGGCGCTCCGCCGCCTCCGCCAGCCTGTCATTAATCGCTCCGGTTGCCTTGCTTCCGCCGGTCATGGAGCTGATCAGCAGCGGCGTACGCAGCTCCCGGCCCAGAAAGAGCGTCCGCAGCGAAATGTCATCGTAATTCAGCTCGGGGAGCGCATTATGGCGGAAGCGGTAATGCTCGAAGCCAGCCGTAATGCCGCTGGCACCAACCTCCTCGTTCAGGCACAGCCTCACGTGTTCAATCTTGCGTTCCCCTGTCGTGGATGAAGGCAGCAAAGACTGATGCTCCGCAGGTTTTACAGCTTGCGGTGCTGTGCTGGGTTTCTTTAGTATTTTATGCGGTGAATCATCCTGCGGCATCTGGTTCATGCTGTCATCCCCCGTTCCTAATGATCTATGAGATACACGGCGGCACCGATCTCCTGCATTAGATTTTTTCATCAGAAGATCGAAACTCCTATGTTGTGTTGCTAAGTTGGAATTGTATTCATTGCCTCCAGCACGCTTCATTATAGCATATCCTCATCCCACAACCACGCACGTCCATTTACTGTGCCTGGAAAACAATCTTTGGGTTGCCGTGACGAACAATCAGCCGCTTTCAATCCGTTCTATTACGCCTCCCTCACCTAAGCAAAAGACCGCCGGACAGCTGCACGCAGCATTGTCCGGCGGTCTTTTCTGATGACATTCCCCTAGTCAGTCCATTACTGGATGCACGATTGGTACGGGTAACCCCAGCCTCATTACAACAGCGGAGACATCAGCCTTGCCGCCGATTCCAGAAACCGCTCCAGCAGCCGCTTGTTCATAAACGTCTCATGCACAATCTGGCGGGTCGACAGCAGGTCGCGCTCGAAGTCGGCTACGATCCGCGAGACACTTTCCGTTTGCAGCAGCAGCGCATTGACCTCAAAGTTCAAATGGAAGCTGCGCATGTCCATGTTCGCTGTTCCTATCGTTGCAATTTCACCGTCGGTAATCAGCAGCTTAGAGTGGATGAAGCCCTTCTCATATTCGTAGATCTTCACACCCGATTCCAGCAGGGCCGGGAAATAGGAGTGGGAAGCCAGGAAAGGAATCCATTTGTCCGGCTTGGCCGGGAACAACAGGCGCACATCCAGCCCCGACATCGCCGCCACCCGTATCGCGGTTAAGATATCCTCATCCGGGATAAAGTAAGGACTGGCAATCCATACCGACTTTTCCGCCGAGGTGATCATAGAGAAAAAGATATTCTTAAGGGCACGGCGCTCATTATCCGGTCCGCTGGCGAT
>RCUU01000708.1_pt1 | contig 17647 bp, 16 predicted proteins | sample 2166211 | NCBI WGS metagenome assembly RCUU01 (sample SAMN09932620, study PRJNA488358) | compost metagenome | feature: garden; material: soil; isolation source: compost soil in phenylacetic acid-enriched culture | place: Germany: Experimental Botanical Garden Goettingen | collected 2016-01-27
GTTATGTATTTGTGTCATTTGTATAAAAAAACGAATAAAAGGTTGACAATTTCGCCGTAAACGATAATAATAGCAATTGTAACGCTTACAAAACATTGATTCAACAAATTTTGTAACGTTACAAAAGTTTATTTATAGATTACTTAATGTTGTGCGAAGGTGCATCTATACTTTAGGGAGGTTTTATTTTATGAAGAAAAAGCTTGCAGTATTAATTTCACTTACCCTTGTATTCACGATTCTTGCTGGTTGTGGAACGAAGAGTAGTAATTCAGGCACTTCAGCAGATGGAGTAACAACCATTGAGTTCTGGGCAGCACCTAACCCGACTCAACAAGCATATTGGCAAAAGATTGCCAAAGAGTATGAGACTGTTAACCCTAAGGTGAAAATTAATGTAAGTGCGATTAAGGAGTCTCCGACTTCTGAGGCAAGTATTCAAGCTGCAATTGCGGGCGGAAGCGCACCGACGATGACAGAGAATATTAGCCGTGGCTTTGCAGCACAACTTGCTAACAGTAAAGCGTTAGTTCCTTTGGATACGATTGCAGGCTTCGATGATATTGTGACACAACGTAATATGACCCAAACGATTGAACCTTGGGAATTTGCGGATGGTCATCAATATGTTCTTCCGATCTACTCGAATGCGATGTTGTTCGGATGGAGAACGGATATTTTGAAAGAAGCTGGTGTGAACGAAGTTCCGAGAACATACAGCGAAGTGATTGACGCAACGAAAAAATTAAAAGCTAAATACCCAGATAAATATCTTTGGGCGAAACCAGACTTAGCAGATCCTACCTCTTGGAAAAGATGGTTTGACTTCTTCATGTTGTACAATGCAGCTTCAGACGGAAACAAATTTGTTGAAGGTACGAAGTTTGTTGGCGATGAAAAAGCAGGCGTAGAAGTACTTACTTTCGTGGACAACCTTCGCAAGGAACAAGGGCTACTGTCTCAGAATGTAACAGAACCTTTCGAAAATAGCGTGGGTGTATTTACGGATATCGGTCCTTGGACATTTAACATGTGGGCTGAAAAATATCCTGAACTTGAGTACAAGAAGAACTTTGAAGTTACATTGCCTCCTGTTCCGGACGGTATGGATCCAGCAAATGCGAAAACTTTTGCAGATGCTAAAGGACTTGTTATCTATGCATCGGCAAGCCCAGAACAACAGGCTGCTGCAATAGAATTCATTAAGTGGGTATACTCGGACGTCAAGAACGATGTGGCCTTTTTCCAAGAAACAAACTTGCCTCCAGCACGTGATGATGTAGGTACGAATGAAGCCTTTAAGCCAGTATTTGAAAAAACGCCTGTATTGCTAGAGTATGCAAAAGCAATTCCGAATGCTGTTCCATCCATGGACAATCCGAAATTCAACGAATTACAAACCTTTATAGGTCAAGAAGCCTTTAACAAAATAGTTCGTGGTGAGATTGATCCAAAAACGGGTTGGGACAATATGAAGAAGGCGATTGAAGGGGAACTTCAATAATGATTGAAAAAAATAATAACCGGTTAGGCTGGCTTTTTGCCAGCCCTTACCTTATTTTTTCGACTGTGTTTTTTTTAGGGCCGCTTATCTGGTCTCTATATTTGTCTTTTACTAACTGGGACCTGATTTCACCAACTTATGATTTTGTAGGATTAAAGAACTTTACCAAAGCATTAGGCACACCTGGAGTAAGATCAGCATTTTGGGTAACGTACAAATTTATGATCGTATTTGTACCGATTGTCACAGCCATGTCGCTTTTTGTAGCGGTGATTGTAAAAGGCTTGCCGAAATTTAAATCTGTATTTCTTATTGGGTTCTTCTTGCCTTACCTATCCTCAGGGGTTGTTGCATCCCTTATAGTTAAAGGTTTTTTATCACACACAAGTCCTGTTCAGACGTTCTTGCGGGAGCGGTTAGGTTTTGATATTGACTGGCTCGGCGGATCTTTCTCGGCTTTGTTTGTCGTTGCGATGATTATGGCCTGGAAATTTACCGGTTACTACGCGTTAATCCTTACTTCAGGTCTAGAAAGTATTGATCAGGAAGTATATGAAGCAGCGGCGATTGATGGCGTGAAGAACAGCCAAAAGTTCTGGAAAATTACGTTACCTTTGCTTTACCCTGCGATTTATACGACCTTAATTTTATCCTTTGGTGCAACATTCGGTATCTTTACTGAAGTCTACCAATTAACAGGCGGCGGACCGAACTATGCAACGAATACATGGCAAATGGAAATATACAGTCAAGCATTTAAGAACCTGCAAGCAGGTTACGCATCAGCTATCGCGATTATGGCTGCGGTTGCGACATTTGTATCTATCTTCGTGATCCGAAAAATTCTGGAAATGTGGGGTAAGCGCAATGGTTGGGTCTAATTCAAACACCAAGCTCCGGCTGTCGATTCGCTATCTGATTGCGATCGTAATGCTCGTGATTATGGTATTCCCCTATTTATATATGGTACTGAACTCACTTGCAGATTGGTCACAGGTAGACCGGAAGCTTATACCGACGAAATTTACGCTGCGCTCGTATCAATGGCTCTTTACAGGCGGTGAGACCGGGATTACAAGACCATGGATTCACGCCTTTTTTAACAGTGTGTTCGTTTCTTTGATATCTACAGCATTAATGATGATGTTTGCGATTATGGTGGCTTATGCGTTGGCGAAGCTGAAATTCCGTGGGAGAGACTCTATTAACAACTTTGTGTTGTTCCACATGTTTTTTCCGGCGATCATTCTGATTATCCCTAACTTTTTGATTATTCAAAAAGTAGGACTATTCGATACGTATTGGGCGCTCATTATTCCCAAGGCGATGAGTTTATGGGGAATTTTCATGTATACGAACTTCTTTAAGGCAGTACCCGACGCCTTCATTGAAGCTGCCAAGCTGGATGGGGCATCCGATTTCAAAATCCTGTATAAGATTATGATGCCGATGTCGAAGTCCATTACGACCGTTGTATTCCTATTCCTGTTAATGGAACGTTGGACAGAGCTCCTTTGGGATATGATCGTCGTCCGAAGTGACGGCATGTTAACATTGAACGTTTTATTATCTCAGATGTTCGGTCCGTATCAATCGTATCCGGGTCCGATGTACGCCGGTGCAGTGATGCTCACCTTGCCAATCATTATCTTGTTCATTATTTTCGGCAAGAAGTTCCAGGAAGGCATGCAATTTAACTTGAAATAGGTCAACACAGGAGGGGGAACGATTGGAAAAACCGTGGTGGAAAGGGGCGGTATTCTATGAAGTGTATATGCCAAGCTTCTGTGACAGCAACGGGGATGGGATTGGTGATTTCAATGGTCTTACTTCCAAACTGGATTATTTGCGGGATCTTGGAATTGGAGGCATCTGGCTAACGCCGTTCTATAAGTCTCCGAAAGTAGATAACGGGTATGACATTGCAGATTATTGTCAGATTGATCCAGATTTTGGAACGATGAATGACTTTGAACGGTTTATTCAGGAAGCGAAGACTCGCGGGATCAGAGTGATATCCGATCTTGTCTTGAATCATACGTCTTCAGAGCATGTTTGGTTCAAGGAATCCCGATCCTCAAGGACGAATCCGAAGCGGGATTGGTACATTTGGAAGGACGCTGTGGACGGCGGTGTTCCAAATAACTGGGAGTCATTTTTTGGCGGCACGGCGTGGGAATGGGATGCTGCAACGGAACAGTATTACTATCATGGATTTGCGAAAGAGCAGGTCGATTTGAACTGGGCGAATCCAGAAGTAAAAGAAGCGATGAAGGATATAATGGCTTTTTGGCTGGGTAAAGGTGTAAACGGCTTCCGGTTAGATGTTATCAACTTCTTGTCGGTGTCCGATCAATTTCCGGATAACCCGATGGATGAAGTAACAGGTGAACAGAAGCATGTGTATGACCAGAATCAAGATGGAATTATGGATGCTATCGAGGAAATTAGTGAATTTGTTCATGCACATAGCGGAATGTTCATGGTAGGTGAAGTCGGCTCTGAAGATATGGAGATGCTGAAGCGTTATAGTGGCACGGGAAAGTTTGATGTTGTCTTTAATTTCAATTTGGGAAGCCAAAAGGAATTTAGCCCAGAGAATCTATTCGCTGAGCTTAAGGGCATGGAGAAAGTACACCATGCGGATCAGCTTCCAACTTTATTCTTTGGCAGCCATGATATGGACCGCGTGATTTCGCGCTTTGGTGAAGGGGAGGCGGAGATTGAGGAAAAACGGGCCCGCCTTATGGCAACGCTGGCTTTGACCGCAAAAGGGGTACCTTTTCTATATTTCGGTGAAGAAATTGGGATGCGGAATTTCGTAGCCCATAAGCTGGAAGATCTGCGGGATATCCAAGGATTGAAAGCATATGAAATCGCGCTGCAGCGGGGAGCTACCCCGACTGAAGCCCTGAAAATTGCGAATGCGAAGGGAAGGGATGCGTCCCGTTCTCCGATGCAATGGAATACAGGCCCACATGGCGGGTTTACATCAGGAATACCATGGATTGACATGGGCCCGCATTATGAGCAATTAAACGTGGAGTCCGAATGGAATCAACCGAATTCATTGCTTCATTATTATAAGAAACTTCTCCACTTACGCAATACACAGGATGTGTTTCAGTTCGGGGAATATGACGTGCTGGAACGCAGAGGTAATCTTATTTTATATGTAAGAACATTGAAAGAAAGCAATACCAGAGCACTCGTAGCCTTGAATTATGACAAGCAAAACGTACAGATTGATCTTAGTGAGTTATTGGATGGGCAAGCAACTTGTATATTATCAAGCTGCCGAGATACAGTGAGCGGCACAGATTTGGTAACTCTGTTGCCGAATGAAGCCGCAATATGGATGAATGTGACGCAATTATTTGAATAGAGAGGAATTTTATTATTATGAAACTGCACAAGACTGCTGTGAAAACTTGTGAACAACTGCTCATGGAATACGCTAAGAAAGATGTATCCGTAGCAGATACACAGAAACTAAAATTCACTGGCGTAGGTCACAAAGATGTTTACAACATTACAGCACCCTTCAAAGATGAGGATGAATGGGTGATTGCAGGACGGGTTGAATCCCGTGATAGTGAGCATTCCAAAGTCGTTTTTTTTATTGAGCGTGATGGGCAGTGGGTTCCTCGTGATGGAGCACCTATCCTTGAACTTCAAGATCCATTTTTCACAACAATCAATGGGGAATTGATTGTTGGAGGCGTTCAAATTTATCCGCACCCGGTAAAAGCTGATGCCTTAATGTGGCGTACAGTATTCTACCGCGGGAAGAACATCGCGAGCTTAGAACCATTCTTTAATGGTCCGGATGGCATGAAAGATCTGCGCCTTGTTGACCTGAAAGATAGCATCGGAGTGCTGACCCGCCCTCAAGGAGATAAGGGAGGACGCGGCAAAATTGGCTTTGCCCGCATTTCGTCATTGGACGAGTTATCCATTCCACTGATCGAGGAAACACCGTTATTGAAAGGGCAGTTCATTGATGAAGAGTGGGGCGGTGCGAATGAAGCACACTTGCTGAAGAATGGACTTCTCGGTGTCCTTGGGCATATTGCATCTTTTGATGATGCAGGCGACCGTCATTATTATCCGATGGTATTTGCTATTGATCTGGCAACAGGTGATTACTCAGATATTCAAATCATCGCTGTACGCAATCAGTTCTTGCCAGGTGCAACCAAACGGCCTGATTTGGAAGATGTCGTATTCAGCGGTGGGCTTGTACGCCATCAAGACGGTACAGCTCACATATATGCAGGAATCAGCGATGCGGAAGCACAACGTGCAACAATCCCTGATCCATTTGTTCAATTTGAAATTTTGTAAGTATGAAATCCATTTGGTTAAGGGAGTTATTACAATATGAAAATCTATCGTTATGAACAGAATCCACTTATTACACCAGCTGACGTCAAGCCGTTTCACAATGACTTTGAAGTGATTGGCGCATTTAATGCTGGTATCGCCAGTTATAAGGGTGAAGTATTAATGTTACTTCGTGTAGCAGAACGCCCAATCAGCAAGGATCCAAAGATTGTGAAAGCTCCGATTTATAATCCCGACACCAACGAATTGGAGATTTTGGATCTGAATACAGATGATGAGCGTTTCGACTTCTCTGATCCGCGTGTGATCAAGAATAAATCCGCGAGTGCTACATTCCAGTACTTGACTTCATTATCTTACATCCGAATTGCCCGCAGTAAGGATGGACATCATTTTACGGTGGATGAGAAGCCATTAGTGTACCCTTCCAATTCTCTGGAAACCTTCGGAGTGGAAGATCCTCGCGTAACTCAAATTGGGGATACCTACTATATTTATTTCTCGGCTGTCTCCCCTGTGGGCGTTGGAGAATCGCTAGTATCAACTAAAGATTTCGTGAATATAACTCATCACGGCATGATCTTTGGGCCGGATAATAAAGACGTATTGATTTTCCCGGAGAAAATTAATAGCAAATATTATGCATTACATCGTCCAACGACGAAAAGTACGGGAAACCCGGAAATATGGATCGCTGAATCAGACAACTTATTATATTGGGGCAATCATAAGCATCTGATCGGTTTGCGTGATGGCATGTGGGACAGCGGCCGGATCGGCGGCGGTGCGGTTCCGTTCAAGACTGATAAAGGCTGGTTGGAGCTGTATCATGGGGCAACGCTGGAACATCGTTATTGCATGGGTGCAGTCCTGTTAGATCTAAATGATCCTTCAAAGGTGATTGCGCGTTCTAATGCTCCTATCATGGAGCCGGAAGCGGATTATGAGAAGAATGGATTCTTCGGTGATGTTGTATTCTCTTGCGGTGCACTCGTGGAAGGTGATGTTGTCAAAATGTATTACGGAGTCGCGGATACATCAATGGCTTGCGCAGAACTTAGTGTACAAGAGATATTAGACAGCTTGGTATACGTATAACAATAAAACGCCAAAACCGAAGTGGTTTTGGCGTTTTAATTTGGGAGAGATGATGGAGAAGATGAACATCAAATTAACTGAGAATTGGAAACTTCGTGATTTTCATGTCGGGGAAGCCCGGGATCTTGAAGTTGCATCACCAGAGTTTATTGATTATTTCTGGATGACCACCACAGTGCCGGGTGACATCCATACGACGCTTCGGGAGAAAGGCATCATTGATGATCCTTTCTTTGGCCACCAAGATCAAAAATGCCGTTGGGTTGAAGAAAAGGTATGGTGGTATCGAACGGTCTTTACATACGATTCTAATCCTCAGCCTGGTGAGAAGATGGAGCTATTATTCGAAGGGTTAGATACCTATGCAACCGTATATCTCAACGGTGTGGAGCTTGGATCAACAGATAATATGTTCATTAGCCATTCATTTGATGTAACCCGTGAATTAAATAAAGGGAAAAATACGCTTGCCGTAAAATTTGATCCTATTCATGTACACGCAGGCGATAAAGTCCAATATTATTGGTCGGGCTATAGTAAGAAGCGGATTTGGACACGTAAAGCGCAGAGTCATTTTGGCTGGGACTGGGGTCCGCGTCTTGTCTGTTCAGGTATATGGAAAGAGGTACAGTTGATCAAACGGCGTCATGCACATTTAGATCATGTGTTTGCTCGAACAACTTCGATCCAGGATCAAGTAGGTGTTGTTGATGTGGATTTATGCGCACATGCCTTTGATCGTGGTTGTTCGTATACGGCGTGTGTAGAACTTTTAGAAGGGACAGAACGTGTTGCGGAAGCAAATGTCTCCTTGGATAAGGTTGGAGGTATTACAGTTGACGGGGGGATTACCGCGCGCACGCTTCATCATTCAGTTCCCTTGCATGTGACGGATCCAAAGCTATGGTGGACCCATGATTTAGGAACGCCTTTCTTATATCAATTACGCGTTACATTATTTGCCGATGGGGAGCCAATTGATACCTATGAGCAGCCATTTGGGATACGCAAGATCGAATTAATGCAGCGTGATGAAGAAGGTCGTCATGCCTTCACGTTTGTATTAAACGGCGTAAAAGTTTTTGCCAAGGGTGCAAATTGGATCCCGATTGATAGCTTTATTGCGACCGTACCGGATAGCCGCTATTCGCATCTCCTTCAAATGGCAAAGGATGCCAATATGAATATGATTCGTGCTTGGGGTGGAGGCATCTATGAGCGGGATATTTTCTTTGATGAATGTGATCGGTTAGGAATCCTAATCTGGCAGGACTTCATGTTCGCTTGTGCATTGTATCCGGATTATAATCGTAATTTCATGAATAATGTTCACCGTGAAATTGAGCAGGTCGTAAAACGTCTTCGCAGTCGTACGAGCCTTGCCCTATGGTGTGGAAATAACGAGAATGATTGGTTGTATGAGGCACTATCCGCTAACGGTGAGATCACACATCCCTTTTATGGAGAAAAAATATATCATGAGCTCATGCCTGCGATATTGGAGCAACTTGATCCAACGCGAACGTTTTGGCCTAGCTCGCCTTTTGGTGGAAATGATCACAATTCGCGTGATGTGGGCGATACCCACAACTGGCAAGTCTGGCACGGAAATAATGAGCCTCGTCAGTTTGGTGAACCGCAGACACAAGATTATAGTGTTGAAGGGATATCGTTCAAACGATTCAAGTCAGATTTTACGAAATTCGCTAGTGAATTCGGACTGCATGCCGCTTCCAATCGTTATACCTTAGCGAAAAACATGCCGGACAATCAGTTTTACTGGGACAGCGACGAAATGAAGTACCGTAATAAAGATGTCCATTATCCAAAGGGCATTATGCTCATGGAAGGTTATACAGGAGTTCCGAAGGATATCTATGAATATATTCAATTCTCGATGTTGACCCAGGCAGAAGGTTTAAGGTATGGTATTGAGCATTACCGCCGGAATAAGCCGGATACGAGCGGGGCTTTGTTCTGGCAGTTCAATGATTGCTGGCCGGGAACAAGCTGGTCTGTCATCGATTACTATGGCTTACCAAAGGCGAGCTATCACTATGCGCGTAAATTCTTTGCACCGATACTCTTAAGTGTGGATCATGATCCCAATGGACCGCTGCAGTTATGGGCGCTCAATGATCGACGCGAAGACTATCAGGATGAGGCGGAATTAACGATCTATCGGATGGATGGTACGATTGTATATCAGCGTGCATTCGAGGTGACCGTTGAAGCGAACAGTAAAGTTAATTTTGCTAAATTATGTGAGACTGAGGTACTGCAACAGCATAGTGCACGCGAGGTTGTGGTCGTACTTCGTTCGAAGAAGCGGGTCACAGAGGATTATGTACTCTATTTAAGAGACTACAAGGATATGGATTATCAACCTGCACATATTCAGATCTCTGTGGATGAAGCGAAAGGTCATATCCGCTTGAGCACGGATCGTGTGGCAAGGATGGTGATGATCGAACTGGATGCATCTTGGGTGATCATGGATGATAATTTCTTTGATCTGATCCCGGGTGAAGAGAAGATTGTTCGTGTGCATCGTGTTGATGCCGGGGAACTGCCATGGGGAACCTTACGTGTAACAGCGATGAATGATGCGGGTTTGTAGAATATTGCAATGAAGGAGATGAGCTAATATGAAGGCGGCTGTATTTCAAGGAACTAAGCATATTGAATTTATGGACTGGGAAGCTCCAGTCGTTGGCTCCAAAGAAGTTAAACTACGTGTGAAATGCTGCGGGATTTGCGGGACAGATCAGCATATTTATCATGGATTTCCTGGATCTGCGGAGGTGATAGCTCCGATTGTGTTAGGACATGAGCTCGCAGGTGAAGTGATTGCTGTGGGTGATGAGGTTACAACTTTGCAGGTGGGGGACCGTGTATCGGTAGATCCAAATATCTATTGTGGAAACTGTTATTTTTGCCGGAATGGAAAAGTGCATCTGTGCGATAACTTGCAGGCTGTTGGCGTGACTCGGGATGGAGGCATGGGCGAATATTGCGTTGTGCCTGTGGCGAACTGTTACTTGTTACCTGATGAAATGAGCTGGGTTGAAGGAGCAATGATTGAACCTTTAGGTTGTGTGCTTCATGGCTATAAGAAACTTGATATTCGTAGTGTACATCAAGTTCTGATTATCGGTGGTGGTTTTATTGGTCAATTGTTCTTGCAGCTCGTAAAAGCTGCGGGTGTTAAAGGGATTATTGTTAGTGAGCCGGAAGTGTTCAAACATGACCGTTTAGTCGAATTAGGCGCGGATGAAGCAGTGTCTCCTACAGCAGAAGGCGTGATGGAAGCTCTCCATCATCAATTTGACATTGTTATCGAATGTGTTGGCCGTACGGATTCCATGGAGCTGGCGGTAAAGGCATCACGCAAGGGTGGACAAGTATTGATGTTCGGTGTTGCTTCCCCGGACACATTGATTCAAGTCTCACCATTCGAAATTTTTACAAAAGAGTTGAACATCATGGGCTCTTTCATTAATCCATATACCCATGAGGAATCGATTGCGTTGATAGAGAAGGGGATCATTCAGATTGAGCCGCTGATTAGCCATCGGTTTTCATTGAAAGATATTCCGGAAATTATGGCAGAGTATACGAACCTGCGTGTTTCTAAAGGGGTTATTGTGCACGAAAGGTAGTACTAAATCATAGTAAGTGTATAACAAGCGATGACTATTGGCTATTTCGCCATAGGTCATCGCTTTTTTTAAGAAAATATTGAAGTTAATATTCAGTTAAGAATCCCTTCACGATCCGTTTACGATTCAGAGTTAGAGTTAGAGGAGGCCATGAGAAAAAGGAGCTTTGTCATGAACACAGATCCTAAAGTACTTATTGTTACTTCAGCATTTGGAGACGGGCATATGAAAGTGGCTGAGGCCATCGAACATTCATTTAGACGTAGAGGGATTAGTGGGATTACCACCTTAGATCTATTCGCTGCAGTCCACCCTACCCTGAACGGATTGTCCCGTAGATTCTATTTGAACAACACTGGGTACACGCAAGAATTTTATGGATTTTTGTACACAATGACGAGCAAGATGAGACCAGAACAGTTCATGGGTAGACTCATTCATTCTATGGGCAAACGAAAAGTGAAAAGGATCATCGACGAGGTGCAGCCGGATATTATTATTCATACGTTTCCTTATTTGGCCGCTGCTGAGCTAGCCTCAGTAACAGGAAGTCGAATGCCTCTGTTCACGGTTATGACAGATTATGTGGTCCATGGCAGGTGGCTTCATCCACAAACGACGAAATATTTTATCGCTTCAGAAAGCATGAAGGCAACTCTGATGTCGGCTGGAGCCGCTGAAGAGAAGCTTGTAGTTAGTGGGATTCCAATTCGTGAGGTTTTTGAACAAACTCAGGATCGTGAAGCGCTTTTGTGCAAACATGGGTTAAACGGAAATCGTCGCTATCTATTACTAGCGGCAGGAGCTTACGGCGTATTAAGTGACATTAGCAGTTTAATAAAACGGATATTGCTTCAATCAAACTACGATGTAATCGTATTATGCGGGAATAATCATAAGCTACGAGCAGCTACTGTGGAGCTTTTTAAAGAGAATCCCCGAGTGCAGATTTTGGGGTATACGGAAGAAATGCAGGAGCTAATGTGCATCGCTTCCTGTCTATTGACCAAAGCAGGCGGGATTACATTGACTGAGGCGATGGCTCAAACACTTCCGGTGATCGTCTATCGACCACTTCCCGGTCAGGAGGCTGGCAATGCCGAATGGTTGTCTGGGCACAATTTGATAGAGATCGCACGTAATGAGGAGCAGTTAGTAGAGCAGCTTCAGCGATTGGAGCATAAGGCGTATAGAGATGAAAGGGAACAGCATATGAAGGTCTTTTCGCGAAAATCAGCCTCGGATGTTATCGTTACTGAGGCTTTAGAGGCTATTAAATTGTATCAACCTTCTGTTACCTCGGTAAAATCTATGGTTGTTGAAGGGCAGGCGAAGACGATTCATGGATATTATTAGCAGGAAGGAAAGACCACAGCAGACGTTTACCCGCCTCGCAATGATTCTTTTTTTTATAGAATGGATAAGAGGGGCTGTCCTGATCGCTTTCTTACCCACTTATGTATTGACAAGCTGGGGGCTTACAGGCTCAGTAGTTGGCATTGCGGTTTCCGTGCACTATTTAACGGACAGCTTGATCAAAAGCTTCATCGGCTATCTCTTGGATAGATATCCTGGGTGCATCGTGCTTCATGGAGGGTTCTTTCTTGGGTTAGTTGGACTGTTACTGATGGTGACAACGCATAGTCCTTGGATGCTTATTGTAGCCTCTGCTTGCTTGGGTGCTGGATTCTCACCGATCTGGATTCTATGTATGAGCCAGGTATCTGAGGAGAAACGAGCACAGCAGATGGGAACCTTGTACGTATATTGGATGGCTGGTCTAGGTTTGGGTCCGGTAACGATGAATTTGTTAATTGGTGGTGGCCTGTCACTGTCTCTTGCCGTCATTGGATTATTTTTCGTAGCGGGCTGGATGATGGTAGGTCTTGTAAAGGTGAACAAGGGATCGGCGCAGCGTGTGAATTTATCCGTAGGTCAACAGTTTGTATCTTTATGGCACAAAGTGAAGAAGGGAGGATTTCTGGTCCCTGGCATGCTGCTGCAGACTACAGCGGGCGGGATACTAGTACCTTTTCTAACAAGCTTTGCTATTTCACATCTGGGTCTGTCTCATTCTCAGCTGTCTATCGTGTTACTTATGGGAGGAGCAGGTGTAGTTCTATTTCTAGTACCTATGGGAAAATGGTTTGATCAAGTTGGAGGTAAATGGTTCCTTGTCGTTGGGTTCGGCGTGTTTGCGGCTGCTTTATTCGGATTAACTTCTATTAACTCCTTCTCCGCCGCCATTGGGCTCTCGCTTCTGCTAGGGTGTGCATATGCTGCCTTGCTTCCCTCTTGGAATGCTTTAATGGCCAGTTACATTCCCGAAGATTCCGTGGAGATCAGCTGGGGACTATTGTTTTCTATAGAAGGTTTAGGAGTGGTTATTGGTCCTTTAATTGGAGGCTGGCTGGGAAGCTCAGGCAATCAACTGCTGCCTTTTCAAGTCAGTGCCTGTTTGTTTGGATTAATTAGTGTTGTCTACTTGTTATCTCCCGCCCGATTATTTATTCACAGAAACAGAAGAACCGAGAAACTTCCAAATGTATCTTAGTTAAAACTTACCTGAGGTACAGCAGGGCAATTAGAAAGTCCCTATGATGTGAACAGTCACAGGGACTTTCTTTGTTAAATAGTTGTTTTCGCATATACTATTGCTATGGCAAGCCCCTACAATCTGGAGGTGTTTGAATGAAAGCTTTAGTCACTGCGACAATGGTATTGTTTCATCAGATCCAATTGAAATAAAAACAGTTACAAAAGAGCAATTAAGGAAAGTGACAACGAAAATGACTTATGAAGAAGTCATAAATATTTTAGGCCATAGCAAGGATATAGGCTCTGGATTGTATATTATTCAGTATGAGTACATAGAGGGTCAGCATTTCACTTTAGATTTCTCAAGTTTTGATGGGTTGATAACGAATGAAGATTATGAAGAAATTAGCGAACTTATTAGTAATGAATCAATTTAACCGCTCCTGCAACTCCCCTGATTTCCGGTGCCGCCAACTCATGAATACCAAAGCTAATGCAATGATCGTGAGAATGATCCCAAGTACTTGAAATCCCTCAAAGTTGAATTTTCCTCTCATAATAATCCCTATCAACAAGGAAGATAGGATGGTTCCCAGGTATCTTGAAGTATTAAATAATCCAGAGGCTACACCGATGATTTCTTTTGGCGAACTTTGGAATAAAGCGGCTTGCAGACCTACATTGTTCAACCCATTGCTAATCCCGAATGTTGCCAATGCCACACATACACTGATAACCGGTGAAGTCTGATTCAATGTGACAAGCCACACCGATCCCGATGTCATTAGTATTGCGGACACCAGCAATGCTGGCCGGGGACCTGATCTATCGATCCAGTGTCCTGCAATTGGAGCCGTAATCAGTGAGCATAATCCCAGAGTTAACATGAGAATCCCTGTTTGGAACTCACTGACATGACGTACCATTTGCAAATAAGATGGAATCCCGAAAAAGAGTGAGTAAAAAAGAACGTTAACGAGCATGAATTCAACATTAACCAAGGTCATCGCCGGATATTTGGCAAAGGTACGCAAAGGAATAAAGGGTGATGCCGCTTTTAACTCATGTCGGACGAATACCCCCAACAGAACGAGTCCTGTTAGCAAGGCAATAATATTTACTAATGCGATATGCCCGGATGATTTTGCTGAGAGCAATCCAAGAAGTAAGGCGATCAGCCCCACTGTGAAGAGCAGGATCCCAGTCGCATCAATCAAATTCAACCATTTACGAAAGGACATCCCGCGGGTAACGGTTGTTGGCGGTTCGTCCTTAGGGATATTTCTCCATGATAAAAGAAAGCTCGCCAACACAAACGGTATATTGACGAAAAAGATAGCGGGCCAGTCCCACCAGTGAATGATGACCCCGCCAATAAAGGGTCCAATGGCTGCCGCTCCAGACAGGAATATAGACAAAACAGACAGCGCTGTCGCTTGTTTCTCCGTAATATGAATGCGTACAATGGCCATTCCAACGGCGACCATCATGCTAGTTCCAATGGCTTGCACAATCCGAAATACGATGAGCCAAGCAAAATTTGGGGATAGTGGGGCTAATAAGCCTGTAACGAAGGATACGACAAGGCCAGTAAGAAATATCTTTCTCCGGCCGAATAAATCGCTGGCCTTTCCCATGACAGGTTGAGCGACACTACTTGCAATGTAGAAAGAAAAGATAATCCAGGAAACACCTGTATAGTCAAGCTGGAAAACATTTTGCAGTCTTGGAATAGCAACAGAAACCATCGAAGAATTTAAAGGGTTTAATAGTATCCCCAGACCCACTGAAATCATTAACCATCTGCTGCGAACACTCATTATGAATCCCCCCATTGCTTATTAATTTCATCGTACTTGAAATCGGTTATTCATTCCAACGCATTTCATGTTATGATCTCATTGATTTGAAGGAATGAATGGAGGTGCGAAATGGAACTTCTGCAATTGCAATATTTTCTCGCAGTAGCCCGTTTGGAACATATGACTGAAGCCGCACGAAATCTACATGTTACTCAATCATCCCTAAGTAGAACGATTCAACGTTTGGAGGAGGATCTAGGGGTCCCTTTATTTGATCGGGTGGGGAGAAAGCTGCGATTGAATGAGTTCGGAAGCCGATTCCTTCGCCGTGCAGAAAGGGCTTTGTTTGAATTGGAACAGGGGAAGCAGGAGCTTAGCGATTTATCCAGTGCTGAACAGGGCACACTCGAATTAGCGGTGACCACCGCAAGCACATTACCCAACATCCTTCGAGAGTTCAGGAAAAAGCGACCCGATATTCATTTTCATGTGCAAATGCTGACCACGCAGGAAATGGTTACCCTTCTTGATAGGGGCGAGGTTGATTATTGCTTGTCCTCCCCTCCGATCAAAGGGGATGACATCGAATGTCAAATCGTCTTTATGGATCCAATCCTTGTAGCCGTTCCAAAGGGGCATCGGTTGGCTAATCGAAGCAGCGTATCCTTGATAGAGCTAAGGGATGAAAGGTTTGTTGGTGTAAAGAGGGGATATGGTACGCGCGATTTAATAGACTCTGTATGCCAATCGGTTGGATTTGTACCTACATATGTATATGAGGGGGATGAACCTGCAAGGCTTAGCACGCTTGTGGAAGCTGAAATTGGCTTAGCCTTCATACCAAGCACGGCAAGGAATTCACGGGAAGATATCAAATATCTCCAAGTTGAGAATCACGAATTGGAAAGAGAGATCGCTTTATTATGGCACAGGAGTCGGTACATATCGCAGGCTGCTCTGGAATTTCGTGAGGTAGTTGTAGAATATTTCGAGGCGATATCCCAAGATATTAAACGGGGATGAACTGGATGTAAAAGAACGATTACATCCAGCTCATGGATGTTTGGTCTTTAGTTATCTGATGCTGGTTCTTCCATAAACCATGAGATATGGGTGCATCTTTTGCAAATAAGGACAGCAGCGTTTTTATTCGCCCAGTCAAATCCTAGAAATGAAGCTCCGCTTGTATTAAGCAGTTTATAATCCAGATCAAAGGTATCGTTTTGACAACAAGGACAGGTTATTCGTGCGCCTGCAGCACTGTATCTCATTTTAAAAACCTCCAGTAGATTTGTTTAAATTTATTAACGTATCTGAGGGTATTTAGGTTTCGTGTACTCTCAAATGAATTGAGCAAAGGAATTTATCTCTAAAAAGGAAATAAACTGGTATAATATGGTTTGCAATCATGGAAAGGGGTTGATTTCTATGTCAGACTTTTTTGATCCAGGACCTAATTCGAATACGACGGACCCTGGTGGCCATAAAGCAAAACATGATGTCAATGCGCAAAAATATCATACACAAGGCGTTCCTGGATTTTGGTACGAGGTAACCAATCTGTTGATCGTAGTGGCCATCATTGCAGTTATTTTCTTACTCATATGGATCTTTTAATGGCCTTGGAAGGTTGTTTCACAAAAAAACTCTCATGAGCCCTGGTTCACATCCCACAATGAAAATATTATGGTCTCTTATTCATCCATACCTTTTGCAAGACTAGAGAAAACCTGCAATCATACAGCTTTTTGTTCAGATATTCTTTTCACTACGTAAAAAAACTGCAAATGTACACGAATATTCTTCAATGTAGCTCGAAAGCTCCTTTTAGAGCATGAATAGCTGCAGATTTGCAGGAATTCATGCTGTAGCCATCTTCGTGTCATTAAAAAATGTATTTTTGCAGGTTTATATTCTTGATCGATCCTTGCATTTACATAGGGGGCGGAGTATCCTCCATCAATGGCTTGATCCAAACGTGGTTTTCTCTCGAAGTTTATCTGGACTAATCGTTCCAGAAATGTTATATTGCTTTTACGGGAGGTGTTACTCATCGCAAGGACAAAAGAGTTTAACGAGAATCAAGCACTACATGAAGCAATGCTGGTGTTTTGGAAAAAGGGTTATGAGGCAACAAGCATACCGGAGTTGCTGCAAGTTATGGGCATTAGCCGATCTAGTCTTTACGATACTTTTTCCGACAAGCAAGCGTTGTACGTTGCTGCACTGGAACATTACAAAAAGGTTAGCTTCAATAAACAGGTCGTTCTTGAACGGGCGCCAAGCGTTAAAGAAGGATTTCAACATTTTTTTGAGGATCATATTACGTCAGCGTATGATACGAGCCTGCCGGGCGGGTGTTTTGTAACGAATGCAGCTACAACACTAGAGTCGCGGGATGAAAAAATAAATGAATTGATAAAGACTAGTTTTTTGAATTTAGAACAGGCTTTTTGTGAGCTTTTGGAAAAAGGCCGACAATCAGGCGAACTTGATAAAACCACTGATGTCAAAGCGTGGTCTTATTTATTGCTGAATTTACATCAAAGCATAAATATTATGGCAAAAGCAGATCAAGATCAGCAACGTGCCAAAGAGATGATAAGCTTTGTAATTGCAGGAATATAAATTTTTTTTGATCATTTTGGAACGATCGTTCCGTTATTGTAAATCATCCTTAATGCGGAGAAGAGACT
>RCUU01000709.1_pt1 | contig 17646 bp, 15 predicted proteins | sample 2166211 | NCBI WGS metagenome assembly RCUU01 (sample SAMN09932620, study PRJNA488358) | compost metagenome | feature: garden; material: soil; isolation source: compost soil in phenylacetic acid-enriched culture | place: Germany: Experimental Botanical Garden Goettingen | collected 2016-01-27
CTTGGTTTTCCGATCAAACGCGAGTGGCTTGGCTGGGAGGAGCGACCTTTCACGTATTTACTGCAAGGGCGTCTTCGCCGCGGGGCTGACCCGCCGATAGGTTCCAGCCATTGCGACCGTCGCTGCTGAAACGAGCGACTTCTTCATAAGGCAAAGAAAAATTGATATTGAGTAGAAATTTTACTGTTAATACAAAGAATTCTTTGCTTTACGAGATGGTACCTGCTTTGTACTAGATGTCCTCCTAAGGCAAAGAATCTTTTGCCTTAGGCGGAAAATCACCCTGTAAAGCAAAGAAAGGTTTGTATTATGCGAATCCAGCGATTGAGCGACGAAGCGATTGCGGAGCAATTGGGCGACGCCTTGCGCGAGCGGCGTTTGCGCAAGGGCATCACGCAAGATGAGCTGGCCAATCTGGTAGGGGTGAGTACTCCCACAATTCGGAAGTTGGAGAAGGGCCGGGGTGCACTGCAACTGCTCATCGCCGTGCTACGTGAGTTCAACAGCCTGGATCTGCTAAGCAGCCTAACTGCGCTTCCCCGTGTCAGTCCCCTGGCGGTGGCCAAGACCGGCAAGGTTGTGCGGATGCGTGCGGCTGGTGGTTCCCGTAGCGACCGAATAGCAGTTCAGCCGATCGCCGAACGGACGCTTGGCGACCAGTCCACCAAGCGAGGGGAAAAACCCTTGCTGATACCGAGGAAATGACGTGGCAAAGATTGCTCAGGTGTACCTCTGGGATACTCTGTTGGGGGCTGTGTTCTGGCGTGAAACACAGGCGCCTGCGACCGGAGCCTTTGAATTTGACGCCGCCTTCACTGAGATCGGCCTGCAAGTCGCCCCACTGACAATGCCGGCGCTACCCAATGAGGTGTACGCCTTCCCATCGCCCCCCGGCATTCAAGTTCCTCCCACCGTGTTTGTCTGACTGCCTGCCAGACGATTTTGGTAATGCGGTAAACCACTGTGGTTTACAATGAAAAAAAGTGGTTTACACGACCTTCTGGATGGGCCGCGCATTGATGCACATCTTCGGATCTGAGTCCAGCGTTCTATGGTCCGTTGGCTGCTGATAGGAGCATCATGAGTGTGAAGCGTACCTTCATTGGAATGGTCGAAGCTGGCGAGCCGCTGATACAGCAAGCGCTAGAGGCTATTCGACAAGCCAACGATGCGGAAGTATCTGGTTTGCCAGACCATGAGGTACAGCGTCTTCGCTTACTGGCGGATTCACTGTACCAGGCTGTCATCGACTTTCAGCTTTTGAAGGCAGGCAAGCCACCGTCAACCATTCAATGAGGCGCTGTCGCTGAATGACGCATAGAACTCCAGCCCTTAATCCTGACCACCCTATGTATACAGACGCAGTGGACGCGATGAAGCAGTACCACGAGGCGCAGGCTGCTGGGCACCCTGCTGAAGAGATCGAGCGGTTGCGTCTAATCGCTGAAGCTCAATTTCAGGCTGTGAACGAGTATCAACTCAGGGCGTTGTGCAGCCATCCTCGAACGCCCCATTAACCGGCTCCATACCAAGCTCCACGAACGGCTATCGGCGCTGAGCGGCGTTCTACAGGACAGCGGCTTTGATACGCCGTCCAAATAGTCCGCAGATAAAAAGCAGCTCTCGCGAGCTGCTTTTGTATTACTCCCCCTTTTTATGCTTGTGGGGTTTCAGGTCCGGGTGGTCCTTTTGCTTTTCAGGCGTGACTCTCTGCCTTTTGTCCGGTGTGCCATCTTCGTTGGTTCGTTTCGGGCCTGGCTTGATGCTCATGCGAAATTTCCTTTATCGCGTTGATCTGTTGGGTACGGCTATTTACTTAGTACAGCTTCGTAAAGCTGTCAAAGCAAAGCGTCGCAGAAGCGTTGTCCCTAGGAGCTCAATGCAGGAGACAACCCACGATCAGGATTCTGAAAGAAATTCAACGCGCCCAGTCGCCGAACGGTGCGTGGGACTCAATGTAGCGGACGGCCGATTGCACATCACGCCACCCGACATAGGCCATCAATGCCTCACTGCTCCACTGATTGAGGCTGGCCCAGGTAGCGAAGCCACGACGCAGCGAATGCGCCGAATAGCCCTCGGCCTCGATCCCGCTGCGCAATAGCGCCCGGCGCAACAGACGCGACACACTGTTGGCGTTGAGCGGCTGCTCGCTGAGATGTCCCCAACGATCAATCCCGCGGAACAGCGGCCCCTGCTCGATGCCACTGAGTGTTAGCCACTGCTCGGTGGCCTGGACCGGACACAGGCGCTTCAGCGCCGGCATGGTCAGATTGCGCCCGCGGTTGTCCCGGTCGGTCTTGCTGCTTGGCAGAAACAGCTTCATGCCTTCATCCGTCTCGATCCGCACGTGATCCGCCTGCAGCCGGCACAGCTCGTCGCCGCGGAAGGCGCGCCAGAAACCGAGAAGGATCAGCGCCTGGTCACGGGCGGCACGCAGTCGAAGTGCGGGTAGTGCACTGTGCAAATCGGCGCTCAACCCCTCAATGCTGGCCTCCAGTACCTTGAGCTGCAATGCCGGCGCCTGCTTGACCGGCTGCGGGTGCAGCGCCTGAATGCCGCGCAAGGTATCGCGCACCTGGGCCGCCTTGGTCGGATCAGCGAAACCGCGTTGCTGGTGCCACTGCGCTAGCGCCGCCAGGTGCGTGCGCAACGTGCTGGCAGAGAGCCGCGCACCGTAGGCCGCCAGGTAGCGCACCACGCTGGCACTTGACGCTGGCAGCAGCCCGCCCCACTCCCCTTCGTAATGTTCGATGGCCTGAGCATAACGGCGCGCGGTGCTGGCCCGGCGTGCCGCCTGCTGATACCGCTCCGCGTCGCTCACCTGACCTCCCGTGTACCGCGTTCAAGCGCAAAATCCGCTCAAACCTCCTCTCACGTTCGAGAATTCAGCATTCTCGAACGTCAGCTCGTCGCCCAGCATCCCTCAATTCATGGGCCTAACGTACCTGTACGCGCATACTGCTTGTACGGTACGAAATTGTCGGAGTCCACTCATGGCCCGCGCTGGCATTAACAAGGCTCTGGTACAGCGAGCGCGCGATGCCTTACTCGCCCGCGGCGAGCATCCGAGCATCGAAGCGGTGCGGGCGGAACTCGGCAACACCGGCTCGAAAACCACCATCCTGCGCTACCTGCAGGAACTGCAGGCGGACGAACCGCACCCTGCACCGCTCACCCTCGATGACGAGCTACGGACTTTTATCGCCAGTCTAGCCCAGCGCCTCGCCGCCGATGCCCAGGCCGCCGTGGCGGCGGACCGCGCCCGCCTGCAGCGGCAGCAGGCTGCCTATGAGCAGCAACGGGCGGTTGACCAGGCTCGTTTCGAACAGTTGCAACTCGCCCATGACGCGCTGTCCACAGAGCGCCGGGAAGCCCAGCAGCGGGAAAACACCCTGCACTCCCAGATGCAGCAGCTTGAAGGAGAGCGGCAACGCCTGCTCGCTGGGGAACAGCATGGCGCGCAACTGTTGGAAGAGCGGGCACAACACATTCAATCGTTAGAAGAGAAGCACGGGCAGGCGCGCGAAGCTTTGGTGCACTACCGCCAGCAGCACCTGGTACAGCGTGAGCAGGAGTTGCAGCGCCATGATCGACAAGCTCAACAGTTGCAACAGGAGGCGCGCCACGCGCAGGAGCTATTGATGCGCAAGCAGGAAGAAGTGGCGCAAGTCTACCGAGACCTTGAGCACATCAGCGCTGAGCAGCTAATGCGCGCCCAGGAGTTACGCCGTCAAGATCAGCTATTACAACAGGCACGAGCTGAGAATGAACGCTTGCTGCGCGCTTTGCACAACGTGGAAGCAAGTCAACAAACCTTGCAGGATGAAATCAAGGCTTTACGTGGACGAGCACATCGTCTACTGCTGGAGCGGCGTAAAGACAGAAAGGCGCTACGACACATGGCGCTTCAACTAGCGCAACTCCATTCGCTGCTGGCCAGGCTGAGGCCAGATTGAATGGATACGCCTGCGCAATGGGCATTCGGATGGCCACTGCTGAGTGCCGGTAGACCGCAGCATCCGGTTCATGAAAGGCAATCACCCTTAAGCTTGGCTTGACTGAGGCGCAGCCCCAGCCTCGACCATACCCGTTTTTCAGCTGGCGTTAACAAACGTGTCGCACATTCGGAGCAGAGCAACCGTGGTGAAGGGTGGGTAAAACGCTCGCACCATCGCTTCCAACGTTGCAGGACCGAGGACGGAATGACGACCGTTTCGGGATGCCAATACAGTTGTGAGAGTAATCGACTGTCTTCCACCACCAACCATAACAGTAGCAACATTTCCGGTTCGCCACACTCCGATGCAGTAACCGCACATAGCTGTCGACGTAACAAGTCGTAACTATCAAGCAGCCAAGAAAAATGCTCTAAGTTTTCAGGCCATCGTAAAGGAAACATCGCAAATTGGCCACTGTCAATCAAATGGTCAACTAATTTATAGATATCGCCGGCAATTTTTCGTGCGGGAGCAGCAAGAAGCGCTATACACAGGTAGCAGGTGAAACATTTCGCTATCCAAAGGCGATGAAAAAAATACTTCGAGGCGTCACCTCTAAGCAGCAGTACAAAACTGCCCAAGCTGGCCAAATTGGGCTGAGCACACAGGTCATACATGCGGCGGTTAGAGAACCATCCGATCGGGGCGTCATCGATTATCATTGCGTCGGCGCAGGAATTCCAGAAGGCCTTGCTGTCGCCCGTTTGAATCTCGGACAACGCATACCAAATCGGATTGATCAAGCTATCTGCCACCTCCGGCGCCACACGTATGATTTGTGCCAACAGTTCGCGCCTGGGCAAAGCGCCGCCAATAAAGCTATCGAATTTTCGATTCGGTTGCAGGATCTCCATTGGTCCATGGCTTGCTTCCCACCAGCGTGCTAACGCTGCACCGTTTGGAGCAACATGGATTCGTTCGGCAAACGTATGAATGGCATAGGTCGCCCGGCACTGCCGTACCAGCTGATCGTACCAGTGCATTGTATTCACCTCCTTTGCCTATTTTTCTTCTAGCGGGTGCAAAATCAAACTGGGACTGCCTAGCAGAGCTGGAACCATTGAGTTAGAGCTTTATCAAATTTTTTTTATGTGTGTAATTTACGGGCTGGAAAAACCCAAAGACTACTCGCAATCTGTACATACCGAGCACCATTGGTCGTCCTGACGCGCTGATAGCGGCGTTACAGAGCTCCGCCCCGGCCTAGGTTGGATCGGTGGCTGTCACTGCAAGCCTCCAGGAGGCCGACGGTTTCACCGACTTTCATCAACGGATGGATCCATTTCAGCAGTGCTAGCGCATTGCTAAAGGGGGGACGACAATGATCGTTATTCCCGATGCCTTGATGAATGAGATTTCACTGTCTCCTGTGAAGCCCATCTCCCGCGGCCGCCATGGCCGGCGTGTAGTGTGCTTCCCCTCTCGCAAAAACCGCGCGGGAGTCATGTGCGACTCTTTACTCGAAAGCGATTTCTGCCTTGAGCTTGAGCGTCGAAGGTCCGTGAAGGAGTACACGTCACAGCCTTTCCGCATTACCGAGAACAGGAGTCAGTTCAGTTACGTGCCCGACTTTGAGGTGTCATTTTCCAACAACCAAACATCGCTAATCGAAGTCAAGAGCGAAAATCGCTACAAATATGGGAGAAGTGTTGGAAAGCTTGAGCTGTTCTCCTCAATTTTCAAAGAGTGCGGTTACTCTTTGGAAATCGTGCTTGACTCCGCTTTCCGCCACATTCATAGAACCCACAACCTCAGAACTCTGTACCACCAATCCTTTACTGTGACCGATATAGAGTCGGCGCGTTTCGAAGTGGCATTAAGAAACCTTAGCACGCAAAAGTTATCAATTGCCAACCTACTAGCGAGTGGCATTGAGCCTAGAATGATAGCTTATGGTTTGTTCTACGAAATCCTGCTAACCAACCTCAATCGACCGTTAACCCCTAATACCGTCGTAAGAGTGGAGATCAACAATGAACAGCAACAATGAGTTTTCACCAATTGTTGGCGAACATTACAGCTATCATGGACACGCCTACGAAATCGTTGAGATTATCGCAGACCGCTACCAACTGCGCAGTTTAGAGCGCTGTGGCACGATCACATTTCACCGTTTTGATCGACTAGAACGGCACTGGAGAAAAGGGCGATTTATACGCATCCACGAAGCACCATTGCAAGGTGCCCCCAACAAAATCGTGGCGGACCTTTCTCTGTCAAAACAGGAGATGTTTAAGCGTCGGCAGGCATACGTTAAAGCAATGGTAGAGGAGCTCAAATGCCAGCTTAATATCCAACTAATCGACACCCATGGTGAACCCTGTGAAAGACCATGGCTTACCTGCCTGGTCAGTATCCACTCACGAAGAATATTAGGTTGGAAAATCTCCAGGTTTCCTTCTTCCCCTGATAAGACACTTTGCGCACTCAAAAGTTCTTTGAACACCGAGCATCTGCGAACAGGCCTGCGCCGAGTCTATATCATTGATAAGCCTGAGTTCTTCAATGAAAAATTTAGAGTTATGCTTGCCACCATGGGCGGCACGCCTATTTTTTGCAGGCCTGGAGAGCCCAATCAAAAACCGCATATCGAGCGCTGTTTTAAACGCCTGAAGCGATTTCTGCCTTGAGTTTGAGCGCCGAGGGTCCGTGAGAGAGCACACATCACAGCCTTTCCGCATTACCGAGAACAGGAGTCGGATCAGTTAGGCACCCGACTTTTAGTGTTATCTTCCAACAATCAAACATCGCTAATAGAAGTAAAGAGCGAAAATCGCTACGAATATGGGAGGAGCGTTGAAAAGCTTGCCTGCCAACCAACCTCGATCGACCATCAACCACTAATACAGTCGCAAGAGGAATATCAACAATGAACAGCAACAATGAGTTTTCACCAATTGTTGGCGAACATTACAACTATCATGGGCACGCCTACGAAATCGTTGAGATTGTCGCAGACCGCTACCAACTGCGAAGTTTAGAGCGCTGTGGCACGATCACATTTCAAAGCTTTGATCGACTTGAACGGCACTGGAGAAAAGGACGATTTATACGCATCCAAGAAGCACCACTGCAAGGTGCCCCTAACAAAATCGTGGCGGGCCTTTCACAGTGCGATCGGGCGATGTTTGAGCGTCGGCAGGCATACGTCCAAGCGGTAATAGAGGAGCAAAATGGCCCGTTTCCTATCCGCGAAACAAAACGAATCATTGCGTGCACCGCTCAAAACATCAATGACCTACGCCCGCCCTGTTTCAATACGGTGCACAACTGGATCAAGGGTTACTTTCGCTCCAATCAAAACCCTATCTCGCTGGTAACACGTTCCATTAGGCGCAAAATACCCCGCGCTTTGCGCCAACCCTTCGCCATTCAAGAAATTATACAAAAGCAATTAGACCAGTACTTATTGATTAAAACACCTTATTCTGGAACCGATATAATTGACCAGATCCACGCGGCAATCGCAGCAGCTAACGCCAGGCGCCCCGTCAATGATCCACTGCCATCCCCCTCAGCGAGCACACTTCGTCGGATTCTGAAGGAACATGACAACTATGAGCGGCTTTGCAAGCAGCGCGGTCATAAAGAAGCAGGAAAAAAACATCATTGGGGGAGAAAGAATTCAAAACACCAAACACTTTTAGAGTGCGCAGAATGTGACTCTCATAAGCTTGATATCATACTGGTCGACGCCCTGGGTGAACCCTGTGGAAGACCATGGCTTACCTGCCTGATCAATGTTCCATCACGACGGGTAATAGGTTGGAAACTCTCCATGAGTCCTCCGTCGCTTGAAAACACACTGAGCGCACTTAAAAACTCTTTGAACACCGGCTATCCGCGAACAGGCCTGTGCCGTACTTACATTGTTGACAATGGGCCTGAGTTCATCAAGGAAATTCTTAGAGTTATCCTCGCCACCATGGGCAGCACACCTATTTTTTGCGAGCCTGGAGAGCCTAATCAAAAACCGCATATCGAGCGCTTTTTCAAAACACTTGAGATCCAACTAATTCACCACATGCGGGGCACCACATTTTCCAACCCGCGACAAAAGGGAGACTATGACTCCGTTGCGCAGGCCTGCTACACACTCGCTCAGATAGAAGACGCCTTCCAAGATTGGCTCGAAAATGTCTACCACCAAGCCTATCACCGTGATATTGGAACTTCTCCCAATATTTACTGGGACGGCCATATTGACAGCCTATTCCCGCCTCGCCAATTTTCCGACCAAACTCTGCAGCAACTATTCTTATGCAAGGAGAGTGCCTTCGCGGTCAATGGCCGTATCGGGTTCAATAAACTGCAATGGACCTGCCCCAGCGTTCCGTTTCTCAACGAATGGAGAGGTCACCGGAAAGAAATAACCATCTATTATGACGTCTGTGACCTGGGGCGAGCATTCATCTGTCACCCAGATAACCCAGATGATTTGTACACCGTCTTTGCTGCAGATCCCGACTACCAGAACGGCCTATCCTTAACTACTCACCTCCAGATTCTTGAAAAAATCAAAGAAGAAAAACTTAAATTCAATCATGCTACCGCACTCAACCATCGACTCCGCATCAACCAAAATATCGCTAAAAATAACAAGCGTAAGCCGTCAAGAGGCAAGAGCGCTGCGAATGAACGCCCGGCGCGAGAAAAGTCCGGCTCCAACCACGGTCAAGACGGACTCTCCGACCCCTCGAATTGGATGCCAGATGAAGATCTCCCGAGTTTAACCGCAACCTGCCCGCTTCCTCCTTCGCGCAATTCCGGCGGAAATAGCAATGAACAATGACATGAGAGAACGCTTACGGCGATATAGCCAACAGGTGGTATTTTTCAAAAGCTACAGGAGCAGCTACGCATTAATCTTGAAAGCTATTGAGACCACTCAAGCACGCGGCATCCCAAATTGCGCACTCATTACCGGACCTTCAGGCACGGGCAAATCCACGTTGCTGAATTTCATCCAAGCTGCATATCCCCCGGAGCACTATGAGGACACTGAGCAAGATAGAAGGCTGATAATCCCTGTAGTCAAATGCACTCTTCCACCCGCAGTCACGGTCAAAGCCTTTTTGAAATCGATTTTGAGAAGCCTGCACTGCGATAGAACTGAGGGGGATACCGTCGATTTAATTTTTAGACTTTCTACAATACTCCAGACTTCTCACGTCCAAGCAGTGCTGATTGATGAGTTTCAGTTTCTTATAAAAAAGGATGCTTGCAGGACGCAGGAAGCAGTCATCAACTGCCTTGTTATGCTGGTCGACCAGACAGGAATTCCCTTCATCCTTGTTGGGCGTGACGAGGAGGACACCCACTCATTGTATTACCGAAGCTGTGAATCCCTGATTTACAAGCGTGCAGACCTTGCTCGAAGGTTTCCTTTTCATGCAAAGCTTGATCTGCTTGCTTATAGCGAAGAGCCAAACAGTGAATATCAAACTGTGCTTGCTGAGTTAGATACACAGATATTTAACATAGGCGAGCTTGGACCGGGCACGCACCTTACAGATCCTGGGATCAGCGAGCGTATCTACCTTGCCTCCTCGGGAAGCCTCGAGCACATAAAGCTCATCACTTTCAATTCCCTTCAGCTATGTCTTATCCAAAATCACTCAGGCCTTTCAATTGACTCCCTAGCTAGATCTTACGCTCTATTGAAACTCAAGAACAATCTGCCCGAAAGTCAGAACCCGTTCACCATGCCTCTCAGTGAGTGTTCTAGATTGCTGGAGTTACTATGAAAACATTGCATTACATCCCCGCGCCGCACCCTAATGAAAGCCCTTCCAGCCTTTTACGCCGCATCGCATTGAACAATGGATTTAAAACCATACCCCGCTTTTGCGAAAGAACCAATTTAACCCCTGCCTTTGGACTACTACTGCAGCAAAGCAGCTTTCACTCACTACTTCAGCAAGAGTATGCGGAAATCAATTATCTTCCCGCCTTTTACAAGGAACTATCTTTCAAACGGGGCCACTTAATAGATATTGGAAATTGCGAAGTACCCGCCGTACAATTGAACTGCCTCGCTTCAGGCATTTGCACTGAATGCTTAAGTACTGGCTGGGAGCATAAGATCAAGGACCTAAGATGCATGGAGTGTTGTCCCATCCATCTCTGTCGATACCTCTTCTGCTGCCCATACTGCCGGATTAGATTTACCCCGTTCACCCAACTCAGCACCATATGTGGCGCCTGTGGAGCGTGTCTTTCCTGTGAAATGGTAACACCTGAAACAGCAGAGCTGGAATTGACCTTGCTTGCAATACTTGAAAAAAAAGACCAAGCCATCTTGGATAATTTTTTTCATGCATTAAAAAAGCTCCGCTACCGAGCCAAAATCTACACAAGCCAAATTAGCCGCATCTTAGCGCTCTGCTCGATGGACATCGCTTTAGGTGACATCACCAGTGCTTATCATAGACTCAATGATAACATCCTCTACCCTGAGTCACTCAGTTGCAGATCCATTACTGCGCAACTGCTTTATGCATCGCGGCCCCCTATCCCTCCCATAACAATCGCCAGCTTGAAATCTTTACAACGAGTAAACAATGGAGCGATACCGGGCATCACCTTTACCACGCCAGAGCTCCGCACAGCGTTAGGTATCCCCCACGAGCTTTGGCTGACAGACACTTTTGCAAAATTCAAGAAATCGACGCGAGGCCGATTTACAGCAGACGAGATCTTAGAAATTCACAACCTACACCAAACCGAATTTTGTAACAAAACGAATGAATTCGCAGTGTCGGTAAATGCAGCTCAAGCCAGGCAATTGCTGGATGTTCCTAGAAAGCTGGTCACCAAACTTCACAGGCTCGGGTATTTACGAAAATTACACACAGATAAATTGATCCCCACCCGAATCACACAGAGATCTCTCGAAAGCCTTAATAACGAATACATATCCATATGGGCCATTAGCAAATCATTAAATATAGACATAACTGCCATCCAAAGCGCCACCATTGAAAGCGGTGGTTCATATCTTAACCTGCGTGAGAAAAATGTACCTTACCTCATTAAAAGAAGCTCACTTGACATAGTGCAAGAGCATTTAAGCCAGGCACAAATTCGCAACAAGGAAACCAAAGACAAGCACAGTAACGCCCTAGAAATACGAACAACTTATTCACCACAAAAAACAGAACTCATCACACTGAGAGAGGCTTGCAGACGTCTGATCTGCGAGAAAACCGAACTTTACGCACTTATCAGATGCGGAGTACTCAAATCATATGGAGTTAGAAATAGGCACATGCTTAACCCCGCCGACATCTCAATAATTAAACGAAAATTCATCACTCTAGGTCAATTAAGCAAATCAACCAACTTCCATAGAAACCAAATTATTAGAATAATCAATGAATTACAATTCCGATCAATTGAGTATAGGAGCGGAAGGGCCTTGATAACATTATTCAAGAAAAGCGACATCAGAAAAATTAGTTTTGATGACTTCACCAAGCTTGAATCCGAACTTACCTCCTACAACTCCAACAGGAAAGCCGTTACCTTTGATCAAGCCCGCAAAGAACTAGGCATAGGCAGACTTGAGCTAGCCATAATCGCAAATGAAATTATTCAAATGCGCCCTCATGCCTATCAAAGCTGTTATTTCAAAAGAGCCTTCACGCACAAGGAACTTAAGAAACTAAAAGAAATAGCTTCAACATTAACCTCTCTCGATGCCTTAGCCAGCGAACTTGGAATATCAAAACGCCAGATAAAATCAAAGTTTCAAATCGTAAAAAACAAAGAAATTATACACCTAAACAAAGTTTCATGCATAAGCCAATCCCTCGCTCTCGACATCAGGGTATTCTATAACAACTATATAACCATAAATGCAGCTGCAACAAGCATAAACGTCACACCCAACTACCTTACTAAGATGTTAGCAATGCACCCTGACCCTACACCATATTTGAAGAGCGTACCAACGGTTAAATGCATAAGCAGTGGGCATTTACATTTTATATTCAAGTTAATCCGGGGTCTTCCAGAAAGCTTTTGCGGCCCCATTAAGCTAATTTAACTCAACTTACCATCAGCGGAAATAGCCTTTGCTTTAGAACGACAAAACCCTATCCAAGCTGATAAAACTTTCTGTATTTCAAATTTTTTGAGAAAACCGCACACTTAAATTTGAAACAACGCATCAGAGCGCTCTCTATCATACGTGTCCGGTTTCAATGAAATTTGAAAATCTAAGCCAGGAACCTTGCGCTCGCTGAAGCCCCGGCATCGTCACCACCACTGACGGCCACGTTTTGAACCCAACCAGAAGAGAACCCAGCAATGTCGATAGATAACAGCCTCATCGGTTCCGTAATCAATGCCTTGCCGATGGACCGCATGATCGCAGGCCCCCTGCAGGCCATGGTCCAGGCCCAGGTCACCGCCAGCAAATCCTACGCCGACTTCCTGATGCAGGTGTGCGTCCAGGACGGCAAGGCCGTGGCCATCCAGTTCGACTACGACGAAACCATCGTCGACGAACAAGGCGAGTACAAGGGCGTGGTCAGCAAGACCATGAAAGTGCCGCTGGTGGCAGCCATCACCCACCCGAACATTTCCATCGAAGAAGGTAATGTCGAGTTCGAGCTGGTCATCAACCAGATGTCGGAAGACGTTTCCAGCAAGGACATGAATGCCGAGGCAAGCGGTTCGCTGGGCTGGGGGCCGTTCAGGCTCAACGTGAAAGGCAGCGTCAGCCACAAGTCCACGCAAACCCGCAAGACTGATACCCGCGCCCGCTACGCCTTCAACACGACCTTGAAGCGCCAGGACCCGCCTGAAGCGATGATGCGGGTGATCGACTTCCTGACCGACGCCGCGACAAAGCCGACCGTGGTCAAAACCGCCACACTGGAAAGCCAGGACTTGATTTCCCAGGCCGATACCTTGAAGAACCCTGCGGCCGACGGCGCTCCGGCCCTCGGCGCCGCCACCTCTTGAGACGCACCTCCCCGCCCCGAACAGCCCCCCTGACCAGCAACAGGGGGGCACCACCTGGCCTGAGGAGTCGAAGCATTGGATAAATCCCCCGCCCCCATGACTTCCATCGACCTGCGCGAAATCACCCGTGGCCTGCAGGAAGCCGCCAGTGCTACCAACAGCCTGATCGCGCAGCAGTACATCAACCTGTTCGACCAGTTCTTCGAGTGCGACACCGAGGCGCTGGGCGCACCCATGAAAGCCAAGATGGTCGAGGTGGCCATGGACGGCCAGCACATCATGCGCGTGCCGCTGTTCGCGCTGGTGTCGCCCAAGGGCCTGGCCCTCGAGCGCATGCAGGTCGACCTTTCGGTAAGGGTCAAAGGCACCGAAGCACAGCAGGCACTGCTGACTGCAGGCGAAAACAAGGCAGCCAGCTTCAAGGTCACCATCGGCGGCCAGGGCCGTCAGGGCGACAACCGCGACCCCGATGAAGTGCAGATCCGCATGCAGTTCCAGGCCAGCGAACCACCAGAAGCCCTCAACCGGCTGATCGAGGAATACACCAACCTGATCATCCCGGTACGCGCCCCCAGCCCGCCGCCCTCGCCCGATACCAATGAGTTCATCGAGGCGGCCATCGCCCGTTGACGGCCGCCCCGCGCCGGCTCAGAAGTCGCGCTTGTAGAAGATGTCCAGTGAGCTGGCCAGCCCGCTGGCAGCCTCGAGGTACACCTTCTTGCTCAGCTTGTAGCGCAATGCAATGGTGTTGGCGGGCTCGAACACCCCCACCCCATAGCGCAGGCTGAGTTTCTCGGTGAGGTTGCCGCTAGCGACCACGCTGGTGGTATTGCCCGAACCTTCGGTGTCCAGCTGGAAGTCGTCGATGCCCAGGCTCGAGGCCAGGCTGCCGGTGATGCCCGCGCTTCCCGCCAGGCCCAGGCCCAAGGCCGCCTCGGCGAGCATGTTGTTGTCTTCGCCGGACGCGCCCAGAGGCCGCCCCAGTACCAGGTACGACAGCGCCTGCTCCTGGCTCATGGCCGGCTCCGAGAACACTTTGCTGGTGGGCTGCTCGGCACTGCCGCTCAGGCGGATACCGGCAATCACGTCGTCGACCTTGCGGATCGCTTCAATGTCCAGGTACGGCTGGTCGATCGGGCCTGCGAACAGCAGCCGCGCACGGCGAATGGTCAGGCGCTGGCCGTAGGCACGGTAGCGGCCGTCGGCCAGGCTCAGCTCGCCACGGGTGTCGAGGTTGTCGCCGATGTGCACATGGCCGAGCAGGTTGGCCGTGAGGCCAAAGCCACTGAACGAAAGCTTGTCGCGGCCCACTTCGACATCGATGTCCATGGCCATCGCCATGGGTGGCTTGCCCTCTTCGGTCTGGTGGCCAACGATCACCGTGTCATCCGAGACCTTGACAGTGGACGGTGGCAGCTCGCGTACAGTGATCGTGCCCTTGGGCACCTGTACCTTGCCGGTCACCGCCAGCTTGTCGTCGATCAGGCGCAAGGTCAGGTCCGGGGCGACCTCCAGTGTCGCATAGGGCTCGACCGTGACGGGCAGTTGCTGGCCCTGCAGACGCAGGTCCATGCCCAGTGCCTGGCCCCAGGTGAGGTTGCCATTCAACTGGCCCCGCCCCGCCTCGCCACTGCGCCAGCTGCCATTGAGCTGTACCTGCTCGCCGGCAATCAATGCCTGCAATGACAGGTCCTCGAGGCTGGCCGGCAGCTCGGCGCCACTGACTTCGCCGCCGCTGAGCATCAGGTTGCCGTTGACCTGCGGCGCCAGCAAGGTGCCTGACAGCCGGCCACTGCCATTGAGCTGCCCGGCCAGGCGCTCGACCATCGGCACGAACGGGCGCGCCACCGACAGGTCGAGGCCGGCCAGGCGGAAATCACCCGACAGCGGTTTGTTCTTGCCCAGTGGATCGAGGCGGGTGTTGACGTTCAGCTCGCCCAGGCGCTCGCCGCGGAACGCCAGGCGGGTATCGATGCGCCGTGGCGCCAGCGTGCTGTCCAGGCGCAGGGCCTGGTACGGGAAGTCGACCCAGCGGTCCTTGTCGCGCACGCGCAGGGTACCGCCACTGGCGTCGACGACGATGTTGCCTTTGGGACCGCTGGCCGGGATGTCCAGATTGATGTCGGCATTGAGCAGGCCCTGCCAGGCGAAGTCCTTCGGCAGCCACTGGGCCAGGCTGTCCAGCGGGAACTGCTTGAGGTGGTAGCGCAAGCGTGGCTCGGGGGCCAGGCGCTGGTCGTCGCCACACAAGCTGGCCTGGCCGGAGCGCCAGCAGTGCGCAGCGAAGTCCAGTTGGCCGCTGGCCAGCCGCTGCAGGCGCGCCGGTGCCTGCAACTGCCAGTCCTGGCCGCCGGCCTGGATCCGCCCGCTGGCCAGGCGCCCACGCCAGTCACCCTTGTTCAACTGGCCATCCAGGCCGAGGTCGAGCTTGAGCTGCGGGCCGTCCAGCGCCAGGGTCAACGCTTGCTGGCGAATGTCGCCTTTGCCGTGGGCCTGCAAGGTGCCCAATGCCGTGTCACCCAGGTGAATGCCGCTGGCCTTGAGTTCGATCACGCCGCGCTGGGCGTTGTCCAGGCGGGCATCCAGGTCCAGCTGCTGCAAGCGGTTTTCCGCCTGGGCCAGCCGCTGGCCCTGCAGGGTCAGCGTACCTTGCGGGGCCTGCAAGGTGCCGGCGACGTCCAGCCGGCCCTTGACCTGGCCCTGCAACCTTGGCCACAACTGGCCCAGGCGCGGCAAGTCAAGGTCGACCCGCCCGGCCAGGCGCTGCTGCAGGCTGCCACTGCCATTGATGCGGTTATCCCCCAGCTGGATTGCCAGGGCGCCCAAGGTCCAGCTCTGCCCTGCCCCCTGGGCCTCGACCTTGAGCATTGCCGGCTGGCCGCGCAGGCGGCCTTTCAGGTCAAGCTGGGCATCGAGGCTCAGGGCGTCGCCTTTCATCTCGCCTTTGCTGCGCAGCGGCCCCGCCAGGGTACCCGGCAGCTCGGCCAGCCAATAGGCCGGGTCGAGCGCCGACAACTGCAGGTCGACATCCCATGCCAGGGTGTCAGCAAAGCGCACGGCGACACTGCCGGCAGCCTTGCCTTGCCCGGCGCTCAGCGCCAACTGCGGCAGCTTCACCTGGCTCAGGTCACCTTCAAACGGGCTGGCCAGGCTGAACGCGCCGGCCGGGCCATCCAGGTCGCCATTGAAGGTGCCCTGGTAGTTGCCATCGCCATAGTGCACCTGGGCCATGAACCGCTTGAGGGTAACCTCGGGCGGCGTCTCCAGTGGATACAGGCGCAGCCACGGGAAGTCCTGCCAGTCCAATTGGGCGTCGGCGACCAGGCCTTGCTGCCAGTCAGCCGTGGCTTGCAACTTGACCCGCTGGGTATCGCTGGCGTTCAGGTCCAGGGCATCGAGCCTGGCACCTTTGCTGTCGACCAGCCCGGACAACAGCAAGGCGATCGGCGACTGCTCGGCCGGCAGGCTGGCCGACCCCGACAGTTGATAGCCCTTGAGCAGGTCGCCCCGGGCGTCAAGCTTGAGCTGGTTGAACTGCACGGTGTCGGGCAACGAGGCGGCCGGCTTGAATGCCTCGGAGCGGATCTGCAAGGTCGCCGGCAGGTGCTCGGCCAACGCCTGCAATTGCCCGTTCAGCGTGGCGTCAAGGTAACCACTGCTGGTGCCGGCGAGTTTCAGGGTTTTCTGCAGCTCGCCGGTGGCGGTCAGCGCCAGCTGCCACGGTTTGCCGTCCACCGCTGGCAGTTGCAGCTGCGCCTGGAGTTGCACCGGCCAGTCAGCTTCGGGCTGCAGGTCGCCCTGCAGGTTCAATTGCAGGTCATCGCGCTGCAGGTGCAGGCTGTCGATGCGCAGCCCGGTATTGGTCCAGTGCGCCGCCAGTTGCAAGTCGCCAAGCAGGTCGCTGCCATCCAGGCGCAACTGGCCAACCTTGACCTCACCCAGTTCGATGGCCAGCGGCAAGCGCAGGGCCGGCAACTGCAGCGGGCCGCTGTCGGCCGATTCGGCGCTGGGCGCAAAGGCCATGTCGATGCGCTGCGCCTGCAACTGGTCAATGCACAAGGTAGAGCGCAGCAGGCATGCCGGCGACCAGGCCAGCAGCGGTGCCTGCACCTCTACCGTGCTGCCGGCATCGGCCCAGCTCAGCCGGCTGGCTTGCCAGCTACCGGCCAGGCGGCCCTGGAAGTCAGCCACCTCAAGCCCGGGCACCTTGCCCAGCACCCAGCGGCTGCCGGCCTCGGTCCCCAGCAGCAGGCCGAGTGCCAGGCCCAGGCTTGCGGCTACCCCGAGCAGGCCCGCCAGAATGTACTTGATCACGCGTTTCACAGCTCAGGCCCCATGGAAAAGTGCAGGCGAATTCCCCCTTCATCATCCAGCGCCTTGGCCAGGTCCAGGCGCAGCGGCCCGACCGGCGACACCCAGCGCACGCCAAAACCGACACCGGTCTTGAGGCTTGGCAGCTCCAGATCGTTGAACGAGTTGCCTTGGTCGACGAAGGTTGCCAGCCGCCACTTTTCGGTCAGCGAATACTGGTACTCGACACTGCCGGCGACCAGGTAGCGCCCGCCAATGCGGTCGCCGTCGCTGTTCTTCGGTGACAGGGTCTGGTAGTCATAGCCACGCACGCTCTGGTCACCACCGGCGAAGAAGCGCAGCGACGGCGGAATGTTGTTCT
>RCUU01000710.1_pt1 | contig 17639 bp, 10 predicted proteins | sample 2166211 | NCBI WGS metagenome assembly RCUU01 (sample SAMN09932620, study PRJNA488358) | compost metagenome | feature: garden; material: soil; isolation source: compost soil in phenylacetic acid-enriched culture | place: Germany: Experimental Botanical Garden Goettingen | collected 2016-01-27
TCCGCTGAAGCAGGTCATGGTGCAACCGGGATCTCCAAATCGAACGTTGCCAATCAGCAACGGCGGCAGTGGAGCTGACAAGGACATTCCTGCTTACTTTCCGGGAAACCCGAGTGGTGAAAAGAATGCACTTCACGCCCAAAGCGGCAATCTGAACCTTATCCATGCTTTGCAGGAGAGAGTCAGCAAGCAGCAAAGCATCGAGATTCCTGTAACAACAGGATATCGCGTAATTCATTTCCCTGGGAGTGAACCGGAAACCCCGACTGGCGGAACAGAGCGGGTAGAACAGCACAAGGGAAGCAGACTTATGCCGGATTCCCGCGGATCCCGGCAGCGTGAATCCTTCATGGACAATGTCCCGCAGCATTTGCATGCAGTCCATCATCAGCTGCAGACGCTGCGGACCTACACTTCATCTAAAAGTGCTTACGCCTACAAGATTGAGCACCCATTGATACAAAAGCGGGAACTTGCTGTTCATCGGAGTGAACAGGCCGGGCAGCCCATAACCTTGGCACGGAAACGTAACAGCGAGGCAGTCTCAGGCTCTGCCGGGACCGCTGTGGAAGCACAGCATAGCCCTCCATCCTTGAATTTCAGGCCAAGCCAGGGTTCCCCGCCTTACACAAGCCCCAGCCTTCAACTGGGCTTAGGCCCGGGGGTTGCAGCTGCGCTGGAGAAGCTGGAGAACTGGCGGCATCCCCAGAACCCGCTGCAGCAGGAGCCTGCGTCATTGCATAAAATGCCGCAGCCCTTGGCCGTCCGGCGCCTTCTGCTTCTTGCCGCTCCGTCAGAATCCCAGGGTGGAATTCAGCTGCAGGGTTCAACCCAGCTCAGCAGCACTGAGCGTTCAGCGGATGCTAGCGGCCCGCTGTCAGAAGCGCCTAAGCCTGGCTTGGTTCATACGGCCGGGGAGCCTGGAGCGCCTTCCGTACAGCGGAGGAGAGCGCGCGGGAGCTTATCCGCCACTGCCGGGCCGGAACAAAAGGAGCACATCCCGCCCGAAGGCAGGTATTCCCGCCTGATTCTGCGGAAGCCGGAAGCAGCCAAGGCTGCAGGGCAGGAGCCGGTTCAGCAGCAGCCGGAGGCGGTGCTTCAGGAGCGGGCCGTTCAGCAGCAGCTAAAGGCCCGCTCATCCCCTGTTGCAGCGGCCCCGGCTGCCACAATGGACACGGCGGAACTGAATCAGCTGGCTGAACGGGTCTATCAGGTGCTGGAAAAGAAAATGGCGATCCGCAAGGATCGGAGGGGGCTTAGATAATGGCGGAAAAAGCGAAAATTATCCCCCTGGATATGGGCGGTGGGGCCATTGAGGTGATGTTCAACCCCAATGAGTACACCGTATCATTCGAAGGTAAATATACCGGGGAGAAGAATAACAAGCAGTTTCAAATCACGGAAACACCGGAATTCAAGGTGTCCTTATTCTATGATACCTATGAAAAACGCACGGATGTGCGCAAGAAGACCAAGCTGCTGACCTCGCTGCTTGATCCCAAGGTCAGCGGGAAAAGCACGAAAAAGCCGCCGGTGTGCATGTTTGTCTGGGGCGGCTTCACCTACCGCGGCCTTCTCAGCAAGATTGAGCAGAAGTTCACGATGTTCATGGAGAACGGCACACCGGTCCGCTCGCTGCTGGACGTTACCTTCATTACGGATGAGCCGGACAAAACCGTGGAGGACAGCCAGGGACTCAATGCCTGCCGTAAGCTGTGGGTGGTCAAAAGCGGTGACCGGCTGGACCTGATCGCGAATGAAGCGCTGAAGGAGCCGCTGGCGTGGCGCAGGATTGCCGAGCTGAACCGGATTGTCAATCCCATCGGCTTTCCTGGAAAAAACGATATCGGGAGGACTCTGGTCATCCCGGATTAAGGCGGGGGTTACATGGGCACCAGTGTAGCGAATTATAAGATTGAGCTGAATGGAAGCAAGATGTCTGCAGAGCTTACAGCCGCGGTCGAGGGAGTGACGCTGGAGGAGGAGCTCAATCTGCCGGCTTTATTTTCCATTCAGATGAATATGGTCAATTCCGGCAGCGGGACGTGGCGGGGAACCGACCTCAAGAGCATCAAGCCGGGAGACAAAGTGAAGCTTTCGCTTGGGCTCGACAAACCCCAGCCGCTGATCAGCGGAGAGGTGACCTCGCTCGACCTCAATTTCTCCGAGCATTCCGTGCTGGAGATTCGCGGGTACGACCTGCTGCACAGGCTCCGGATGGGGACGAGGAGCAAAGCTTTTCTCAAGAAAAAGGACAGCGATATCGCCTCGGAAATCGCCAAAGAGCATGGCCTGACACCTGTGGTTGATGATACCGGGGCCGTCTACCCCTACATATTCCAGAACAACCAGAGCAATTATGAGTTTCTGCTGGAGAGGGCGGCGATGCTGGATTACGAGCTCTATGTGGACGATAAAAAGCTGTATTTTGTCAAATCGCGGTCTGTCAAAGCTCCGGGGCTGCCGGAGATGGCCTTTAAGAAGGATTTTGAACGGTTGAATCTGGAGCTGCGGGCACTGACCCGGGGGAGCAAGGTGAAGGTAAAGGGCTGGGATGTGAAGGAGAAGAAGGAGCTGGAAGCCGAAGCGAAAACCGGAGACGAGACGACCAGGATGGGCGGAACAGAATCCGGGTTCTCCTTAAGCGCCAAAGCCATCGAAGAATCGCCGATTTCGATCATGGCAGAGAATCTGCTGGATATGAACGAAGCCAAACTGCGTGCTTCCGCCGCCCACAACAGCCGTCTGCGCGACTTCATCGCCGGGGAGGGCATGTGCTGGGGGAATCCGCTGCTCCGTGCCGGACAGACGGTGAAGCTGCTGGGCCTGGGCGACCGCTTCAGCGGGATCTATTATATTGTGTCTACGGTTCACAAGATTGACAGCAAGGGGTACACAACGACTTTTAAGGTGAAGAGGACTGGCCTATGAATGAAGGACCCGGAATTAGCAATTTTGTCGACAGTATCATGAGCGAAGGCCGGATCTTCGGGGTCATGGTAGGGGTCGTGATCAACAATGACTCTGCGAACCATGCGGACAAACCGGGGCCCGGACGGGTGAAGGTGAAGATCCCGCTGATGGGCATGCAGGAATCCAACTGGGCACGTATGGCTTCCTGGATGGCGGGGAAGGAACGGGGGGCTTTTTGTCTGCCTGAGGTGGACGATGAGGTGCTGGTTGCCTTTGAGAACGGGGATGTCAACCGTCCCTACGTAATCGGGGCCTTGTGGAACGGCAAGGATACACCACCCGAGACCAACAAGGACGGCAAAAACAATATCCGGATGTTTAAGTCCCGCAGCGGACATATTCTGCAGTTTGCTGATACCGACGGTGAAGAGAAGATTACACTCACCTCTGCCAAGGGGCATGTGATCCGGCTGGATGACAAAAGCGGGGCGGAGCAAATCGAGATTGCCGATAAGTCAGGAAAAAACAAAATCGTCATTGATACCAAAGCCAATAAACTGTCTGTTCTGTCGGGACAGGATATCGAACTATCCGCCCCGGGCGGCAAGCTGTCCCTCTCTGCCAAAACGATTGAAATGAAGTCTTCAGCCGGCACCAAGATTGAAGCCTCTGCGGGGATGGACGTCAAGGCAGCGGCCAGCATGACGATCAAAGGAGCTACGGTCAATATCAATTAGGGAGGAGAGATTATTTATGGGACAGCCTGCCGCGAAAAAAGGCGACCGCATTCTGGCCACCGATACGCATATCGTGATGCTTCCAGCCGGAGCTGCGCTCGTTCCAACACCCTTGCCCCATCCGTTTACGGGCATTCTGGACGGTGCGCTCAGCACGAACGTCAAGATAATGGGGCAGCCGGCAGCTACGGTGGACTCTACGGCAACGAACACACCGGCTCATGTTCCTCAGGGGGGGCCTTTTCAAAAGCCTCCAAAAAATCAGGGGAAAATCACCGCCGGAAGCGCTAGCGTAAAAATCAACGGAAAAATGGCCGCCAGAAACAGCGATCCGGCACTGACGTGCAATGATCCGGCCGACCTGCCTGCAGGCAAAGTGGTTGCGGCGGGAACGGTCTTAATAGGAGGCTGAATGATGGAAGTTATAGATTTTTTGGGACGGGGCTGGAAATATCCCTTCGCAGTCCAAAGGGGAAGCATAAATCATTCGGATGGAGAAGACTCCATCCGGGAATCGATCATCCTGATCCTTTCAACCGCCCGTGGCGAGCGGGTGATGAGGCCGGATTTCGGCTGCAGGCTGAACGAGCTGGTATTTGCACCCAATACGATGAGCACCGCCACATTGCTGAGAAGCTTTATTGAAGAAGCGCTGCTGAACTGGGAGCCGCGGATTGAAGTGGATGACATTACGGTCACCCCGCGTTCCGACCAGTCCGAGCTGGAAGTGTCCATTGACTATACCATCAGGGCCAGCAACAGCAAATACAATCTGGTCTATCCATTCTTCCTTGAAAGCGTGGGGAAATAATGCCAAACATTGTGCCTACCATTGACAAGCGGAATCAGGAACAGCTGGTTCCGGAGCTTAGACGCTTAATTTACCAATACTGCAGCCGGGAATGGACGGATTTGACGGAGCTGGAAGCGGACAAGAAGGTCGACGCTCTGGTCCATATCTTCACCCATATGATGGGTAAAGTGATTGACCGGCTCAACAAGGCGCCCGAGAAAAATTTTATCTCCTTTTTGAATCTGATCGGCATTCATCCCACACCGCCGAGAGCTGCCAAAGTACCTCTGCTGTTCAAGCAGAAGCAGGAGGCGGACCAGATCCATACGATTCCGGCAGGGACCAAGGTATCGGCCCAGCCCGAGAATCAGGCGGAGGTCATTTTTGAGACCGAAAAGGATTTGACGGTCATCCAGCCACGGCTGGTGAGAGCCGTCAGCCTTGATCCCGAAGAAGACCAGTGGAGCAATCAGGATTACCTCTTCGCCGGGGAGCCCTCCGGCCACAGCGCCAAATTGTTCAGAGGCGATTCAACGGTAGTCCACAGGCTGTACCTGGGACACTCGGAGCTGCTGGGATTCGGGGAGGCGGGCAGCCGCTTGTCAGTGTATTTCAACAAGCCTGAAGCAGCTCTATCTATGGCTGCGGAGAGACAAGGCGAGGCTGAAGGCCTCCTGCTGGATATGGAATGGTTCTGCTTCGATGCTGAGGGGAACTCAGTTCAGCTGATTCCGGAGATAGCTGAGGTAGCGGAGGATACCGCATGGAGAGCTGTGTTTCGGTTCGGTCATCTGTCCGGGGTTCATACGAAGACGATTGCCGGTTATGAACAAGCCGAGGTTCGGCGCGAATGGTCCAATAAGTGGATATTTGCCGAACTGAAGACACCTGTAACTACGGCTGCCCCAATGCCGGATATTGAGGACATCCGCATAGAGCTTAATGTGGTAAGCCCTATACCGATGGCTCCGGATTTGGCGGTTAACAATGGCACGCAGCTGGATATGGGCAAAGATTATTATCCTTTCGGAGAGAAGCCCAAAGTGAATGACACCTTTTACATTGCCTGCAGCGAAGCTTTCTCCAAAGCTGACGCACAGATTACACTGCACATTGAGCTGTCCGATCCGGAAATCAGCAAGCTGCCGGATACCCCGTATGTAAAACTGGGCTGGGAGTACTGGAACGGCAAGGAATGGCTCATCATCGACAGCCTGGAAGAGATGCCGGACACAGATGCTGCGGCAGCAGGAGACAGCGTGGGCAGTACAGCCAGTCTTACTGCTAGCGGAACATTGAGATTCCAGTGTCCGGGGATCAAGCCGCTGCTCCTGAACGGAGAAGAGAGCTACTGGATTCGTGTCCGCATCACCGGCGGGAATTATGGCGAGGAAGCGAAATATGAATATGAGGATGAAGCGGTCAAGCTCGGTGAGGGAAGCATCAACGTGGCCAAGCTGAAGGTTACGCCAGCGACCTATGCGCCCCCTTCCCTCCGCAAGCTCAGCATTGCCTACAGCTATTCGCTGGAGGCGCATCCGCAAACGGTGCTCACGGAGAATAATTTCAGCTTTGAGGATAAGACGGCAGCCTGTCTTGCGGAAGGGGAGTTTTTCAAGCCCTTTTACCCCTGTGCCGAGCTTTCGCCTACGTTCTACCTGGGTTTCGACCGTAACATTGGCAATCTTCCGGTTTCGCTCTTTTTCCCGTTAACCGGAGAACAGCTGGGGCGTCCGGTTGTGGCCTGGGAGTACTGGGACGGCAGAAGATGGCTGACATTAAGTGTCAATGACGAGATCAGGGGCTTCACCCGCAGGGAAATCCTGCAGTTTGCCGTGCCAATGGATATTGAGCAACGCGCGCTGTTTGGAACCGAGCAGTATTGGATTCGCGCCCGGCTGGACGAAGGACGTTTTGAGGTCTATCCCCAGGTTGACGCTATCTCCTCTAATGCGGTGTGGGCGCGCAACTCCTATTCGGTTGCAGGCGAGATTCCAGGATCAAGCAATGGCGAAGAGAACCAGAGCTTCCAGTTATCGAAGACACCTGTGCTGCCTGGCCAGAGTCTTCTGGTCCGGGAGGCATCGGGACAAGGTGAATGGGTGCAATGGGAGGAAGTCGATACCTTTTCCTTGTCCGCATCGGACGGAAGGCACTACATGCTGGACAGAAGCAGCGGCATACTCATGTTCGGTGACGGCAGGAACGGGATGATCCCGCCTACCGGGACCGATAATATCAAATGCGATTACAAGCATGGCGGCGGGGCAGCCGGCAATGTCGCTGCAGGAGCCGTAACGAAGATATGGGACAGCTTCAGCTGGCTGGATTCGGTAACCAATCCGGTCGCGGCGGACGGCGGATTTGACCAGGAGGAGGCCGACCAGGCTAAGATCCGCGGGCCGCATACGCTGAAGAGCTGGGACAGGGGCGTAACCGCAGAGGACATGGAATGGCTGGTGCGGGAGGCCACGCCCCAGATTGCCAAGGTGAAATGCCTCAGCGCCATGAACCGGGACCTGGAATTCGTCCCCGGTACAGCCACAATCATTGTGGTGCCGGAAACAGACGAGCCGAAGCCGGTTCCCAGTCAGGAACTGCTCAGTGAAATTGAGGCCTATCTGTGTGAACGCGCCTCGGCGGCACTGGACACGGATGTGCCGGGAATTGAAGTGACCGGCCCTGATTATGTACGGATTGGAGTGGAAGCAGCCGTTGCCTTCACCTCGGTAGAACAGCGGAAGGTGGCGGAGGGCCGCATCATTGACAACCTGAAGCAGTTTTTTCATCCGCTCTATGGAGGGGACGGGAACATGGGCTGGGATCTGGGCCAGAACCTGTACGTCTCCGAGGTCTATGCTGTGATTAAGAATACGCCAGGCGTTGATTATGTCGCAGGCATTGCCATCAAGGCTTCAGTGCAGTGTTTTACAGTCAGTATTGAACCCTTGGAGAGCGGCCCCTATAAGCCTCTCGCCGCTTACCCGAAATACAGTGCCGTCAGATCCGACGACAACGCCATTCAATATGCGCTTGCCGAGCGGGTGGAGGCCGGAAGCGAAGTGAAATCGCTGGTGCTTAAAGGCTTCAAGGAAAAAGGAATCATCAGGCTGCGCTACAGAACCTATGAGCCGGTGGAGCTGATCGTTGTATCCATTGACGGGGACATCCTGGAATGCCAGACTCTGGACGGACAACCGCTGGAGCGAAGCTATCCCGAAGGCAGTGACCTTGAATTTGACATCACCGATGATATGACGGTCCGCACGTATATTCTGAACGGAGTAGCTTCAGGTGCTGAATCGTTTTTTGTGAAAATCGCCGTGTTTGAGCCGAAGGATATTGTCTTCTTAAGCAAGACCGGTGAGTATGTCAATACTACGCCGCTCAAGATCCGCCGGATCAGCTCGGAAAATATCTTTCTGGAGGAGGATGAGCTGGTATATGGCGGGATGCATCTGGTGAACAAGCCGGTAGAACACATCTTTCCATATCTTCTGGATAAAAATACGGGCCTGCTTCATGATTTGACCGGAACCTCGGAAGACTGCCGGCTTGCGGCCATCCTCAAGGAGGACCGGAAGTTTCTGGCCGGCCTTACTGCTGCTCCCGGGACAGCAGTACGGTGCCCGTATTGTTTTCCCTCGGAGCCGTAAATTGACTACAGAAAGGAGGAAGACCCATGCCGCTTCCAGTACCAAACCTGGATGATCTTGGATTTAATGAGCTTGTGGCCGATGCCAAAACGCTGATCCCGCTCTATGATCCGGAATGGACGAATTATAATCCCTCCGACCCCGGCATCACGCTGATTGAGCTTTTTGCATGGTTCAGCGAAATGGTGCTGTACCGGATTGACCAGGTTACAGAGGAGAGCCAGCTGCAGTTTCTTAAGCTGCTGGGCGTAACCTTGGGAGAAGAAGAGAATATGACAAATGGGATTCGGCGCGCGGTAACGCAGTTCTCGGAGTGTTACAGAGCCGTAACAGCGGCGGATTTCCAGCTTTTGGCCAAACAGGGCCTGCTTGCAGTCCCCGGCATCCTGGACACCTATCCCGATCTTGCGGTGCGCACCCTCTGTCTGATCAATACGGATATGGAGAACGGCACCGGGGTGAACAAAGAGGCCTTCGGGCATGTTTCTGTGATTCTGGTGCTGCAGACTGATAATCAGAAGGATCTGCTGAGGGAGATGACGGAGATTAAGCAAAGCGTCAAAGCTTATCTGGATGCCCGCAAGCTGCTGACTACATGTGTCCATGTGGTAGAGCCTGATTACTGCGATGTTGTGATCGACATGATCGTTTCTTCTAATGACACAAGCATAGGCAGCAAGGTTCACGGCAGCATTATCCGTTTTCTTGATCCGGTAAGCGGAGGAGAGGAAGGGCAGGGCTGGCTTCCGGGGAGGAAGCTGTACGCTTCGGATTTGTATCACCTTGTAGAAGGCATCCCCGGAATCAATCATGTAACCAGTGTGGCTCTGGATTCCCCGGATCTGCTGCCGTTTCAATTATTTAAGCTGAAGGACCTGAAGGTTGAGGTGGAATCATGAGCAGCCAGAATGATTACAGTTATGTGCAGTACCTTCCAAGAGTGTTCCAGCAGAAAGCAGGGGAACCGGACGAAAAATTTTTTCTGGGCCGGTTCCTTATGGCCTTCGAAGCCATGTTGTCCGGCAAGACAGGTGCAGACGGGAGAGAGTCTGTAGGGATTGAGGCGCTGCTGGATGGCTTGCATCAGTATTTTGACCCCGGCCTGACCCCTTCCCAGTTTCTGCCCTGGCTGGCAGGCTGGGTAGGCCTGGAGCTTGAAGAAGGCCTCGAATATGACGGAGAGCCGGATCATCAGGAAAGGCTGCTTTCCCCTTCTCAGATCCTTCCTCTAGCCGCAGTCCGCAGTACAGTTAACCGCAATCTGATCGGCAGCATTGTCCAGCTCTACAAAAAACGCGGAACGCTGGATGGGCTCGCGGAATACTTGCAGGTGTATGCGGGTGAGGAGGCGTCCATCCACATCAATGATTATGAAGAGCCTGTCCGCTGCGGCAATTCACAGCGTGTGGGCATCAATACGATGGTGGGAGCGGCGGAGCCGAGCTATTTTTCCGTTCATGTCATCCTTCCCGCATACAGCCGGAGTATCCTGCAGAACAAAGTGCAAATCCTGCAAGAGGTGATCCGGAAGGAAAAACCTTTTCACACCAATTCCAGCCTGAATATTGAAGTTCCGAAGATGTGCCTTGGGGTCTACGGACGTGTTGGAATGGAGACCTTGCTCGGGGGTATGACAGAGGATTAGAGAATAGAGATCGGAGGCAAGCGAATCATGGGAAAAGAATTTGCAAGAATGCGTTACTTTGACGGACTCTTCCTGAATGCGGAGGATTATAAGCTGGACCAGGATTTTTACCTGCGCCTGCAGCGGCTGCATAACCGCTATCTGCATACCTGGGGCATTGTCTGCGGCTTGAAGGTGCTCCCTGTGCTGGATCAAGGGGAATACATGAAGGTGAAGATTGCCGAAGGCCTGGCTCTGAATCAGGCAGTGATTGAAGACGCTGCCACTAAGAAGAAAGAGAGCATCAGCCAGGAAATCCTCATTTATGAGGGACATCCGGACAATCCGGTGGATCTGTCTGAGTATAACGCCAACGAAAGCATCTATATCTGGGTCAGCTATGAAGAGATGGACACCGACCGCAATATTGAGCGGGGCCAGGGAGAGAAGATTCACATCTGGGAGCGGGGGCGGATCAGCCACGGTACCCGGAGGCCTGACAGCTCTGAGCATATTGTTCTGGCCCGGGTTGTCCCGCGTAAGGACAGCAATGGAATCGTAATCGACAGCGCTTGTATTTTCGATTATGACAGTGACGCGGCCCGCACGCCACTCCGGACCTACGCAGGTGCGGCAGGCAAGAAGATGGTTACAGAGAAGCTGATTATCAAAGCAAAGAGTGAAGACAGCATCGACAATATGGAGCTGAATGAAGAAACACTGGCTGCTATGCCTTCGGTGTATACGCTGCAGGAGGGCAAGGTGCTGGAGGTCAGCGCACCTGAGACCCGTTTTACCGGGGCTGTCAATATAGCCGGAGATTTAACGCTCCAGGGTGAGCTTATTCTGCAGAGCAAGGATAAATCGCAAAGTGAAATGCGGATCATGAACAGCTTCGTCGAGGTCAACAGTCCCAATACGGATGATCCGGATTATGAGTTTCCAGGACCGCGGGATGGCGGACTTGAAGTCTACCGCGGCGACGGCGGCATTCATGATGCACGGATCGTGTGGGTGGAGGCCGATCAATGCTTCAAAGCCGGACTGGGGACCGATCTCAAAAAAATCGCCTATGGCAACGAGTGGGACAGCCTGATCAAATATGAGTTCGCCGACCTGCTGCACAGACACAGCAAGCTGTCGTCACCGGGCGGATCGTCGGTTGGCTTCAACAGCTCCGGCAAGCTTTTCAGCGATGCGGATCTGGCGCTCAAGGACGGGACAACCTTATGGCTGAAAGGCACGAATCCGGACACCATTGACAGCTCGCATGGCCTCGGATGGTTCGGAACCGGCAAGCCTTTCGCCGCTGCTGAGGTGGACGGCCCTGTATTATTCGGGAACAGCGGCGGTGTTCTGGGCACAAGAACGGCTAACAGCGACGGCTCCCGGACAGATAAACCGGTTCTCTCCTGGAATAAAACCGGATATGTCGGAATCGGCCCCCGGAAGGCCTTAGAGGATTCCCTGGATGTCGATGGCAGCCTGCGTATCCTCAGCGGCAGGAACCCAGTCCGCTTCACATCTGCGTGGTCGGGGTTCCCCGACAATCAAATTAACGGCGCAGAGATCAGCAATGACATCACCGATCACAAGGCCCTGATGATTGTAGGCAACCAGTCAGCCGGGCAGGGGAGAAAGGTTGCGGTCTGGGACCGTCTCGATGTGAACGGATTTCTGTACGTGAACGGTAAAATGCAGGCCGCACAGGAAATCATTCCAAGTGCAGGCAAAGGCGAGCACAACGGCATCATCTTTCCGGCCAACCCGGGCGGCGGCGGTGCGGATCTCGCATGGATCAAGTACTATCCGCGCACCGGTGAGGATTGCACGCTGGAAATCGGCACCTCCAATGACGCGAATGATCATATCTCGCTGAATGCTTCCGGCAATGTAGGTATTGGCACCCTGACTCCGGCGGACAAGCTGGATGTGGCCGGGGAGCTGCGTGTCCTGAGCGGCAAGAATCCGATCCGGTTCACCTCGGGCTGGTCAGGATTTCCGGATCAGGCCCGGAATCAGGCTGAAATCAGCAACGACACCACAACCTACAAATCCTTGATGCTTGTGGGCAATTCCTCCTCGCCGGACGGCAGACGGAAGGTCGCGGTCTGGGATCAGCTGGATGTGAACGGGTTCCTGCAGGTGAACGGCAGCGCCCGCATTACAGGGGATCTGCAGATTACAGGAAGCATCAAGACAGATGTGTTCAACTTTGACGGGCGATTCAAAAAGCTGGATGTAGCAGATAATTTTGCCGCTTATGTACGCTGTGCCGATTTCTACATCGGCTATTCCGGACGCCGTGGAGCTCCCGGCAGAGCCTTGGTCGATAACGGTAACCATCTGGTGCTCAATTACGGAAATGATTGGTCCTACGCCTCGGTTCACAGCAGCCTTGAGGTGAAAAATGCGCTGATTCCCAGCGCGGGCAGCGGCAATAACGGGATTATCTTCCCTTCCGATCCCGGCGGCGGCAGCGGTGACTCGGCTTGGATCAAGTTCTACCCCACCAGCGGGGAAAACTGCGTGCTGGATATCGGCGTATCCAATGATGCGGGCGACCGCATTTATCTTCATGCCAGCGGCGGTGTCTATGCCAACGGCAGCATGTACTGGTGGTCTTCACGCGAGCTGAAGGACAACATCGCCGATATTCCGGTCAAAGAAGCGAAGCAGCTGCTCGATGGACTGAACCCGGTTTCTTTTAAATACAAAGGAAGCACGAAGGAAAGAACGCTTGGTTTTATCGCTGAAGAGGTGCCTGCAGTTCTGGCGGACCCCGATCAGCGGGCAATCAGCGGGATGGATATCATCGCCGTTCTGACCAGTGTGATGAAAGACCAGCAGAAGGCTATTGCCAGAATGCAAAAACAAATCGCAACCCTGCAGGGTGCCTAAATAATGGAGGATGAAATGATGAAGGAACAATTGGAGACTCGCATGAAAGAACTGAAGTCAGAGCTCGAATCCGGGCGGCAGATGCTGCAGGAGCTCGACGAGAAGCGCAGCAATCTGGGATATGCCATGACACGGATCAGCGGGGCCATCCAGGTGCTGGAGGAATTGTCTGCCGGGGAAGAGGAGTCCGTTCAAGACTGAACAAGCTGTAACTTTGAAAGCCGGGAGGAGTGGGATTGTGCCAAAGGATATGAAACGCATGAATTATTTCAACGGGCTGCTGCTGAAGGAAGAGGATTTAACGCTGGATCAGCATTATCATAAGCGCGTACGCGGGCTGCATAACCGTTATTTTCATAATTGGGGCGTCGTAACCGGACTTAAGGTCAATTCAAAAGAGCTGACCAAAGTAGAGATTGATCCGGGGCTTGCCCTGAACCGCGTCACCGATCCGGACAACAATGAAGAGATCAGCCAGGAAATTCTGGTCAGCGACACCCATCCGGGGAGGGTGCTGGATCTGTCCGGGTATAGCACCTCGGATCAGATCTATATTTCAGTCAGCTACAAGGAAGAGCTGGCAGACCCTGACTTGCTCAAGGGGGGCGGGCAAAACATTCATGTGTGGGAAATCGCGGAGATCAAAGCCAGCTCCCTGAAGCCTGAGGATGTGCGCAAGGACATCCTGTTAGGCCGTGTAACCCTGAAGCATAATCAGGACGGAGCGCTGAGCATCGACCGGATTTATGAGACTGACGTGGATGGAACGCTACTTGTAACCAGAGCCGTTGGCGGAGAAACGCTTAAGGCGGATAAAATTATTGTCGGATCGAAGGAAGATCCGGACCAGCCGTTCTTGAGCAACTCCGTAAAAGAGGACGGTGAAGAGGGGAATAAGCTTAATATTCACGCAGGCTTAACTGAATTTACGGGCAATCTGAGAACCGGTGCGATCAGTTCCTATGGCACTCTGGATGTGAACGGCGAGCTTTCTGTCACTGCCGGCAGCGAGCAGGTGTTCAAGGTTAACGATTCCGGCGACGTGGACATGTCGGGTTCCGTAGCCGTAGCCGGCCCCTTCTCTGCCAAAAGCGGGATTGAAGTCAGCGGAGGCATGGCTATTCTGGATGTGCCTCAGGTCATGGTTGGCGGAAATATGGTTACGCTCAACAATAATGCCAGTAAGGAAAACAGCAGCGGCGTTGAAATCATCCGCAAGGACCAGCCCAGCGCCAAGCTGCTGTGGGATGAACAGAGCAACGGGTGGATGATTGGAACCGATGAGAAAGAGGGTGACCCGGCTAGCGGCATGTTCCATGTCGCCTATGGTGCAAAGTGGGAGCAGCTGCACGGCGGCTCGCTTGCCGATAGCCTGCATACCCACAGCCAGCTGCATTCGGCGGACGGGAAGCCGGCTCTTCGCACCGATCCGCAGGGGAATATCCAGATCGACCAGACTCTGACCGTATCAGGAAGCCTGGTGTCCAAGCAGGGCGGACTGGAAGTCTTCCGGGGAGAAACGCTGCCTAATGCCAAGCTTGCCTGGAATGAGGCGGCGAAATCCTGGCAGATCGGCACGGCAAACGGAGATATGACGGATATCCCGGACGGGAAGCAGTGGGAAGAGCTGACTGGCGGCAGCAGCAATGCAGATGCTCTGCATACCCACAGACAATTCCATAATGAAGACAAAAGCCTGCTGGCGCTGGAAATTGGTGCTGACGGAAATGTGAATATCCCGCATGAGCTGATGGTCGGCGAGACGCTTACGGTCAACAAGCTGATTGTCCGGGAAGAAGAGGTAGTCATCAGGAAAGTGGAGCAGGAGGTGGCGGACAGCTTCCTGACTGTGAACAAAGCGGAGAATGATGCGGCACTCGGCAGCAAAGGCGGTCTGGACGTATACCGGGGCAGCCTGAATCCGAAGGCCCGCATGGAATGGAATGAGGGGGAGCGCAAGTGGAAAATCGGACTCGAAGGCAGCATGTCCGATATTCCGTATGGAACCAAATGGGATTCGCTGACGAACGGCTCGCCGGCCGATTCGGCTCACAAGCACAGTGTGCTGAGCACACCGTCAGGCGGAACGATCCTCTCCGCCGATGATCAGGGGAAGCTGACCGCCTCCGGGAATCTGGAGATTGGCGGAACCCTGCAGGGCAAGGGCAATGCCGAGCTCAAGGCTGATCTGAATGTGGGCGGTTCTGCTACCATCGAGGGCAACCTGACGGTAAAGGGCAAAACCACCTATGTGAATAAAGAAGATCTGGTTGTCGTCAGCAACCGGATTGAGCTGAACAAATTCGAAGGCAACAGCTCCGCCTTGAACCAGAGCAGCATTGAGGTCTACCGGGGGAAGCTGAATCCGAGCGCCAAGCTGGTCTGGAGCGAGACGGACGGCAGATGGAAGCTGGGGCTGGGAGACGAGCTGTCCAATATTGCGTACGGGAGCAATTGGGATGCGCTGACCGGAGGCGTGAGCTCGGATGCGGATGGCCTGCATCGGCACAACTCACTTAGTGACAGCGAGGGCAACACTGCAATCCAGGCAACCGCTGAGGGCGATATTGAAATTACGAACAGCGCCGAGGTACAGGGAACACTTACGGTCAACAACGGCGCGGATATCAGCGGCGGTCTGGCGGTGGAAGGCCTGCTTACGGTCGACGGCAACCTGATTGTCAAAGGCACCACGACAACCGTTAAGCGCGAAGATCTGGTCGTTACCAATAATGTGATCGAAATTAACAAGTTCGAAGGCGAGACGCCACCCGCGAACGAGAGCGGGATTGAGGTCTACCGGGGAGAATCGCAGCCTGCCGCCAGAATGATCTGGAATGAGAGTGAACGGAAATGGAAGGTTGGCATAGGCAGTGCCCTGGAAAATATCGCAAGCGGCAGCTCCTGGGACAAGCTGACGCAAATGGCGAGTGCGGATTCCCTGCACATCCACAGCCAGCTGTACAATCCGCAGACCGATATTCTGGCACTAAGCGCCAGTGCCGAGGGCGATGTGGATGTCCATCATGATCTGACAGTCGGCAGCAAGCTTACAGTGGCCGGAGACCTGGAAGTCCGGGGAGCTTCTGCCAGCATCGCCACCGGCGAGCTGGACATCGGCAGTCCATGGATCACGATCAATAAGGATGGCGGTGGGGTCTCTTCACTTTCCGGCGGCGGATTGGAGATCTACCGGGGACAAGACCAGCCTGGTGCCAAGATTTCCTGGGACGAGGCTAAGGATGAGTGGCAGCTTGCAACGCCTACGGAATCTGCCGCACTGGTTGTAGATACAGCAGGTAATGTCAATGTATCCGGTGGACTGAAGGCAGCTGATGCCAGCATCCTTGGTGCGGTGACCGCAGCCAGTGCAGCTATTGCCGGAACGGTGACTGTCGGTGACGGGCTTGAGGTACTCCAGGGAACGGAGACGAATGCACAGATCAAATGGGCGAAGGACCGCTGGAAGCTGGGGACAGCAGGAAAGACTGTACTCAGCCTGACCCGCAGCGGGAAAATGGGTGTAGGCACGGATAATCCGACTGAAGTGCTGGATGTGGCCGGGAAGGCCATCTTCCGGACGGAGGCGGAAATCGCCGGAGCTGCAACGTTTTCGGGTAAGGTCACTGCCCATAGCGAAGCGACATTCGAAGGGAATGCTGCATTTAACAAGGCGATTAGTGCGGTAGACCTTGCGGTAAGCAAAAATGCAGTTGTGGCCGGTAATGTTGTGGCCGGCGGCTTTGAAGCCCCGCGCGGGCTGGACAGTAGCGGCAAGGCACTGCCGAATGCACGGATCGTCTGGAATAACGTGCAGAAGGCCTGGTTCTATGGCGACGGAGTTACGCTCTCGGAATTCGGCACGGGCAAAGGCGGCCAGAACAAGCTCTACAATGCGCTTGGTGATACTATTGCCCTGTTTGCCGATTCCGAAGGTAAGGTAGGGATCGGAACCAACACCCCGCTGGCACTGCTGGATGTCAAGATAAAGGGCGGCAATACGGCCTTCAGTGTAACCGGAGCCGGGAATGTGGGCATCGGGACCTTTGCTCCCAAAGCCAAGCTTGAAGTGCAAGGGGACACCGCGATTACAGGAAACCTCAGTGCTGTAAATGCTGTTTTCTCCAAGGATTTGACGGTTAATGGTAACTTGACTGTTAACGGTGATACGGTGACAATCAACGCCGCTACCCTGGAAGTGGAAGACAATATTATCAGAGTGAATAAGTATGAACCTCAGGCAACCCCGATTGTGAAAAATGCCGGGTTGGAGGTATTCCGCGGCGGCACAGCACTTCCTGCCCAGCTGATGTGGGACGAAACCGCCGATGAATGGCGGGCGGGTCTCTCGAACTCGCTGAAGGCTATTGAGTTCAAAGGCCATACCCATCCGGAGTTTGCCGAACTATCCGGCGCACTGACCGTGGATTCCGGGAATATCGGCATCGGCACCTCTGCGCCTGCCGCCAAGCTGGATGTCAACGGCAATGTGGCCATTTCCGGTAAGCTGAACGCCGTAGACGCCGCTGTCAGCGGTACATTAACGGCCAAGGATGCAGCGCTGACCGGTACGGCAGCACTACAAGACGTAACGGTAAGTGGCGGGTTCACTGCGGAAAATGCCGTTGTCAGCGGTTCATTGACTGCTAAGGAAGCGGCTGTTACAGGCAATTTGACCGCGAAGGATGCTGTAATCAGTGGCAGCCTTACCCTCAGCGAGGGCATTGCAGTAGAAAGGGGAACCGACCCGAAAGCACAGATTCTGTGGAATGAAACCCTTGATGAATGGCAGGCTGGCGTAGCGGGCAGCCTGAAGCAGCTTTCGTACAGCGACCACACCCATCAGGAGCTGACGGATCTTACCGGTGTGCTGAAGATTGCTTCCGGGAATCTCGGGATTGGCACCGCAGCCCCAACCGCCAAGCTGGATGTGAACGGTAATGCGGTGGTCTCTGGCAAATTGACCGTCGTTGACGCTGGCATCAGCAGCACCTTAACCGTGAAAGACGCCACCG
>RCUU01000711.1_pt1 | contig 17626 bp, 15 predicted proteins | sample 2166211 | NCBI WGS metagenome assembly RCUU01 (sample SAMN09932620, study PRJNA488358) | compost metagenome | feature: garden; material: soil; isolation source: compost soil in phenylacetic acid-enriched culture | place: Germany: Experimental Botanical Garden Goettingen | collected 2016-01-27
TACAGCAGTTTGCTCTGTCACTGGACCAATACAGGCAATCTTGACGCCCGCCAGCAGCGGAAGCGGATCTTCAAGCCCCATGCGCCGCAGAATGCCGATAAAGTTCCGCACCGTCGAAGAACTGGTAAACGTAACCGCGTGAATCCGCTTCTCTTTCAGCAGCTTCAGCAGTTCCATATCATCCTCACCGGTCACCACAGTTTCATAAGTATCCACCTCGGTCACCTCAAGGCCAAGCTCCCGCAGCTTGTCCGCCAGCCACTCGCGCGCCAGATCGCCGCGCGGGAGCAGCACCTTCTGCCCCGGCTGCAGCCTTGGCCCGAAGGCTTCAAGCAGCCCCTCTGCCTGGAAGCGTCCAGGCAGCTCCTCAGCCATCAGCCCGCGCTGCGCCAGCGCCTCGGCTGTGGCCGGACCCACCGCGCCGATACAGGCGCGGTGCAGCCCGCGGACGTCCACCTTCAGCTCCGCGAGGTGGCGCCAAAAAAACTCCACGCCGTTCACGCTAGTAAAGAATACGTAATCGTATTCTTCCAGCGCCGCCAGCGCGGCGGCAATGCCTGCTTTCTGCTCGGTGCCTTCAGGCATCCTCGTCTCAATGACCGGGAACTCGTAGGGCTCGCCGCCGAGCTCCTCAATCCGGTCCACCAGCTCGCTCGCCTGGCTGCGGGCCCGTGTAACCACAATGCGCTTGCCGAACAGCGGCAGCGCCTCAGCCCACATGAGCTGCTCGCGCTGCAGCACAACCTCGCCGACAACGATGACCGCCGGCGACTGGAAATCCGCCGCCTTCACCTTCGCCTCAATGTCGGCAAGGGTGCCCGTCAGTGTCTCCTGATCCGCACGGGTCCCCCAGCGGACCAGCGCCACCGGCGTCTCCGGCGGCCGTCCATGCTTGATCAGTTGGGCGCTGATGTAGCCAATTTTGGCCACACCCATAAGGAATATCAGCGTCCCTGTTGCATTCGTCACTTTATCCCAGTGAATGGAGTGATCCAGCTTATCGGGGCTCTCATGCCCGGTAATGATCGAAAGCGACGAGGCCAAATCCCGGTGGGTTACCGGAATGCCGGCATATGCCGGAACACTGATCGCCGAGGTAACCCCCGGCACAATCTCATATTGGATGCCATGCCGGCGCAGCAGCTCCGCTTCTTCACCCACACGGCCAAAAATCGTCGGGTCCCCGCCCTTCAGCCGCACCACCGTCTTGCCCTCCAGCGCCAAATCTACAAGCAGCTGATTGATTTCCTCTTGCTTCATCGTGTGGCGGTCGGGAAGCTTGCCGACGTATATTTTTTGCCCGCCGGGCTTCATCCATTTCAGCAGCCTTGGACTGGCCAGCCGGTCGTACACCAGCACATCCGCCTTTTGAACACATTCCAGCCCTTTGACCGTAATCAGCTTCGCATCCCCGGGCCCTGCACCTACCAGATAAACCTTCCCCGTCATTTCCCTCATCCCCTTGCATCTGCCAAAATCTGTTCCGCTCCTCTGGCGATGAGCTTCCGTGCAACCTCTTCACCCACCTGCACCGGATCTTGCCCGCTGCAGGTTTCTTTCAGAATAACTGAACCGTCTGGTGTTCCCACCATTCCTGTCAATGTAATCCGCTTTTGGGAGGTAGACTTCGCAGCTTCCGCATCCAGCACCGCAAAAGCGCCAATCGGCACCTGGCAGCCGCCATTCAGCGCACCGAGAAAAGTCCGCTCCGCCGCAACCGTCAGCGCCGTCTGCTCGTCATTATATAACGCCAGCAGGCTCCGCAGCTCGGCGTCATCCACCCGGCACTCGATCCCGAGCGCGCCTTGCCCAACAGCGGGCAGGCAGACTTCCGGCGGCAAATACGCCGTCACCTGGTCCTCCCAGCCCATCCGTGACAATCCTGCTGCCGCCAGCAGAATCGCGTCGTATTCGCCACTCTCCAGCTTACGCAGCCGCGAGTCAATATTGCCGCGCACCGGCTCAATCTTCAGATCAGGTCGCAGCGCAGCAAGCTGGCTGGAACGGCGCAGGCTGCTTGTGCCTACGCGCGCGCCTTGCGGCAGGTCTTCGAGCGCAAGGCCGCCGCCCGAAACCAGACAATCCCGGGGGTCCACACGCCTCGGAACCGCACCGTTCATCAAGCCCTCCGGCAATTCGGAGGGCATATCCTTCATACTATGTACAGCCATATCGATCTCATGGGCCAGCATCGCCTGCTCAATTTCCTTGACGAACAATCCCTTGCCGCCCACCTTGGACAGTGTCACATCAAGAATCCGGTCGCCCTTGGTAACAATCTTATGCACCTCAAAAGTAAACCCAAACCCATGCTCCCCGCTCAGCCGTTCCAGATCCGCTATCACCTGTCCCGTCTGCGTGAGCGCCAGCGCACTTTGTCTGCTGCCTACAATAATCTTCCTCATGCTTCATCCCTCCTGGTAACCTGCCTCTGCCGTTGTTTCTCACGTGCTGGCCGCTTGCAGCTCAATTAACGGCACTTCTGCCGTTGTTTCTTTCGTGCTGGCCGTTTGCGGCTCAAGCAACGGCACTTCTACTCTATGATTCAGCCACTTCCAGCCTCGACGCCGAATTCAAAGGTACTTTTACTCTTGATTCAGCCAATTTCAGCCTACACACCACATTCAAAGGTACTTTTACCCTTGATTTAGCCAGTTTCAGCCTACACACCACATTTCAAAGGTACTTTTACCCTTGATTCAGCCAGTTTCAGCCTCCACACCACATTTCAAAGGTACTTTTACCCTTGATTTAGCCACTGCCAGCTTCGACGCCGAATTCAAAGGTACTTTTACTCTTGATTCAGCCACTGCCAGCTTCGACGCCGAATTCAAGGGTATTTTTACCTCTATCTCCCCTGTTTCGGCTAATTATCTGCCAGCGGCGTTCTCACTACAAGCTGTCAGTAGTGGTGCCAGCTCAATCCTTATCCTTCAAATTGCCAGACAGTTCTTGCATCTATTCCTATCCCACAAGTGGTCAGTAGCCCAGAGCATCTATCCTTAGCCGGCAAACTTCCTGTGGTTCCTTCATTTATTTCTATACCTACAGGTGTCAGCGCCCCTCATCGACCCCGGTTACCAACAGTTCCTCAACTATCTCAGGTTCGAGCAGCCCCAATACTCTACTCTTCAAGGTTGCGGGCGATCCAGTTGTCGATGTCGTCCGCGCTCCATTCTATAAAGGTGCCCCGTCTCATCTCATTCAACACATCAACATCCCCGAGTCTGCGCAAAAGGCGTCCGCGCAGCTCCGGCGGCAGCTCCCTGCGTTTGATCTCCGTGCGCAGACTGTGCAACCAGTCCAGATAGGGCTCGTATTCCTCGCCCAATAGCTCAGCCAGCTGCTCCGTGATCCTCGCAGCGGCCGACGGTCCCGCGCCTGAGGTCGACACGGCGACCGTCAGCCGCCCCCGGCGAAGCACGCCGGGGGTAATGAAGCTGCCAGCCTCGGCCCGGCTGGCTACATTCACCGGAAGGCCCAGGCAACGCGCCTCCTGGGCCACCGCCTCATTTACCGCCGCCTCATCGGTGGCGGCGTAGACCAGGAATGCCCCCTCTATGTCTCCGGGGGCATAGCGGCGGCTGATCCAGCTCAGCCGCCCCGCTTCAGCCAGTGCGGCTAATGCCCCGGTCAGCGAAGGGCTGACCAGAACCACCGCCGCTCCGGCTTCCACAAGTGCGCCCGCCTTGCGCTCCGCCACCGCGCCGCCGCCAACGACAACCACACGCTGGTCTTGCAGGTCCAGCATAATAGGGAAATACTTCACCATGATGCCACACTCCTACTCCTGCCATTAACACATTCACCGGCTTGCAAACGCAGTAACCATAAACCTTACCTCGAACCCGCTACGCTAGCTCCAACCCGAATCACCGTCAACTCCATCTCAACCTAACACCTCAATCTCCCACACCTGCATCAGCCAGTAATATCCTCAACTCATCTCATCCTTACATCCAACCCGCTACGCTAGCTCCAGCCCGAATCACGTCAACTCCATATCAACCTTACACTTCAATCTCCCACACCTGCATCAGCCAGTAATATCCTCAACTCATCTCATCCTTACATCCAACCCGCTACGCTAGCTCCAGCCCGAATCACGTCAACTCCATATCAACCTTACACTTCAATCTCCCACACCTGCATCAGCCAGTAATATCCTCAACTCATCTCATCCTTACATCAAACCCGCTATCTAGCTCCAGCCAGTACTATCGTTCAACACAACCTCAATTTTACTACTGCTGTAGCCGTAGGGAACCCCTTTAACCTATCATTATTTCTTATACATTACTTAGCGGATACTACTTAGCGGGCACTTAATTTCGTCCGTTACTTCAACCTTTAGCCAGTCAGAAGCTGTTTCACCGGACCACAGGGAAGCAATCACACACATATAATTTAGATGCATTCTTGCATGCATGACGGCAGCGATCACCCTACGTAATAGCTGCAATTTCCCACCAATTTTCATCATAATCACAATATCTGATCCGGCTTCTCATTCGGCTTCTATATAAACTGAACTTGTGATTTTTCTATTTTGGGATGGGTCGTGACTCCAGAGAATGTTTGGACTTCCAGCCGCTGCCCATCTGCAGATTTCTTGAATGTATACCGCTGTTCGCGGTTGAAATCCGCAGACAAAGGCGGACGCTACCGCTCCGTATGTATCCAAACTTCTCCTCCGCCATTTTTACCTTAATTGTAATATTTTCAAGTTCAATTTATATAGTACAATTTCTCATACGGCTGCATGAAGTGCTTAAAAAAAGGGAGGGGATATAAAAAGCTGTTTGGGCAGCTGTATATATCCGGCAGGAGAAGCAGTATTGGGGGCATAAGCCTGCTGTGCAGGAAGCCAACCACACAGCACTTCATACAGCATCTCACACAGCATTTCACACAGCATTTCACACAGCATCTCATGCCTCTTCTTATACCGGCATCACATACTGCCTCTTCACTGACCGCTCCCCATACCACTTCTTATATTCACTCGCACCCACTCACATACCGCTTTTATATTTCAACCGCAACGTCCAGAACCCGTGCCCCCGGGGCTAAATTGCCCTACCCTCCCCAGCCGTGAAACTCGGACCAGGAGTTCAGCAGAAAGTTCAGGATAATGAAGCCGTAACCGGCTATGGCCCAGCGGGCCATGGAGGTGCCGCTGCGGCGGGCGGAGCGCTTGAGGAGAATATAGCTGATATAGACCGCAAGACCGATCAGCGTGGTTAATACTTTGGAATCCTGGAACAGCGGTGTCCGGCCTTCGGCGACAATCGACATCCCGGCCAGCACCAGGGAAGCCAGCAGCAGGGGCACCCCGGCCAGAATCGCGGTATACGAATATTTGTCCATCGTCTCCAGGCTGGGCAGGCGGCGGATGCGGTCATCCCATTTTTTGTGCTTCAGCCGCGTATGCAGAAACAGGTACATTATCGCAAACACCGTCCCCAGTGTCAGTGCGGCAAAGCTCAGGTTGGCCAAAATAATATGCATCGCCAGCCACCCGTGCACCGCACTCCAGCTCTGCAGCGTATGATCCTCGGCGGTCAGCCAGACCCGGTTCAGCAGGAAGACGCTGAAGCCCGCCATGCTGAGCAGCAAAATCGTAAATTCTCCGCCCCGGGTATAGGCAATTGCAAGCGAGGTCAGCACAATGATGAAGGAGAACCAGAACAGGAAGTCATACGGTGTAAAAATCGGCAGTCCTTGCTCCTGGGAGAAGCGCACCGCAAGCCCGGCGGCCTGCAAAATCCCCACAACAACAAGAAGCCCTGTGCCCAGCCGCTTCCCGCCCGGATTGCGCTTCAGGCAATCCGAGAAAACAAACAGCAGGCTCAGGGCATATAGCAGCAGAGCGACATCATATATTCCGTTCAGCAGTTGCATTTGGTTCACCCGCCCAGCAGGCCTGCCGGGGCGAACACCGACTTCGGCAGCGTGAACTCACTGGCGGAGGAGCGTTCGGCTTCCTTGGGTTCCGGCTGCTCAGGGCGGGTTCCGTCAGGGTCAGAGCCAAGCTGCTCCTGAAGCGCGAAGATTTGTGTGAAATACTCCAGTGCTTCATTCCCCTGCTTGCCGCTGGACAACTCCTTGATCACATTGATCGGATCATGCATCATCTGGTTGACGATGCTCTTCGTGAGACGGCGGATCACCTTGCGCTGATGCTCGTCCAGTTCGGGCAGCTTGTTGAAAAGACTGTCCATCGTATCTTCATAAATCCCGTTGGATTTGTCCTGAAGCGCACGGATGACCGGCCGGACGCCAAGCGTCTTCAGCCACACCTGGAAGTCCTCCAGCTCCGCTTCGATCATGACTTCAATCTTGGCAGCTTCACTGCGGCGCATTTCCAGGTTGGTCTCCACAATGCCTTCCAGATCGTCAATATCGTACAGGAACACATCCGGGACGCTCGCCGCTGCCGGATCAATGTCGCGCGGTACGGCAATATCAATCATGAACAGCGGCCGCGATGGGCGGCGCTTCATGTTCTCGGCCACTTGATCTGCCGTCAGCACATAACCGTCCGCTCCCGTCGAGCTGATCACAATATCCACTTCATCGAGATGCTGCAAGGCATGCTCAATCGTGCTTGGCTTACCCGAGAACTTCTCGGCCAGCTCTACAGCCCGCGCCAGCGTACGGTTGGCGACGATCACTTCCGCCGCACCGCTGCTGTACAGATGCTTCACCGTCAGCTCGCTCATTTTGCCCGCGCCGAGAATCAGCACTCTTTTGCCCGAGAACATGCCAAAGATCCGCTTGCCCAGCTCCACAGCCGCATAGCTGACGGACACTGCGCTCTCGCCAATCGAAGTCTCGCTGTGTGCGCGTTTGCCTAGTGTAACCGCCTGCTTGAACAACCGGTTGAACCAGGTTCCCGTCACACCTTCCGCCTGGGCAGTCAAAAAAGCACTGCGCACCTGCCCCAGGATCTGCGTCTCGCCGATCACCATCGAATCCAGGCCGCAGGTTACCCGGAACAAGTGGGTAATCGCCTGCTCGTCTTCATATATATACATATGTTGTGCAAATACATCGCTCTTCACTCCAAACCACTGCTCCATATAACTGCGGATGAAATACCCGCACATATGCAGCCGGTCCACAACCACATAAATTTCCGTCCGGTTGCAGGTCGCAACGACAACCCCTTCCAGCACGCTTTTGGTCTGCATCAGCTGATGCAGCGCCGCAGGCAGATCCTTTTCGGCAAAAGCGAACTGTTCCCTCACCTCTACGGGCGCCGTACGGTAGTTCAGGCCAACGACGACAATATGCATCGTTTGTTCACCATCCTAATCTCTATTCATTGGTGCAGGCACTGATGCCGCTTGTCGGAAATTCACAGGTACCACTTTCACAAGTTCTATAAACGCTGTGTTAAGTATATCACATGAAAATACGGCTTTTGACAAAACCTTTGAACTATTTATGAAATCCAGATAATAATTATTATAAACAAGCAGAACGCTTTTGTCGTCCCTAAAATTAGAATGAAATCGCTTCAGCCAGATTATCTTAACAAAACCATGGCAGTACCACAGTTAGGATCGGTTAACTGATGAAAATTTATGAAGACAAGCATTGAATCTTCATTACAGCGATGTTTGCTTCTGCGCTGCGTCTGGATAGCCTCATAAAAAAACCTTTAACCCACAGCCAACATGGATTAAAGGTTTCTGTTGTTTGCATGTTTGCCTATTAACAGCAGGCCCACTCATCCTATACCTGCATGATTCGCAAGCTGTCTCAGCTCAGGGTGGCAAGAGCCTCACGGGTGAACGGCAGCAGTTCTTCAGTACGGCCATCGCGAATCTTGGCTGCCCAGGCCGGATCGCTCAGCAAGGCACGGCCGACGGCGACGAGGTCGAACTCCCCGCGTTCCAGACGCTCGATCAAGTTGTCGATGCCAGCGGCCTGTCCTCCTTTGCCCTCCGTGAACAGTGTGACAAAGTCGGAGTCCAGGCCGACGGAGCCAACGGTAATGGTCGGCTTGCCGGTCAGCTTGCGTGTCCAGCCCGCCAGATTGAGATCTGAACCCTCGAATTCCGGCTCCCAGAACCGGCGTGTGGAGGCATGAAAAATATCAACGCCAGCCTTGGACAGAGTTGCGAGAAAGCGCTCCAGCTCCTCTGGAGTAGCTGCAAGCTTTTCTCCGTAATTCGTACCCTTCCATTGGGAGTATCGGAAGATAATCGGGAAGTCGGGGCCGACTGCAGCTCTTACCGCCTCAATCACCTCCACCGCAAATCGGGTTCGACCAATCATGTCTCCACCATACTCGTCCGTGCGCTTGTTAGTGAAGCTCCAGAAGAACTGGTCAATGAGGTAACCGTGCGCACCGTGAATCTCTACCGCATCAAAGCCAATGCGCTTCGCGTCGGCTGCGGATTGGGCATACGCCTGCACGATGTCCTTAATCTCCTCAACCGTCAGCGGCTCGGATAGGGGCTCGCCAGTCAGACTAAGTCCCGAAGGCCCAACCGGGTTAGCTGTGGAGTCCGGAAACTTCTCCCGCTCACGGGCCATGCCGGTATGCCAAATCTGCGGAGCGATTTTCCCGCCTGCTTCATGCACTTCGCGGACGACCTGCGCCCAGCCTGCCAGAGCTTCCTCCCCGTAAAAATGCGGAATGCCGTGGTCTGCGGCAGCCGCCGGATGGTTAATCACTGTTCCTTCGGTAATGATGAGGCCAACCCCGTTTTCCGCTCTGCGGCGGTAATAGCCGGCCACGTCGGGACCTGGAGCGCCTGTAGGCGAAAAGGAGCGTGTCATCGGAGCCATAACAATACGATTGTCGAGCTTCAAATGTCCGCCTTCAAAAGGTTTGAACAGCACCGCTGCTGATTTGGATAGGGTCATTTTATTTTTCCTCCTATTGATGGTATCTCGCATCTCATATATACATATACAAATATATAGATTAATAGATGCGAATGCAAGCCCTGTGGATATTTAATCCGGCGGCTATCCCTTCTTAGCCTGCAGCCCCGCCGTAATCCCTTCCAAGAAAGCGGTGATCGCCTCTTCATTGCGCCGGTAATATGTCCATTGGCCATAGCGGCGGCTCTCCAGCAGCCCGGTCTTCAGCATGGCGGACAGGTACGAGGAGATCACCGACTGCGCCAAGCCGGATTTCTCCTGAATGCTTCCCACGCACACACCACCCGGAAACTCTTCTTTAATGACCTTGGGCAGATTCTCATTTAACAATTCCGGCTCCTTCAGCCAGCAAAGGATATTGAGACGGGTTTCATTGGACAGTGCCTTCAGCACCGCAAGCATGTCTTCATTAATCATCAATTAACACCCATTCTAAGTTGTTTTATTTCCAGTATAACAAAAGTTCCACTGTATAGATAAACTGAATTTAAGATTTTTACAAGTTCAATCCATCCGGCTCAAGTGCAGGACTACACAGGTCTTATCGTCAGAAACCTTGAGGCGCGGCACCTCCAGCAGCATCCGGTCCCCTTGTTCCTTATCATACAAAGCCCGCGCATAGTTTTCTGCACCCACTCTGTCCAATTCGCCAGTCAGGTCCGTCCAAGCGGATTCATCCGTGTACAGGCCATCGCTGAACATATACAGACTCTCCAGATTGGCCCGGTTGAACGTTCCTTTCTCCAAAAACTGCGGGAACCGCGGATCACCGTTCAGCACCCCGTAGCCTGCGGGCGTGTTGGCTATGGCGCGGTTGCCTTTCAGCAGCGGAGTAAGCCGTCTTCGCAGCTCTGCCGGATCACTTACGCCTTCGGCGCGCAGTTCGGCCATTTTTCCCAGTGTCTTCCGGTCCACATGCGCCAGCTGGGGATGGGTCAGCGCTCTGACCGTTCCATCCTTGTATCTGGCAAGCAGCATACAATCCCCGGCCTGCACGTAATCGATGCTGTATTCATGGATCTGCACCATGACCAAAGCCGCCGACCACCGGTTGGAAGCCTCTTCAGTGTCTACACCTTCCACTACCATCTGCTGCCGCAAAGCCAGGTTGGCTTCAGCTGCAATCTGCTCCAGCTTCTGGTCCGGGTTCATACCCATGAAATGTGCAGCAGCCAGTTGCGCGGCTATATATCCTCCAGTCCACCCATCAGGATTACGGTAAGCCGACAGGGAAGTCGCCCCATCCACAACCCCATATACAAAAGCAGCTTCGTTGATGACCAACGCATCCTCATTCCACTCTCCGTCACCCTGAAGCGAATATGTATCTATTTTCCAATGCGAAACTTCCGGCATCTTTTTATCCTCCCAAGCGAGTGATTGTCATTAAATCTAACACAAAAATCAAATATTGACACACATTATTGCGAATGATAGCATATAACAAATGATTAAAGTCATTGTTCCTGACATAAAGATGAGTAAAAGCTTACTCCCTCCATCCAATGTCACTTTTCCGTTCATGTCCTACTTTCATAACTCTTGTATAAGCTCATTAATCCGGTTTGAGCGTTTCTACAGGCAACCGTAAATTGCCCCAGGCTACAAGAGGCACCGCAAGGCAGATGGTATTCAAGGCGAGAGTCCGCATGATGATTTGCGCTCTTCCGTGATGCCCTTTGGCTCCCGGGTGTCTCTTGTGTCCCGGGTTTTTTTGTATATTCAAAAGTTTACACGAAGCGACTCGAAAGAAGTATATGCTAATCCAACTTTTTAAGGAGTGAGGACCATGAGCGCATCCTATGCAAGACTCAGCGAATCGATCAGCAAGGCCAAAAATGTGAGAATTTATAAGAATAAGGACACCGCCTATGATTTCAAGCTCTATCCCTTCGGTGAACGGGGCACCTATATCGATCCCGAGCTGATCAGCGAAATCACGGATAGTCTTGCAGAGAGCATCACCGCACAGTTCCCTGCCTTCGATTATATCGTATCTCCCGAGCCGGGCGGGCATACCTGGGGCATGCTGGCCGCCTACAAGCTGATGAAGCCGATGAACATTCTGCGTCTCAGCACCGAATTATACGACAACTATGAAGTTAGCATCAAACGCGAGACGGCGTATAATGAGAACTATATTTATTTTGACGGATTCACTGCCGGAGACCGGGTGCTCCTTCTGGATGATGTCATCAGCTCAGGCGCCACAATCCGCTGCATCGCCCAGCAAATGGTTCACATGGATATTGAGCTTGTCGGCGTACAGGCGATTCTGGCCAAAGGCGGGCATTACCAGCAGCTGGAGACAGACATTGGCGTACCGGTACGATTCTTATCCAAAGTGTAGAAACAATTAACCCAGAGAGGAAGTGCCCCCCAAATGGCTTACTATTATGATCAGCCGTCCAGAACATTCAGTGAATTCCTGCTGGTGCCAAATCTGACGACCAAAGAATGCATTCCGGGAAATGTGGATCTTAGAACACCGGTGACCAAATTCCGCAAGGGAGAAACGCCCGCCCTGACCATGAACCTCCCTGTGACTTCTGCGGTAATGCAGGCTGTATCTGACCACAATATGGCGATTGCCCTGGCCAAAAGCGGCGGAATCTCCTTCATCTATGGCTCCCAATCGGTCGAGCAGCAGGTAGAGATGGTCCGCAGAGTCAAAAAGTTCAAGGCCGGCTTCGTGCTCAGCGATTCCAACCTGCGTCCGGAGGATACACTGAAGGATGTGCTGGAGCTAAAAGCGCGCAGCGGCCATTCGACCATCGCCATCACCGACAACGGAGAGCCCACGGGTAAGCTCATGGGCATCGTGACCAGCCGCGATTACCGGGAGAACCGTCTCCCGCCGGATTGCAGGATTACGGAGTTCATGACGCCCCTGGCTTCGCTGATCTATGCGCAGGAAGGCATTACGCTGACCGAAGCCAATGACATGATCTGGGATCACAAGCTGAACTGTCTGCCGATTGTGAACAGCAGCGGTAATCTGGTGCACCTCGTCTTCCGCAAGGATTATGACAGCCACCAGGAGTACCCGCTTGAGCTGCATGACAGCAACAAGCAGCTGATCGTTGGCGCCGGGATCAACTCCAGAGACTATAAAGAACGCGTTCCGGCGCTTGTGGAAGCAGGTGCGGATGTGCTCTGCATCGACTCCTCGGACGGTTATTCCGAATGGCAGGCAGAGACGATCCACTATATTAAGGATACTTTTGGTGAGAACGTGAAGGTTGGCGCAGGTAATGTCGTGGACAAAGAAGGTTTCCTCTACCTGGTTGAAGCCGGCGCGGATTTCATCAAGGTCGGCATCGGCGGCGGCTCCATCTGCATTACCCGTGAACAAAAGGGCATCGGCCGCGGCCAGGCCTCCTCAGTCATTGAAGTCGCCGCAGCCCGCCAGGAATATTACGAGAAAACGGGCATTTACGTCCCGATCTGCTCCGACGGCGGCATCGTGCATGACTACCATATCGTCCTTGCCCTGGCGATGGGGGCCGACTTCGTGATGCTGGGCCGCTACTTCGCCCGCTTTGACGAGAGTCCGGGCCGCAAGCTGCTGGTCGGCGGCAACTTCGTCAAGGAATATTGGGGCGAAGGCTCCAGCCGGGCCCGCAACTGGCAGCGGTACGACTTCGGCAACGCCGACAAAGAGAGCAAGTTGGAGTTCGAGGAAGGCGTGGATTCCTTCATCCCTTACGCCGGACGCCTCAAAGACAACCTGGATCTCAGCATCAGCAAGATCAAATCCACCATGTGCAACTGCGGTGCGCTGACCATCCCGCAGCTGCAGCAGCAGGCGAAGATTACCCTTGTCTCCTCGACCACCATCTTTGAGGGCGGCGCCCATGATGTTATGCTTAAGGAAAAGGACAGATCATCATCCTGAGCCATAAGGAGCGGAACCAATGACAGGACTCAAGGAAATTCTGGTAAGCCAAGACGAACTGAAGCAGAAAGTAAAAGAGCTGGGCACAGCCATATCGCAAGATTATGAGGGGCAGGAGCTGGTGCTGGTCGGCATCCTCAAAGGGGGAGCCGTGTTCATGTCCGACCTGATGCGCGAAATCACGCTCCCGGTCGGGATCGATTATATGGCCGTGTCCAGCTACGGCGCCAGCGCCACCTCCTCTGGCGTCATCACGATCAAAAAAGACATCGACACCGACATCCGCGGCCAGCATGTCCTGTTAATCGAGGATCTGATCGACACCGGCCAGACTCTGCAGCATCTCCGCGACCTGTTCCTGATGCGCGAAGCCGCCAGCGTCCGCATCTGCACCATCCTCAGCAAGCCCTCCCGCCGCCTCGTCGACGTCCCTATCGACTACTGCGGCATCGAAATCCCCGACGAATTCGTCGTCGGGTATGGCCTGGACTATGCGGAGCAGTTCCGCAACCTGCCGGAGGTGTGGGTGGTAAAGACGGGGGAAGAGTGAGGATATTAACAAAAAGATATAAAAAGCCCACATTGAGTTACGTACACTCACATGCAGGCTTTTTTTTAGATTCCACGGCAGAGACATCCGAATTCCCAAGCATCAATTTAAAAATCCTGAGGACTAAACGATAATTTCCCGAATATTCAGACTGCGTTCTTTTGACAAATCTATAAATGCCTCTTTCACTTTCACAAGGGGTCTGAAAAAATCCATAGGATTGTTCAATATAATTTCTCCTATGTGTCCATTGCTAAGCTGTACCTTCTTCCCGATCATATTAGGGAGCAGATTATGTATTAGCGCTTGCACGGGCTTCTCGTTCAGTTTACCGAATCCAAGCTCATAAATTTCTTGAAGAACTGTTGAGAAGTTTCGCCTTGGCTGTTCCGCAGAAACAAATGTCTTGCTGATGAATTCATTAGCCACAGCAACAATCTGGGCATAGGGATGGATTTTATCCTTATGTAATCCGAGCGGATAGCCTGTTCCGTCCTCCCGTTCGTGATGCTGCAGCGCCACTAATGCAGTGGTATGATCTCTCAACGATTTGCGGATAATCTGATAACCTGCCGAAGTATGCTTCTGAAGCTCCTTTTCTTCCTCATCATTTAATTGGCCGACCCGGTTACGGATAGATAACCGAACGCGACTCTTCCCGATATCGTGGAGGTATCCTGCCTTGCTGATTTCGAACCGTTCGCTCTTCGGATAGCCTAGCCACACAGCAATATAATATGACAACAAACCAACCTGCAAAGAGTGATTGTAAATGGTCTCATCTTCTTTTTGGAAACTGAACAGAAGGGTAAGCACGTCTTTTTGCTCATCCAGCTGTTCCAGCAAAGGCATGAGCGTCCATTCCATTTTCGACCGGTCAAACTCCCCCGAGATAACAGCCTCCAAAAAAAAGGCTTGGTATTCCCTAAGCGACTTATCATAATTAGGTTTGACTCTCAGAGGACGCTCAGTACCATTAAACACCTCTCTGGCTATACGATCTTCTACACTGCCCTCAACATCCACAAATTTAATGCTGTGCTTATTCAGCAATGCAATATCCTCAAGACGGATCTTTGTCTTTTTTGCCAGCACATGAAGACCCTGACGATTAAAAACATCGGTTTTCAGAACATCGCCGATTTTCAGTTTCTTAATATGTATTCTCACCTTGTGTCCCTCCGAAATGGATTAAGCCTTTATTATTCTATCGTAAGAACACAACGTTTTATAAATAGTTCTTAACACCCCTCTCTGACCGATTCCACATGACTAAAAGCGCATTTTGAAGCAAATTTCCTCATAAAATAATCTTCATCACGATTTATATATACTTTATCCCATACGTATGTCCACAACCCACCAGTCAGTTCATCTGAAGTAGCATTTAAAAACCCAGAGACTTTGCCTAACCAATCATGGCGACGTCACCATGCCATTGTCCAGGTGGTTGTAAATCCTCCTTTGGTGACTGCAGTAAAGCAAATCATAAGCATAGCTCGTATCGACTGGATCCAGACTGACATTGTTCGTATCCGATAACGTCTGCCTGTTGCCCCTCACATCATAGGTGTAGGTTATTTTCCCGCCATCCGGACGGCTAAATTGAAAAGAAAGAAACCACATTGAGTTAAACACTCGCAATGTGGTTAGGATAGTTACTTTATTCTATTATTATCCCTATATTTTTCAATTTCATTTCTAAACTCCAATCATTTGGCTTGTCTTCTTCAGAGAACCACTCCGCACCATTTCTGATCCACTTGTAGCGATATTCAGGAATTGTATGCTTAGGATTATATCCAAAGTGAAAAGCACAGCATGGACAAATATCAAAGCTACCTATTTCACTCTCATCTTTATAAGGTTCCTCATCCAAGTTCGGATACCCACACACTGGACAGCAATAGCTCACATTAATTCACTCCCTCTATCTGTTTATCTCTTGAAGATAATACTCATAATTATTTTCTTTCAGATGAACTTTTGGATCAGGTTTATAATAAGATCTAATCGTTCCATCTGGAGATACAACACCTTTCCCAATTAAGTTTGTCGCAACCTTAGCAGCTTCCTCTGCTTTCGTTGCACCATTAATTAATGCTTTGACACCCAAGGTTGCTTTAACAGCACCATATTCCACAAGCATGAAATTCCTCTTAATACTCCGCTGCCGTTGCACCTCTTACATCCATGGAATACCATTTGTCTCCCATGATTTGATTTGCTAAAAAGCCGACATTTTAGCCGAATGTAATCTGCATCGAATACCCGGTTGAAATAGGTTGTGCTTTAAAACTTCAACATTTCTATACGATATATAGTAAAAAAAGCATCTTCATTAAATGCAAATTTTATTTCTTTAACCACATAGTCATCTTCAAATATTTCTATAATATCACCCTTTGAGATTGTTGGGATCGGGATTTTGGTCTCTTGCTCAAAGATCAGAATATCACTTTCAAAATCAAAAAATCTTGTCAGAAACACTTCTACAGGTGGAAATTTAGGTTCATATTTTGAAATCGGCATGCTTATATTCTCCTTTTTATAAATTCAGAATTTTTATCTGCTTCTTTATGGTCTTAAATTTGGTGCATTTGTCCCTGAATTATACCCAGCATTCACTAATCGATTACTTATATCTAACGGAGTTGTAGTTAAGTGTGCATAAACATTTTCTCTGCCATATTTTAATGCTAAATCTGTGACATCTATAGCAATATAATAATAAGTATAGCTAATCCTTTTATTATTTTTCCCGTAAAGCTTAGCAGATAAATCTTCATAAGACATAGAATTGGGAGCTATATCCGTAAGATAAACTCCACTACCATAACGCGCATCCCCTCGTCTTCCACCTTCTATAGAGGGATTAATTTTTCTTGTGTCTAAAATACCATTATATCCTGCTTCATCAGTATAATGGTACAAGATAATCCTCTCTTTATTGGTGCTATCATCTTTACCTTTAGGTTGAGCAACAGGCGGAGCTAGAGGTCTTGTTTGATTGCTGTTACTTTTATTATTTTTCCCTCCCTGAATTACTGTAAGTTTAGGTGCATCAGTTCTTGGAACTTCCACTGGTGCAGCATTCGAATGATTCCAGATAAGGATACTTGAAGCGCCTATCACAAATATAGCCCCTTCAACTAATGCCGCCGCCGCCGCTCCCTCCAAAATACAAGCATCCCAGAAGCATTTGCCTGAAGGGTCTGTATATTTAAGAGGGTTGTTACCTACGTAAGTATATAGGTTTTGAGTTAGGGGATTGTTTATCTGCCCCTCAACCGTATCCTCATTTAAAAACCGCCCCATGCTCGGATCATAATACCGTGCCCGCAGATAGTACAGCCCGGATTCTGCATCGTACACCTCTCCTGTGTACTTGAAGGAATTGGAGGTTCCCTCCACCTGGCTGGTGATGTTCCCCCACTCATCGTAGGTATAGTTGTTGATTACCGCCCCGCTGGTATCCACGATCTGCACGACGTCACCGTGTCCATTGTACAGGTAATAGTAATCCTTGGAGGCCTTCTTATCCTTCTTCACCAGTACCCGGTCCCCACGGACGAAATTCGCTTGCTCCACGAACACGCCACTCACAATCTTCTCTTGCGAGATTACTTCACCCTTTAGGTTATAGTTCACCTGGGTCTGGGTATTGCCATTCGTCTTCATGAAACGCAGGCCATCCGCATAATACTTGAAGCTGGTTGTACTTCCTCCTTTGGTGACGGAGGTTAAGGTGTTCTGCAAATCATAGGTGTAGCTTGTATCGACTGACTCCAGACTGACATTGCTCGTATCTGATAACGTCTGCCGGTTGCCCCGCACATCATAGGTGTAGGTGGTTTTCCCACCATCTGGTCGCGTAATCGACACCAGGCGGTTCAGAGCGTCGTAAGTATAACTTGTCGTTTGCGCTGCGCCGTCGTTGCGCGACTCACTCACCGTTATCCGATTCCCATTGTTGTCGTAACTATAGCTGTATCCCGAAAGCACAGAACTCCTTTTAGTGTTCGTGATACTCTCAATCCAGCCCAGTGCTTTATTGTACGTATATGTTGTTACAATTTTACTTCCGTCTGTCAGAGTAGGGTACGCAATGGTATTAACTAAGTTATTCGCGTAATAGCTATACTGCACATTGGCGGAAGCATCACTTGTGAGCGTCGAACTCCCGTTGGTTTGTACCTTGTCCAAACGCTGCTTGTTATACTGATAATTCGTGTAAAACCCCATATAGCTGTCATTGATCTGTGTCATCCGTC
>RCUU01000712.1_pt1 | contig 17605 bp, 15 predicted proteins | sample 2166211 | NCBI WGS metagenome assembly RCUU01 (sample SAMN09932620, study PRJNA488358) | compost metagenome | feature: garden; material: soil; isolation source: compost soil in phenylacetic acid-enriched culture | place: Germany: Experimental Botanical Garden Goettingen | collected 2016-01-27
GCTGAGCGCCTACCTTAGCGAAACAAGCGAGTAACGCTTTTGCGTAGCAAACAGGAACTTGCTTGGGGAGCTGCTCTTGGCGCTTAAGGCGCAGCTGAGCGCCTACCTTAGCGAAACAAGCGAGTAACGCTTTTGCGTAGCAAACAGGGACGAGCTTGATGAGCTGCTCTTGGCGCTTAAGGCGCAGCAGAGCGCCTACCTTAGCGAAACAAGCGAGTACCGCATTTGCGTAGCAAACAGGGACTTGCTTGGGGAGCCAGTCCCGGCGGCAAATGCAGCCGGGGGGCGGAGCGACGTTAAGCGTGTCCCATCCGCGCGAAGCACACAGGGACAAAGCGAGCACACTCACCCAAGTCTTCTTAGCAAGTTATAACCAAACTCCTACCGCCGAGCTTTCGGGTGGCCGGAGGGCAGAGCCCTTCGGAATCCCCCTTTGTAAGGGGGACTTAGGGGGATGGACACTCAAAAATCAACCTGCGTCGGGTAATCGTTATCGAAGCAGGAAAGGCATAAGCCGCCTTTATAATCATCTTTGTTGTGACCACCGATGGAAGAGATCAGACCTTCCGGTGACAAGAATGCCAAGGAATCGGCATTGATCTCTTCGCACATTTCCTGGATAGTCTTGTAGGAAGCGATGAGATCACGGCGGTCTGGGGTATCAATGCCGTAGAAGCAAGGATTCTTGAAAGGCGGCGATGTAATCCGCACATGCACTTCAACAGCTCCCGCTTCGCGGAGCAGATTGACGATCCGGCGCGAAGTTGTACCACGCACGATGGAATCATCGATCATGACGACACGTTTGCCATCTACCACGCTGCGCACGGCGCTTAGCTTCATCTTCACACCCTGCTCACGCAGCTCTTGGCTCGGCTGGATGAAGGTCCGGCCTGTGTACTTGTTCTTAATGAGCCCAAGCTCATAAGGAATACCCGTCTGCTCTGCAAATCCAATCGCTGCCGAGATACTTGAATCCGGCACACCTGTTACGAGGTCAGCATCTACGAAAGCTTCTAGTGCCATGCGGCTCCCCATCCGTTTACGGGCGGAGTGCAGGTTAGAGCCGTTCATATCACTGTCTGGGCGAGAGAAGTAAATATACTCCATCGCGCACAGCGCTTTACGTTTAGGTTCAGTAAACCGATCCTCTAAAAGACCATCTTTATCGAGTACGAGCAATTCACCAGGTTCGATATCGCGAACTAACTTCGCTCCGATGACTTCCAAGGCGCAAGATTCGGAAGCAAAAATATAGGCATCGCCGATCCGTCCCATTACAAGCGGACGCAAACCATGAGAATCCGAAGCGACAATTAATTTGTCATTCGTCATAAGCAGAAAGGCGAACCCGCCAACCAGTTGTTTTAGCGCATCCTTAGCCGCTTCAACAAAATCCTTTGGCGAACGCGCAATCAGATGCGCCAGCACTTCTGTATCACTTGTGGTTTGGAAGATCGATCCGCTTTGCTCCAGCTGTTTACGAATCAACGGTTCATTAACTATGTTACCGTTCGTAGCAATCGCTAAATCGCCGTCACGATATTTAAATACGAGCGGCTGTGCATTGGTTAAGCGGCTGTCTCCACTAGTGGAATAACGTACATGCCCGATAGACATGTCTCCAACTAGGGAAGCAATTTTGTCCTTGTCGAATACTTCTTTTACTAACCCCATCCCGCGGTGATAGTTGAAATCACGACCATCTGCTACACAGATGCCCGCACTTTCTTCCCCACGGTGTTGTAAGGCGTGCAAGCCGTAATATGACATGGACGCCGCTTCCGGGTGTCCGAAGACCCCGAAAACGCCGCATTCTTCTTTTAATGTGTCAAAAATATCTCCCGAGCCCGTTCCTTCATTGTAAAAGTCACCAGTCCACAGGATAGGAGTCTCCTGCTCTTTCCCGGTCTTTATTTCATAAGACATGGAATAGCATCCTCCCAAACGAATCTTAATTCTGCTACAGCTTCATCTAATACGGATGCACCGTCCAGATTTATGCGCAGTCTGTCTCCACCTACAGTTCCGATGATTTCCACGGGTACGCCGCTGGCAGCAATCGCTGCTTTTAGCTCTTCCGCACGTTCAGGCGCAGCTGTCAGCACGATACGCGATTGGCTCTCACTGAACAACGCTACATCGGATCTAAGTCCATTAGCAGAAAGCTCAACGTTCGCTCCAACACCACCACTGATACAGCTCTCTGCAAGCGCTACGGCAAGACCGCCTTCGGACAAGTCATGTGCTGAACGCACCAGACCGCCACGAATCGAGTTAAGCACTGCGCTCAGCAGTTTTTTCTCCGTATCCAAATCCAAAGCTGGTGGACGGCCTTCGGTTACGCCATGAACAGCATATTGAAATTCACTACCACCAAGCTCCGCTTTTGTTACACCTAGCAGAAGGATGGAGTCTCCTTCTTGCTTGAAGCCTTGAGTCGTAATATGATCAGTATCCGCTACTAATCCAACCATGCCGACAACCGGCGTTGGGTAGATGGATCCTGTAGTATTTTCGTTATAAAGACTGACATTCCCGCCGATAACCGGAGTATCCAGCACACGACAAGCTTCAGCCATCCCATCAACCGCACGTTCCATTTGCCAGAACACATCCGGCTTCTCAGGGTTTCCGAAGTTTAGGTTATCGGTAATCGCCAACGGTTCAGCACCGGAACAAACGATATTACGAGCCGCTTCACTGACTGCAATCCGTCCGCCCACTTCAGGATCAAGATATACGTAACGACCGTTACAGTCCGTAGTCATCGCGAGTCCTTTACGTGTGCCATGAATAGTAACTACAGCCGCATCAGATCCAGGTCGAACAGCCGTACTAGTCCGAACCATGTAATCATACTGGTTGTATACCCATGCTTTGCTTGCTACGGTTGGTGATCCAAGCACTGTACGCAGTGCGCCGCCTAGATCCATAACTTCCTCGTAACGAAGAGTATCTACCGATTCATTTTCTACATAATAAGCAGGAACCTCAGATGGTTTGTTATACACTGGGCACTCATCCACAAGCGCTGTTACTGGCATGTCACCAACAACCTCACCGTGATGATACAGCTTCAACCGACCATCATCCGTAACTTTACCGACTTTACAACAGATAACGCCCCAGCGATCAAAAATCTCTTGCGCCTGTGCTTCATCCTTCGGTTCTACTACGAACAACATCCGTTCTTGCGATTCTGAAAGCATCATTTCATAAGGGGTCATGCCGTCTTCACGTTGTGGCACCTGATCAAGATACAGCTCCAAACCGTTGCCCGCTTTACTTGCCATCTCCGCACTAGAGCAGGTAAGTCCAGCCGCACCCATATCCTGAATCCCGATAACGATGCCGCTATCGATCAATTCCAGGCAAGATTCCATTACGAGTTTCTCCATAAACGGATCGCCTACTTGTACTGCGGTACGTTTAGCTTCTGACTCTTCACTAAGTTCCACGGATGCAAAAGTAGCCCCATGAATTCCATCACGTCCAGTAGGAGGACCTACGTAGAAGACTGGGTTCCCTACACCTTTAGCGACCCCGCGCTGGATTTTATCATGGTCAATTAGGCCCACACACATTGCGTTAACAAGCGGGTTGCCGTCATAGCTATCATCGAACATGATTTCGCCACCCACGGTTGGAATCCCGATACAGTTACCATAACCAGCAATACCAGACACCACATGCTCGAACAAATATTTCACTCTATCGCTTTCCAGCTTGCCGAAACGCAAGGAATTCAGCAATGCGATGGGTCTAGAGCCCATGGAAAAAATATCACGAATGATGCCGCCCACGCCTGTTGCCGCACCTTGGAAAGGTTCTACCGCAGAGGGGTGGTTATGACTTTCGATTTTGAATACAACCGCTTGGTTGTCTCCGATATCTACAATCCCTGCACCCTCGCCAGGCCCCATCAGGACACGCGGTCCAGTAATTGGGAAACGTTTCAACAGTGGCTTAGAGTTCTTGTAGGCACAGTGTTCGGACCACATTACGCTGAATACGCCGATTTCGGTATAGTTTGGCAAACGTCCCATAAAAGACTTGATGAGCTCATATTCGCTGTCCGACACACCGAATTGGCTGTAAATTTTCTGCTCTGCGATCTGTTCTGCGGTCGGTTCCTTAACGGATACTTGCTGCGTCATGACGATCCCTCCAAGTCTTCAGTATAGATGTGAACATCCGTTTGCCATCTTCTGATCCGAGCAAGCTGTTCGCTGCCCGCTCAGGGTGAGGCATCATGCCGACAACATTACCCTGCACGTTACTAACACCTGCAATATCAGCTACAGAGCCGTTAGGATTATCGCTGTATGTGAACACGATCTGATTGTTAGCTTTTAGCTCGGCTAAAGTCTCTTCATCACAGTAGTAGTTTCCTTCGCCGTGAGCGATGGGGATGACGATTTCTTCATCCTTAGCATAGTCAATAGTAAATGGGGTTTCGTTATTAACAACCTTAAGCACTGTATCATGACAACGGAACTTCATGGACATGTTACGACGCAGTGCGCCTGGCAACAAACCAGCTTCAGTAAGAATTTGGAACCCATTGCAAATGCCTAGCACGAATTTACCTTGCTCTGCTGCTTTAGCAACTTCAGCCATAACAGGAGCAAATCTCGAAATCGCGCCGCAGCGCAGGTAATCACCATATGAGAATCCGCCTGGAACCAAAATGCAATCATACGCCGACAAATCTGTCGCTGTATGCCACACATAATCGACTGGTTCGCCGAGACTGTCCTCTACCGCCTTGTAGCAATCAATATCACAGTTGGAGCCTGGGAAGACAAGTACAGCAAATTTCATGTCGTTTAGTCCTCCAATTCGTAGCGGTAATCCTCGATCACCGTGTTGGCAAGTAGCTTTTCGCACATTTCCTTAAGACGCACCTCTGCTTCAGCACGGTTATCCGTGTCCAAAGTCAGCTCCATATATTTCCCAATACGCAAACTTTCAACTTCTTGAAAACCTACCGAATGAAGTGCTCCTTGCACTGCTACACCTTGTGGATCGAGAACGCTCTTCTTAATGGTGACATATACCGTCGCTTTTAACATATGCTTGTAGTTCCTCCTAAATTTTTATGTGTATTTCTTTCTATAAGCTGAAACTCTACTAAAGTAAATCTAGCCTCAGAAACATATACTTCATTTATTCCCATGAGTAAACACACTATGTTGAGCTATAAAGACTTGCCAGTAAGACGATGATAAATGTCCAGATAACGGCGTGTAGTTTCTTCAACTACTTCTAGTGGAAGTGGATCAGGTTTACTATTTTTATCCCAGGAGGATGCAGATAGATACGTACGAACAGGCTCTTTATCCATGCTATCAATTTCGATATCAAGAGCGTACTTGTCCTTGGCCCAGAAACGTGAAGCATCTGGTGTAAAAATCTCATCAATCAGAATCACCTTGCCATCCAGTAAACCGAATTCGAATTTGCAATCTGCTAGAATGATTCCTCGCTCTGCACAATACTCTCTAGCAAAAGCGAACAGCTTCAGGCTCTTTTCCTGCAGTTCTAGGGCTAGATCAGCACCGATTAACTCCTGCATTTTTTCAAAAGGAATATCCTCATCATGACCTACATCGTTTTTAGCCGCAGGGGTAAAAATCGGCTGTGCCAGCAGCGCATTTTTGCGCAAGTTCTTCGGAAGCTCAATTCCATTCACTTTGCCCGTTTCTTGATACTGTCTCCAGCCCCCACCGGTGATGCACCCACGCACTACACATTCGATATCAATGCGCTCCGCTTTGCGTACCACCATAACACGGTTTCTGAGGGCTTCTTTGTCCTTAACGATATCTCCGAGCAGATCCACATCGATATGAACGACATGATTCTCCATCAGCTCTTTGGTTTTTCCAAACCAGAACGCACTCAGACGGTTAAGCACATTACCCTTTTCAGGTACCGCCGGGTCTAGCACATAGTCAAAAGCAGATATCCGATCCGTAACGACGATTAGTACATTCTCCCCTAAATCGTACAGCTCACGGACCTTCCCTTTATAGAGCAGCGGCGCATTGATGAGTTCCACGGCTGTGGATACGGCCGACGATGTCATGACCTTTCCTCCCTTGAACTAATGATCTTCCTAATAACGTTAGGGTCTCAAAGGAGTAATTCCGAGGAATGTTTGGACTTCCGATCGCTGTTATGGTTGGATTTCCTGATCTAAACCGCTCTTCGCGGTAGAAATCCAACCATAAAGGCGAACGCTAACGCTTCTACAGTTCCAAACTTCCTCTCCATTACTCCTTCGACCGTTTTCTTTTATTACTAACTCCTTAGTTCACCACTAACTTATCTTTTTTAAATAAGCTCTAGCTTGCGGAAGATGGTGTCCACATGCTTAAGATGCCAAGAAGGGTTAAATGCATCTTCAATTTCTTCTGGGGTAAGAACATTAGTGATCTCAGGTGTAGCTTCCACGATATCGCGGAACTGTTGTTGCTCTTCCCAAGCTTGCATCGCACGCGGTTGAACGGTATCGTACGCTTGCTCACGGCTGAGCCCCTTGTCGATCAATTTAGTCAAAATACGACCAGAGAAAGGAACGCCGAAGGTACGGTTCATGTTACGCTTCATATTCTCTGGGAATACCGTCAGGTTCTTCACGATGTTTCCGAAACGGTTCAGCATGTAGTTGAGCAGCATTGTCGCATCCGGAAGGATGATACGTTCCACAGAGGAGTGCGAGATGTCGCGTTCATGCCAGAGCGGCACGTTCTCGTATGCAGTAACCATATGTCCGCGAATAACGCGGGACAGACCGGAAATGTTCTCGCAGCCGATCGGATTACGTTTATGCGGCATAGCGGATGAACCTTTTTGACCCTTTGCAAAAGCTTCTTCCACTTCGCGAATCTCACTCTTTTGCAGGGCACGGATTTCTGTAGCGAATTTATCTAGCGAAGTCGCTACCAAAGCAAGGGCAGCCATATATTCAGCGTGACGGTCACGCTGTAACGTTTGTGTAGAGATTGGAGCTGGGCTTGTGCCGAGCTTACGGCAAACGAATTCTTCTACGAAAGGATCAATGTTAGCGTAAGTACCAACGGCACCGGAGATTTTACCGAACTGCACACCATTCGCTGCGTGGCGGAAACGCTCCAGGTTACGTTTCATTTCTTCGTACCACAGCGCCATTTTCAGACCGAAAGTAGTTGGTTCAGCATGAACACCATGCGTACGGCCCATCATCGGTGTATCTTTGTAAGCAATCGCTTTGTCTTTAAGGATCTCAATAAAGTTAATGATATCCTTCTCTAGAATCTCATTCGCTTGACGCAGCAAGTAACCTAGCGCCGTATCTACCACGTCAGTAGAAGTAAGACCGTAGTGAACCCATTTGCGTTCTGCGCCAAGGCTCTCGGAAACCGCACGAGTAAAGGCGATAACGTCATGGCGTGTCTCTTGTTCTATTTCATCAATACGTGCGATGTCGAATTTAGCGTCTTTACGCAGTTTAGCTGCATCTTCGTGCGGGATGACTCCCAGCTCAGCCCATGCTTCACAAGCACAAATCTCAACTTCCAGCCACGCTTTGAATTTATTTTCCTCCGTCCAAATAGCTCGCATCTCAGGTCTGCTGTAACGTTCGATCATATTCTTTAGTTCCTCCAAAGTTTAGATTGCTCCACCCAGGACAAGCCGTCTCCGGTATCCTTGCAGAGCAGATTGATATGGCCCATCTTGCGGCCGGTCTTACTCTCAGTCTTGCCATATATATGAAGCTTAGGTACAACACCCAGCTTATTATCTTTTTCGTCCTGTGTACAGGTCGCTTTAATGGCACCATCCAAATGCTGACCTAATACATTTACCATAACTACTGGTGTCAAAAGCGTTGTGTCGCCCAGCGGCAGATTACAAATCGCCCGGACATGCTGCTCAAACTGAGAAGTCGCGCAAGCGTCCATGGTGTAATGCCCCGAGTTATGCGGTCTTGGTGCCAGCTCATTGACGAACAATTGTCCGTCCTCTGTGACGAACATTTCTACCGCCAGTAGTCCAACCGCATGAAGTCCAGCGATTAATGTCTCTGCCAATTCGCATGCTCTCTGCTGAATATCCGCTGACACTCTTGCAGGCACAATGGACAAATGCAAAATATTATTCACATGAACATTCTCCGATGGCGGGAAGCTCTTAACCTCCCCGGATGCACTGCGTGCAGCAACAACGGATATTTCACACTTAAAAGCTATAAACTTCTCTAGCACCAGCTCCGGTACAACTGCTCCGGGTGCTACCTGGCGGAAGGCTTCTTCCAGCTCTTCTTCCTGACGGATCACAGCCTGGCCTTTGCCGTCATAACCGCCTGTGGCTGTCTTCAGCACACAGGGAAGTCCAAGTTCAGCCGCCGCCACTTTCAGCTCCGCAAGGCTATCCACCTTCCGGTACGGGGCGACGGGTACGCCTGCCGCCTCGATGGCGGCTTTTTCACGCAGCCGATGCTGCGTGGTATACAGCAGCGCGCTGCCCTGCGGCACGTACGATTCCTCCGCGAGCAGCGCGGCAACGCCCGCGTCGACGTTCTCGAACTCGTACGTGATAACGTCCGCGCGGCGGGCTAGCTCCCGCGCGGCGTCCCGGTCGTTATACGCCGCCGTGATCTGCGGCGTAACTTGACCGCTAGGCGCATCCGGCGCAGGGTCCAGCGCCACGAAGCGGTAGCCCATGGCGCTGCCAGCCAGCGCCATCATGCGCCCTAGCTGCCCGCCGCCGAGCACGCCGACGGTCGCACCGGGCAGTAGCGTCCGGACGGTGTCCGTGCCGGACGCATCCATCGCAGCTGGCGAATTAGTGCCGCCAGCCTCCTGTAGCTTCAGCTCCTCCGGTCTCATAAGCTGTCGCTGCTTTCAAGGACTTCGTCGCGGATCGCATCCCGCCGCAGCAACGCGCGCTGCTGCACTTCAGGATCGAACGCTCCGATGATCTGTGCGGCCAGCAGGCCTGCATTAATAGCTCCTGCCTTACCAATCGCTACTGTTGCCACCGGAATGCCTCCTGGCATCTGCACAATGGATAGCAGCGAATCCAGCCCATTAAGTGCCTTCGACTGTACTGGCACACCGATCACAGGCAGGATCGTCTTTGCAGCCACCATACCCGGCAAATGCGCAGCACCACCCGCTCCTGCAATAATAACGCGAATGCCCCGGCCTACTGCTTCCTCCGCGTAGCTGAACATCAAGTCCGGTGTCCGGTGCGCAGATACTACCTTCTTCTCATAAGATAATCCCAGCTCTTCAAGCACCGCACAAGCGTGCTCCATCGTATCCCAATCCGATTTACTGCCCATGATAACAGCTACCTGTACAGACATGATTCGACCTACCTTCCGATCACTAGTATGGATATCTTTATCTTGTAAATTCTAATAAAAAAAGCCCGATGACCAGACGCATTTTGCTGCGGGAGGATCGGACTAATAAAGAAATTAGGAAGAAATAATCCGCGTGCCTATTACTAGGCTGGCATTAATCGCGGAAAACGGCACAATGCATCACTCCGTAACCCGGACCGTATGCTTAGCTGCATTCTATTATCCTATTTCCTCGTAGTCCGGTAATTTACGGTTCCCGGGTAGAAACTTCCGGGCCATATTCCCGGTTTTATACGAGTTGCTCATGACATCAGTTTAACAATCCCCTACACAGGATGTCAACTCAAACACGAACATTGGCAAATACTGAATAATAAATGTTCGCTTTTGAGCTCATTTAAATTCTCAATAGGCTCTTATTTTTATGATAAAGACTTCTTTCCGTACACTCTTAGCTCTAACAACGGATGTTATATTAAGCTTAGAATAGGCTTCAGAATACACATAATCCCTTTATTGGATTAGCATTTAGTCTTATAGTTTCTTAACAATCAAGAAGAAACGACGTTGTCGTCCTTTAAAGACGACAACCGTTTCTCGTAGAATTATAAGGATAATGTATAGCGTGAAACTTAAACTTCTTATATTTGAAAAAAAGGAACGCCATAAGCGTCCCTTTTAATTCTATATTATTTTACAACCAGCACTGGAATACGAGCGCTTTGTACTACATTGTGGCTCACACTTCCCAGGACAAATTCACGTATTCCGCCAAGTCCGCGGCTGCCGATAACAATTACATCTATCGCATGTTCCTTAGCATATTTCAAAATCACTTCAGCAGGAGATCCTTGTAAAAGCTCAACCTCAGCATTCAAGCCTTCAGCCTCAAGACGTCCCTTTACTTCTTCCGTAGTCTGCACTGCTAAATCATAATATTCTTTATTAACTGAAGCTGGCAGTGGTGCTAGAGCTTCACCGATAAAAAATCTTGGGAATTCAAATGCGTGTACGACATGCATCGTAGAGCCCGGAGTTACTTTTGCGAGTTCAATTGCGCGCTCCAAAGCCTGATTAGAAGCCTTAGATCCATCATAGGCGAGTAAAATTTTAGAGAATAACATGTACGCCACCTCTTTTTCTAGTTTGTAATCATAATGACTATCACCTTAAAAAATAGCTGTACAAAAAAATATTCAGCAAAAGAAGAAACGGAATTCCGATCCTAAAGGACATATGTCGCGTCTTGTGGCGCTTACGATACATGGCAATCAGTACGCCTAGTGCCCCGCCCATAGCTGCTAGCAGAAAAAGAGTCTTCTCAGGGACACGTTCTCGCCTTTTACGGGCTTTGTTCTTGTCTTCGGACATGACGACATACCCGATTATATTAATTACCACAAACCACAACATTATAACCTTGACCATTCTCCCGGGCTCCTCCTTGCTTCCTATCTATCTCTATTATATTCCTCTTTTTCTCAAAAAACCAATCATCCTTACATGCACTGATAACTTCGCTACCTGCCTCTTTTGTCTCACTTCTGTGCATCCTTCATCCATACCCATGACAATACCGCAGCAAGCGCCGCCGCAATCCCGCCTAGCCAGAACCCTCCAGTCAAACCATACATAGCGCTCATCCAACCTGCCACGAACGGTCCCGCAGACATGCCTACCGCATAGACAGCCTGATAGAAACCCATAGCTGTTGCGCGTTTATATGGATCTACTTCTGATACCGACTTGCCTAGCAGCAATGGAAAAATAAGTCCTTGCATAAATCCGTTTCCTATCTGAGTCAGACAGAGCATCGTTAACGTCGGCATAGACGGAATAAGAAGTGTAAACAATGCACTCCCCGCGAAGCCTAAGAGCAGCGTTCCCCTGTCTCCTAGCAGCCTTCCAAAAGTCCGTGAACCATATAGAGTCGCAACAGCATGCGGAATCATAAAAGCGAGCGTCAGCCAGCCCAAGCTTTCTTTGCTTGCTCCGATATTCAAGGCTTGGTTTGGCGTATAGCCGAACATCGTTATGAATAGCACACAGTGTGCCAATACAGACAGCAGTGAGACTCTTACCAGAAGTGGCTCCTTTATAACACCGGCCAGATCCTTGATCTGGATCGCATTTTGACGTTTCTCCTGTTTTTGTTCAGGCAATCGTAGAGCAAGCAGCAGTGCCGCAATAGCTACAATTCCGCCAATCAGAAACGGGGTATTCCAGCCCCAATGCTCCACCATATAGCCACTGATCATCATACTGGTCAATTGGGCGATTACCGTAGTGAATTGCAGCAACCCCATAGCTTTTCCAGCTTCCTCTTTCGGGAAATATCCCGCGAACATCACAGTGTACACAACCCATGCCGAAGCCGCTATACCGGATACGGCACGTGCTGCCAAAGCCCAACCAGGCTGAGCTCCCCACATAAAAAGAAAACAGCTGGCTCCGCTCGCAACCAGTCCCAGATAAATAAACGGCCTTCGCCGATTCAAATAATCCGAACCGATCCCAATTGGCAGTCGGAACAGAATCTGCATTAGCCCATATACGCCAAGCACCATGCCCACCATAAAATAAGATGCTCCCAAATGCTCCACATAAGGTGAAAGCACCGGAACATAAATATAAGAAGAGAACCAGAACATAAATACAATAACGAGAAAGAAAAACCTGCTGCCACCCTGTGCCTGTGGACGATCTGCTGCTTTTAATTGATTCACTTGCTGAGCTTCCACCCTAATCACCTGCTCTATGTATTTGCTTAACATTCTAATTCAAAGCCTACCCGCAGACTACAAAAACTTGCGTGAACAGAAAAAAAGCTGCTGAGCACGCTCAGCAGCCTTCAGGATTACAATGGATTAAAAACTCTCTACTTATCCTCTCTACTTATCCTTCTTTTGCCCTTCAAGCGCTGCTTTCAGCAGTTCCCCAAGGTTAGAACCAATGCTTTCTTGCTTACTGTATTGCTGCACCAGCTTTTGCTGTTCGCGTTTATTCACATGCTTGTGATCCTTATCCAAGGTTTCGGTGATTCCACAGCCCAGACATTGTACGAACATGCCTGCTTTCCCCTCTTTTAGCTCCATTTTCTTATGGCACTGCGGGCAGCGGCGATTCGATAATCTTTTCTCTCCGGCCCTGGTATAACCACAGTTATCCGCAGGACACACAAGCAGTTTGCCCCGTTTGCTCTTTTTCTCGAGTAGTCTTGTACCGCATTCCGGACAATTACTGTTTGAGACATTATGTGGTTTGTATTCTGCTCCACTAGTTTTGACGCCTGTCACCAGCTCCTGTGCCATACTGCGGATGCCTTGTAAGAAGAGCTCCGGTTTGCCTTGACCACGCGCTATTTTCTCCAGCTCAGCTTCCCAGCGCGCAGTTAGATCCGGAGTCCGTAGCTGGGTGGATACCAGTTCGATAAGCTGCTTGCCTTTTCCGGTCGGATGCAGGAGATTTCCCTGACGTTCAATCGTATCAGAGCTCACCAGCTTCTCGATAATATCCGCACGCGTCGCCGGGGTCCCCAGTCCATGCTTCTCCATTTGTGTCAAAAGCGAAGCTTCATTATAACGCTTCGGTGGTTGTGTCCGTCCAGGACGCACCATACAGCGGCCAATCGTGACAGTTGCCCCTTCGCGAAGCTCAGGCAGCTTTACACTGCCAGCTGCTGGCTCGTCCGACGATTCCTCGTCATCATCATGACTCATATCTCCGCCGTACACTTCACGCCAGCCGGCATCTTTTACCGTCGTTCCTTTGACATGAAAGCTCTCGCCTTCCACATTGACGGTAACAGCTACCGCATCATAACGTGCTGGTGGGTAGAACAAGCTGATAAAACGCCGCACGATTAGATCATACAGCTTACGTTCCTCAGTGCTCAGTCCATTTAGCAACACAGTCTGCTCTGTTGGAATAATAGCGTGGTGATCACTTACTTTACTATCATCCACAATTCGCTTCGTAATCGGCAGCGGTTTGCGCAGCAGTGGTCGTGCCAACGCCGCATAGGGTCCGACAGCCACACTGTCCAGTCTTTCCTTAAGTGTGCCCGTCATATCTGAAGTTAAGTAACGACTGTCCGTACGTGGGTAAGTGACTAGCTTGTGCTGTTCATATAAACGCTGAAGCACACTGGAAGTCTGCTTCGCGGAGAAGCCGAACTTCCGGTTCGCATCACGCTGCAATTCAGTCAGATCATACGCGAGAGGATGAGGCTCGCTCTTTTCACTCTTCTGCACCTTAATAATACGACCGCTGCGTCCAGTAAGCTTATCCTTCAGACTTGCTGTCTTATCCTTTTCGAATATCCGCCCATCTCCGTTACTAGCCCGCCAAGCTGCTTGGAAATCCCCGAAATCTGCAGTCAGTGTCTCAAAATCAACGGAACGGAAACCCGTAATTTCCTTTTCACGATCCATAATCATCCCTAATGTCGGGGTTTGTACCCGTCCTGCGGAGAGTGGTGATCCGAACTTGCAAGTTAAAGCTCTCGTCACATTAAGTCCAATCATCCAGTCTGCCTCTGCCCGGCAACGTGCAGATTCATACAGACGATCAAACTCTCGGCCTGGGCGGAGCTTTGCGAAACCCTCTTTAATTGCCTTATCGGTCTGTGAGGATATCCATAGCCGCCGGAACGGCTTTTTCCACCCTGCCATATTCATAATCCAGCGAGCCAGCAGTTCCCCTTCCCGGGCAGCGTCTGTAGCCACTACTAGCTCCTCAATATCCTGTCGTTTCATTAGATGCTGAACAGCCTTGTATTGCTGGTTCGTCTCCCGAAGCACTTTCAGCTTGGTCTTCTCCGGCAAAATCGGCAGATCCTCCAAGGCCCAAGTTGCAAACTTTTTATTATAATCCTCGGGCTCTGCCAGGCCGACCAAATGTCCCAGCGCCCAGGTAACCACATATTTTGGACCTTCAATATAACTCTTCTGTTTATTATTACATCCCAATACTCGTGCAATCTCGCGTGCAACAGACGGCTTCTCCGCCAATACTAATGTCTTCATAGTGCTCCCCTTTCCATACCAAATTTTATTATAGCATTAAATGAATGTTAGCAAATATCGTCAGGCTTTACCGGGTGACTCCGTTATACACTAATTAATATCCTGATGCCCGAAAGGAGTCATAGTCAATGAACGAACAAGAAAGCTATAATATAGTACCTATAGGTTGGGTGACTGGTTCGACAAGTACTTTGCGACTGGAAATCAAACCGGAATTTAGTCCGGCACTTAAAGGTTTATCTCAGTTTAGTCATTGCCAAGTGCTTTGGTGGCTGCACGAGTTTGCAGATGATCATTTCCGCCAGACTACCCAGATCCAACCTCCTTATGATGCGGCATTAACTGGAGTTTTTGCTTCCCGTTCTCCTATTCGCCCTAATCCAATTGGTCTTAGTGTAGCAGCAATCCTGTTTGTCGATGAAGCTACTGGCATCGTAGAAGTGGCTGGGCTTGACGCCTACCCTGGAACACCTATTCTCGACATCAAAGCTTATTTTCCTAGTGCAGACCGTGTAATGGAAGTAACTGTTCCCGTTTGGGCTGCTAATTGGGGTGACTGGACACCCAGTCTATAAACTGTTAGAGGAGGACATCTCTTGAACAACCGTCAACTAATAATCCAATCATTAGATGTCATTGAGGATCGTTTAACAACGCTGCTTCCTGTTTCTCTGCTCTCCAAAGAAATGGGATACTCACTTTATCATTTCACCCGTCTATTTCAAGCGGTCACTGGGATAGCACCCGGTGACTATATATTAAGACGCAGAATCACTGAGGCAGCCCTAGATATCCATCGAATGCCAGAACGCTCATTCCAGGACATCTCATTAGATTATAACTTCAGTAACTATGAGACCTTTACTCGTGCTTTCAAAAGAATGCTGCATACGACTCCCTCTCATGTTCGTAAAAGACTTACTGAAACAAAGCTCCCTTTACTGCCTAGGCTATACGAACAGGATCTGCTCAAAATAACTCCAGATCGTAATATTCTCCCCGAACTCGTTGATTTAGGAGAAATCATTCTTCAGGGCCCCGTCGTTAAAGTAGACCATGATTTCTCCGTCATTTCTGATACTTGGCCTCTGCTTTTCAGTAAGGTAACCACCATATCTGATAGAATACAGCCTGAAAAATATTATCAGCTGGGCTTATGGCCTGACGATTATGAAAGTAATGGATTGTCGATGATGTGTGCTTGTCAGTTAAATCCGATATATACCGACACCCATCGGGAATTTCCGATTCAAATCTTGCCACCTATACGTTATTTGAAATTCAACCACAAAGGCCGCTCTTGTGATATCCCTTCTACGTATAAATATATTTACGGAATTTGGCTGCCGAAATCAGAGTACAGAATATCTATACCTTTTGAATTGGAGTTTTATGGTGATCTATATTTTGGACCAGATGACGAAAATTCAGTGAGCGAAATCTACATTCCATTAGAGCTGTTATAAAAAAACCAGATGTCCCAACAGAGCAGCGATTCTCCCGTCATTTGAAGAATCGCTGCTCTGCGTTTTTGCTCCATTGCGGCTTGCTTGAGCAGAGCCTCTACTCACACGCCACAATGACAATATTATCGATCTTATTCATCCATAGCTTTCACTGAATTAGAGAAACCTGCAAAAGTACATCTTTTCGCATAAATATCCGCTCCATTAAGTCCAAAAACTGCAAATGTACAGGAATATCCTCAATTATGGCTCGAAGGCTTCTTCGAGCGTAAGAATTCCTGCAGATTGGCAGAAATTCTTGCTTTAGCCCTCCTCATATCATTTAATGATGTACTTTTGCAGTTTTTTCGCAGGTAAAGTTATGGGTTAGTCAGCATTAGCCAACCATCAGCATCTTTGAGCAATACCGTGCCACACCCTGCAACTTCATGCCACACATTGCTGCTTATCCCCGTAGATTGACCCTTATTTTACAAAAAAAAGAAACTGCCCTTAAGTAGCATTCACTACCTTTGAGACAGCCTCTTGCTTTGTTTATAAGTTTAATAGCTACTCTTGCTCCACCTGTATTGTTTGTTCAAGCTCTATATGAAATTTATTCTAAATATGTTAAAAACATCAACACACTTTAAATAAAAAAAGCGATTACCCCAAGTAAAGTTCGGAGCAATCGCTTATATAATAATATTCCATATTTACAAATCACTTACATATTAATATTTTTCAGTTCTATACAAGCTTCAAAAAATACAGTATCACTATTCTGACCACGTAAATATATACCCTCATCTGTTACAGTTGAACGTAAAATAGTCAGTTCATCCCCAAACTTAGCTTCTTGTAGATAAGTAATCCGGAAGCGTGTGATCTCTGCAGTATCCCATTCCGATAAACTAAGCGCATCGCAACACAAATCCCCATATCGGGCATTATTCAGATGTCCGTTGTTATCCAGCCCACTGTATCTGACTTGATACTGATAAGCTTCCTCCATAGGAATATCAGAAGGAATCGTTACCTTAACAGGCATATCTCCTACTGAATCGCCATTATAATGCTTCACCTGAACAGGAAGGGCGTTCGGTCTGAGTATTTTTCTCTTCTCAATATCAACTAAAGCCCATATTGATCGTGCTGTAGCGATCTCTATATCATCCCCATCAAAAATACGAAAATCCCGCTGCCATAATGCCCCTTTCGTTCCTTTACTCCAGGTACGAACAGTAAGCTGATCATTTGGGTGAGGAGTACGCTTAAATTCAAGATCGAGCGTAATCATCATCCAGCCCATTCCTGCATTCAGAATTTCTTCTACACTTATCCCCAAATTACCCACGGCGAAGTCCGCCGCGCATTGCATAATATCCAGAATAAAGGATAACTTCGCCTTTGATCGATAATCCGTGTCACTCGCATGTACAGAAAATTGCTCTATCCACACAAGATTAGTATTGTTCTCCATTGTTTATCCCCCTACAATGCAAAAAATCCTTGCATTTATTTGAAGTATCCACATATACCACTGCTCTATCCACATAAAGTGGGGACTACTTTCAATTTTGAATAAATTTAATTATTTCATCCACATGTTAGTAACTTTTATATTTCCGTTATTTCTCCATAACTTATCCACATTATTTAAATTAAACGATAAAGGGAACAAAAAAGCCATTGTTGATAAATCAACAATGGCTTCGTGTGCTTGGCAACGTCCTACTCTCCCAGGACCCTTCGGTCCAAGTACCATCGGC
>RCUU01000713.1_pt1 | contig 17601 bp, 17 predicted proteins | sample 2166211 | NCBI WGS metagenome assembly RCUU01 (sample SAMN09932620, study PRJNA488358) | compost metagenome | feature: garden; material: soil; isolation source: compost soil in phenylacetic acid-enriched culture | place: Germany: Experimental Botanical Garden Goettingen | collected 2016-01-27
TGAACATCCCGCTTATGAGTGCAGGAATGGACACAGTCACAGAAGCGGCTATGGCTATCGCTATTGCTCGTGAGGGTGGTATCGGGATTATTCACAAGAATATGCCTGTTGAGCAGCAAGCGGAAGAAGTAGATCGTGTGAAACGTTCCGAGAGCGGAGTTATCACGAACCCCTTCTCACTTTCAGCAGAACATATGGTTTCTGATGCTGAGCTACTGATGGGTAAATATCGTATTTCTGGAGTACCGATTGTAGACAGTGACAACAAGCTGGTCGGCATTCTAACCAACAGAGACTTACGTTTTATTCACGATTTCAATATTCAAATTAAAGAAGTTATGACACATGAGAATCTTGTAACTGCCGCTGTGGGAACGACCCTGCAGGAAGCAGAAGGTATTCTGCAACGTCATAAGATCGAGAAGCTCCCACTTGTGGATGAGAATAATGTGCTTAAGGGTTTGATCACCATTAAGGATATTGAGAAAGCTATTCAGTTCCCTAACGGAGCTAAAGATGCACAGGGTCGTTTACTTGTTGGAGCCGCTGTTGGGATCTCAAAAGACACCTTCGAGCGTACTGCTGCATTAGTAAAAGCTGGTGTGGATCTAATTGTAGTCGATTCTGCACATGGTCATCATATCAATATTATTGAAGCAGTTCGTAATATTCGTGAATTGTATCCTGACCTTACGATTGTTGCAGGTAACGTAGCTACTGGCGAAGCAACTCGTGAACTTATCGAAGCTGGTGCATCTGTAGTTAAAGTAGGTATTGGACCAGGATCTATCTGTACAACACGCGTTATTGCTGGTATTGGCGTACCGCAGGTTACAGCTATTTATGATTGTGCGACAGTTGCTCGTGAGTATGGAATTCCTATTATCGCTGATGGCGGAATCAAATACTCCGGTGAGATCACTAAGGCTATCGCAGCCGGTGCCCACGCAGTAATGATGGGAAGCATGTTTGCAGGTACTGAAGAAAGCCCGGGTGAATCCGAGCTTTATCAAGGCCGTAAATTCAAAGTATATCGTGGTATGGGCAGCATGAGCGCCATGAAACAAGGCAGTAAAGACCGTTATTTCCAAGATGACGATAAAAAGCTCGTTCCTGAAGGAATTGAGGGACGTATTGCATTTAAAGGACCTCTTTCAGATACTGTTCATCAATTGATCGGCGGATTGCGCTCAGGTATGGGCTATTGTGGTACGAAGTCGTTGGAAGAACTTCGCAATGATACTTCTTTCATTCGCATCACAAGTGCTGGACTTCGCGAAAGCCACCCACATGATGTTCAAATTACGAAAGAAGCGCCAAATTATTCCGTATAATGGACTAACCGTACTATTTTTTGGACAGACAGGACTATTTCGTCCTGTCTGTCTTTTTTTGCGTGTACCCCTGTGTTAGAATAGAACAAGCTATTGATATGAGGTTTAAAAGGAGAGTAGTAATCATTGAAGCACAAACAGAAATTTAACGGTAAGCAATTTATGATTAAGACAGCGACAGTAGGTCTGCTTTTAAATATGTTAGTTTCCACGCCACTTCCGGCATTCGCTGAGGAAGGTACGACTACGACAATACAAGCTGGTACTGCAGCTCAGACCACTCAGAAAGCAGTAAAAATCCCTTCTGTGGAATCCCTGGGTCTAAATTTGAAATCAGCGGTTCTAATAGAACCAACAACAGGTGAAGTTCTTCTATCTATGAATGCAGATGAGGCTTTGCCTCCAGCCAGTATGACTAAGATGATGACTGAGTATCTTGTAGCAGAAGCGGTGAAGACTGGACAGCTTTCGTGGGATCAAAAAGTCATAGTAGGGGAAAATGCATCTAAACAGGTCGGATCACGTATTTTTCTAGCGCAAGGTGATGAACACACGGTTGAAGAGCTGTATATAGCAATGGCTGTCGGATCTGCAAATGATGCTACAGTAGCTTTGGCAGAACTAGTTTCGGGATCAGAATTGGAATTCGTAGAGCTAATGAATCAGACTGCCCAGAAGATGGGGATGAAAACAGCCTATTTCGTGAATTCTAGTGGATTAGACAAAGCGGACATGCCCAAGAAGTACCGCTCAACTGATGATAAAGAAAATGTAATGTCAGCGATGGATGCTGCGATCCTGGCTAAGCATATCGTTACGGATCATCCTGATTTTAATAGATTTACAACGGTTCAGTCTTATAAGTTCCGTGAACGCGATACCGCTCCAATGATTAACTTTAACTGGATGTTGGAAGCTAATAAGTCTATCCAGAATTTTAAGGCTTATGCTTATGAGGGATTGGATGGTTTGAAAACAGGCCATACCGCTAGAGCTAAATATTGTTTTGCAGGTACAGCTGTACGTGACGGCATGCGTCTGATAAGTGTAGTAATGGGGGCAGATACAGAGCCACACCGTTTTACAGAGACGAAGAAGGTACTTGATTTTGGATTTAATAATTTTGAAATCAAACAGGTCGTAGCCCCTAAAACAGTGATAGCCGGTAATGAAACCGTGCCAGTACTTAAAGGGAAAGATAAAAAGGTGTCTGTAGTTACGGATGAAGGTGTTTCATTTATCGTACCTAAGGGAACGGTTTCTCCTGAAATCACTACAACTGTTGCAACAAACGACCCTGCAACTTTAGTTGCTCCTATAGAACAATCTTCTAAAGTAGGTAAAGTCACTTATTCCTACAAGGTTGAAGGCATGGCAGCAGCACAGGAGAAGACGGTTAATCTGATCACTGCTGAAGAAGCGGAGAAGGCAGGTTGGTTTAGTTTATTCCTTAGAGCCATTGGAGATTTCTTCGGCGATTTATTTACAGGGATCAAAAACTTGTTCTAATGAATGCAGTGTCGAAAATTGCGTTAATTCCGAGTAAGTGGATTGTATATTTCCCTTCATTGGGGTAAAATTACAAGTTAGATTAAGATAGATCATTCGGGGGGTTAGGACATGGAAACAGGTACATCGCGAGTTAAAAGAGGCATGGCAGAAATGCAAAAAGGCGGCGTCATTATGGACGTCATGAATGCAGAGCAAGCAAAAATTGCTGAGGCTGCTGGTGCAGTTGCTGTTATGGCTCTGGAACGCGTACCTTCTGACATTCGCGCAGCTGGCGGTGTAGCACGGATGGCCGATCCTACAATTGTAGAAGAGGTTATTAAAGTGGTAAGTATCCCTGTTATGGCTAAGGCTCGTATTGGCCATTACGTAGAAGCAAAGGTTCTGGAATCCTTGGGTGTTGACTATTTGGATGAGAGTGAAGTTCTTACTCCTGCTGATGAAGTCTTCCATATTAATAAACGTGAGTTCACTGTTCCTTTCGTGTGTGGAGCGAAAGACCTGGGAGAAGCCTTAAGACGTATTAATGAAGGTGCATCCATGATCCGTACGAAAGGTGAACCAGGTACAGGCAACATTGTTGAAGCAGTGCGTCATATGCGCTTTATCAACAGCCAAATCCGTAAAGTAACCAACCTGTCCAAGGATGAGCTATATAATGAAGCCAAGAATCTGGGAGTTCCTTACGAGCTACTGCTTGAAGTGCATGAGCTTGGTAAGCTGCCGGTTGTTAACTTTGCTGCTGGTGGTGTAGCAACTCCTGCCGATGCTGCCCTGATGATGCATCTGGGTGCGGATGGTGTATTCGTAGGCTCGGGTATTTTTAAATCGGACAACCCTGAGAAATTTGCGCGTGCGATTGTTGAAGCCACTACACACTATACTGATTACAAACTGATTGCAGAAGTATCCAAGAACCTTGGTGCACCAATGAAGGGGATTGATATTGCAACTCTAACCCCGGCTGAACGTATGTCGGAGCGTGGCCGTTAATAGAGAGAAGGTTGCCCGGATGAAAATAGGAGTGCTGGCGCTTCAAGGCGCTGTTACGGAGCATATTGTTAGTATAGAGAAAACCGGAGCAGAGGGCGTACCCATCAAGCGAGTAGAGCAGCTTGATGAGGTGGATGGCCTAATTATTCCTGGTGGTGAGAGTACAACGATCGGTAAGCTGATGCGGAAATACGGCTTCATTGAAGCCATACGTGATTTCTCCAATCAAGGCAAGCCGATATTTGGAACATGCGCAGGTATGATTGTCCTAGCTAAACGAATTGCTGGCGGCGAGCCAGGACATTTGGAGCTAATGGATATTACTGTGGCTCGGAATGCATTCGGTCGTCAACGGGAAAGCTTTGAATGTGATCTGGAGGTTAAAGGCATTGATGAGCCAGTGCGTGCTGTGTTTATACGTGCACCGCTTATCAACGAAGTAGGTCCGGGAGTAGATGTGCTTACAGTCTATAATGAAGAGATTGTAACTGCACGGGAGGGTAACCTGCTGGTGTCTTCTTTTCATCCAGAATTGACCGATGATTTCAGACTGCATCAATATTTTGCTGATATGGTAGACGCTACTAGGCAAGTGCAACAACAGAATCGCATATAAGAACATCCTGACTCTTTCAAAGCTGTAAGCAGCAATTTGAAAGAGTTTAGGCTGTTTTCAGGAGGGAAACTTTGTGTTAGATGTAAAAGTATTGCGCAGTGATTACGCTCGAGTTGAACAAGCCTTAGAGAAACGGGGTAAATCGCTGGATTTGATTGCTGATTTTCCACAACTTGATTTACGCAGACGTGAATTATTGCAAGAAACAGAGGGTCTTAAGAACCGTCGGAATACGGTATCGGGTGAAGTAGCGAAGAAGAAAAAGAATGGTGAGCCGGCAGATGACTTAATCGCAGAAATGCGTACAGTATCTGACCGAATTAAAGAACTCGATGACGAAGTACGAGAACTGGAAGCTCAGATTGCTGAACTTACTATGAGCATTCCGAATATTCCTCATGATTCAGTTCCAGTAGGAAAGTCCGAGGATGATAATGTTGAATTGCGCCGCTGGTCAGAGCCTAAGGAATTTGGATTTACTCCAAAATCACACTGGGAGCTGGCGCAGCAGTTAGATATTATTGATTTTGAAGCTGCAGCTAAGGTTACAGGATCTCGGTTTGTTTTCTATAAAGGACTGGGAGCACGTCTAGAGCGGGCGCTAATTAACTTTATGATGGATCTTCACAGCGGTGAGCATAACTATGAAGAAATGTTGCCACCATACATTGTGAACAAAGACAGCTTGTACGGAACAGGACAGCTTCCTAAGTTTGAAGAGGATCTTTTCAAGCTACGTGATACCGAATACTATTTGATTCCTACAGCAGAAGTACCTGTAACGAACTACTATCGTGAAGAGATTTTGACAGCAGCAGACTTGCCTAAGTACCACGTAGCATACAGCTCTTGTTTCCGTTCTGAGGCGGGTTCAGCTGGCCGTGATACACGGGGTTTAATTCGTCAGCATCAGTTCAACAAGGTAGAGCTGGTGAAGCTTACTACACCTGAATCCTCTTATGAGGAGTTAGAGAAAATGACAGCCGATGCTGAACGTGTGCTACAGCTTCTGGGATTGCCTTATCGTGTACTTGGGCTATGTACAGCTGATATGGGCTTTACATCGGCTAAGACGTACGATTTAGAAGTATGGCTGCCTGAGAGTGGAATGTACCGTGAAATCTCTTCTTGCTCGAATACGGAGGACTTCCAAGCCCGTCGGGCAAATATTCGTTTCCGTAAAGATCCAAAATCCAAGCCTGAATTTGTTCATACACTGAACGGATCTGCTTTGGCTGTTGGACGTACAGTTGCAGCGATTCTTGAAAATTATCAGCAAGAGGATGGCAGTGTTCTGATTCCAGAGTGCCTACAGCCGTATATGCGCAATGTGAAATCAATCCAGCCTAAAACTATTTAAGAAAATAGTTGCTTTTCTTCGCACAGTAGGGTACAATTACTAATGCATGTGAAATTTATATGCATTTGGAGAGGTACCGAAGCGGTCATAACGGGGCGGTCTTGAAAACCGTTAGGGTGCAAGCCCACATGGGTTCGAATCCCATCCTCTCCGCCATTCCTATATAACTACAAGAAATAATTAGATAGAAGCCGTCTCCTCTAGGAGGCGGTTTTTTTGTTGTGTTTGAACCAGTGCAATTTTAGTTATTGTTGAGCTACCTAAGTCCATTGAGAATAAAAAGATTGATTTCTCCGCAATGTATTAGAGAAGGAGGATGATCATAATCATGGACAGACAATTGGAAGTAGATCAGCATAATCTTGTCTCGGCCTGGCAAGAACGCCTGCCTGCGTTAATGGAGGATGGGGACAGTTTTAATGTACTGGCAGATGAAGGTGACCCGAATAGTCTGCTGATTCATTTTAATGCAGCGGGACGTCAAGGGTACTCCCTTGATTTCCGCTGTAAGTATGTAGATAGCAGGGAGGTTGCTGTTGATCTGCTCGATGTGGAGCAGAGTGGAATTCATATCGATGAGCATAATGATGCAGTGCAGCTATTAGCACAGCAGTATACACGGCAAATACACGAATGTGCTCAGGCTCTTCAGAACATGACTAATCCTTAGGAGGAATGAACAATGTCAAAGCCAAAGAGTATTCCAGTTCCCGGGGCACAACCCACCGATGGTCAACCTAGAAAGGAGCATCATTCTTCAGCACCAAAGCCACTTTCTGGCTCTAAAAAGGTGAAACAGGCTAATCATGTAGATCATCATAATCCGCAAGGATAACAAATAAAAACAATAAGAATCATAAAGAAGTGTTTCTTGATTTTTACAAATAGTTTATCATAGGGGGGGGAGATTTTTTTTTACATGGGAGAGGAGAAAAATAATGATTAAAAAATGGGGTTTATCGGCTGCGGCACTGTTGCTAACAGCAGCAGTAATTCTGCCGGGATGTGGAAGTAAACAGGAGGCGCCAAAAGAGGCCTTAAAATCAGCCGCTACAAAAGCGACTACGATGTCTTCATATGAGATGAAGAGTAAATTCTCGATCAACGATCTAACCATCGAGACCGCTGATGCTGAATCTGCTGCAATGACTACACAGGTACTCAGCATGCTTAAGAACGCTGATATCACCATTGACGGGGTTTATCAGGCTGATCCAATGCAGACAGAGCTGACCATGGTTCTGAATCTCAAGGGCGATATGAGCATGAGCTTCAATGTCCCTATGGTGATGACCACTGAGAAGTTGTATGTTAAGATTCCATCGATTCCGTTCTTTCCGATTCCGGAGACCATCGTTAATAAGTTTGTAGAGGTGGATCTGAAGGCGTTGGCAGAGCAAGAGGGTGCTGAGTTTAATCCTAACTCTCTGGATACACAGAAAATGCAAAAGTTGTCTACTGAAGTGATGGACTCTGTCCTAGCTGAATATGATGAAGGCAAGTATTTCAAAGAGCTTAGTCCAAAGGATGCAAATTTACCAGAGGGTGTAGAAGCTAAACAGGTCGTTCAGTTCCAAGTGACGAACGATACTGTTAAAGAAGCAATCACCATCTTCGTGAATAATGCCCTGCCTAAAATCATTGATATTGTGAGCAAGGATGAGTACAAGGAAATGCTGCAGATTAATGATGCGGATCTGGCTAAGGCTAAAGAAGAGATCACATCGAGTGAGACTAGAACTGAATTCGATAAGAGCTTGGCAGATCTTGATAAGTATCTTACGATCAATCAGTTCCATTACAATACGGCGATCAATAAAGACGGATTCGCTGTGTATCAGGATTTGTTGATGGACATTAAAGTAAATGATCCGGAAGAGGGTACGAACGTAGCCTTCTCTGTAAATGGAACGGGTCAATATGACAAGATTAACGAGAAGCCAGTGTTCAAGATTGGCATTCCTCAAGGTGATGATGTAATTACAATGGATCAACTAGAGGAACAATTCGGTAGCTTGGGGACTTATTAATTAAGAAGTTAACTGAGAAAGACCCGCATGTTGCGTAGGATATACGCCCATGCGGGTCTTTTTATTAGAAGAATGAGATTTTAATCGTGAACGAGTCTGCATAAGTTATTTATGTTCATCCGTTAGCACGTCTTCGGATAATATGGCGTAGGTTTGATGATCCTGCCACTGTCCGTTTATTTTGAGATACTGTCGGGCGACACCTTCAGGTCTGAATCCGCTCTTCTCCAGCACCCTCCGGGAAGCCTCGTTATGCAATAGTATGGCTGCCTGAACCCTATGAAGACCTAAGGCTCGAAAAGCGTAACCTAGAATTAATCCGACCGCAGCGGTCATGTAACCTTTTGCCTGCACCCGATGATCCATTAAATATCCTAAGTCGGCATACTGAGCAACACCTCGTGAGACATTAGATAGCGTGATTTGACCTATTAGTTGTCCATCAAGCAGATAGACGCCGAACATATAGGCTTTGTCCTCCTGAGCATCCTCCAAACGCTGATTGATAATCCGTTGTTGACTCTCTAGAGTGTAGAATTGCTCATCGCGTTTTGGTTCAAACGGTTCGTGTGTTAAACGATTATTTAAACGCAGCTCCAGCAGGTTCTCTGCATCTTTTAGCTCTAATGGAGAAATATAGATACCTTGTGAGGTATGATATAACGTAAGGGTCATTTCAGGGTTCTCCTATGCTTGTTTCGATGGTTTTTGACGTAAACGACGAAAGAATGAGGTCAGCAGGTCGGCACATTCCTCTTGTAAAATCCCCTGAATGACATCAGTCCGATGATTAAACCGCGGCTCTTCTAGCAAATTCATGAGGGTTCCAGCACATCCAGCCTTTGGATCAGGCGTGCCATACACAGTGAGAGGTACTCTTGACTGTACTATCGCTCCCGCACACATCGGACAAGGCTCTAAAGTAACATACAGCTGGCAATCCAATAGACGCCACGAGTTCATGACTTTACTGGCCTCACGAATGGCAACCATTTCAGCATGAGCTGTAGAATCCATAGTTGTTTCTCTTAAATTGTATCCACGTCCGATTATTTCACCATGACGTACGACGACCGCCCCAATGGGAACCTCACCTAATGCTTCAGCATTGCGGGCTTCTGCTATCGCTTGCCTCATCCAATGTTCATGAACCGCTCCCATATCATCTGGGGATTCACCTGCTTTAATATTCAAGATCATCTTTCCTTCCTTTATATCCATTGTACAACGAACAAATATTCGTTCTTAACAAAATGTGAATAACTCTGTGGATAACCGCCTACTTATACACATTTTTGTGCACATCGTTTTATAATAAAATGTTTATATGTGTATAAGCTGTGGATGGTTTCTTGAAATATAAGAAAGTATAAGTTTCACAATATACTTTATCCTTATATTTCGCGCTTAAACGCTTACTGTCTTTATACGGACGTCGAAGGCATTTATACTTGTATATTGTAGAGAAAGACCTTTTGAATTTCAATATTTCTTAAATTGGAGTGCATATTGAAATGTCTTTTCAAATGTGAGGGCAAAAGGTATGATGTTTATTGTAGGCCCCGCAAGGATTTACCAGTGGATAAGAGGTGAATAAACAGTTTGTCCATAAAGACAAAACTATCTGCTATTATTTTTGGTGCGGTGTTGCTAATTTTAGCACTGAACCTGACATTTAACCTTTATGCTGCCCAAAACAATCTACGGAATGAAAGCATTAATAATATGCAACTGACCGCTATGCAAATGGCTGTTTCTGTAGAACAAAGTAACTATAGCTCTAACTATGTAGAATATCAAATTGCGCATAACTTAAGAATGGCTGCCATCTTTGCCTCTAAGGAATTGGGTCCGGATTATAAGAATATAACCAACGCTCGACTAAAGGCTCTAACTTCCAAGTTGGGCGTGTCTAATATTTCAATTCTGGTAAAGACTGATAATGATATCGTAGTAGCGAGGTCTTCGGTACCTAGTGATATTGGGATATCTACAAAGGACTGGGGATACTGGTATCTGGCCTTTTTGGAGTTATTCGATAATCAGGAGGTATCCGTAGGTCAGGGACAGGCCCTGGATCATTTTTGGTCAGGCCCATTTGAATATTCAACCTACAATCCCGATTTCATTGAGAAGTGGGGTTATTATCGTGATGAAGCAAGCAACTACATCATTAATCCTGTCATTCTCAATACTGAAGCCAGTGATTACGTCAAAATCACTAATCCCGATCAAATTGCAACGCAAACCAAAGAAGCTAACCCAGGGATTTTAGAAATCACAGGATTTAATCCAGTAACATTTGGTTCAGCAAGTATGGGGGCTGACGGAAGAGACGCGATCAATAAGAAGCTCGGTAACCGTCCCATTAAGTATGGCACCTATACTTATGGTAATGTGAAGCAGGATAAAGCAGCGATTCTATTAGCTCAGGAGAAGCGGAAGTCGGTTACACTAGAGACAAGAGTACATGGAAAAAGAGTGCTCAAAAGCTACATCCCTATTCAAAATGCTGGATCTCAAGCTTATGTGATCGGAGTGGTTTTGGATTACTCCGTGATTTCTTCAGTGGTTCATGAACAACTAATCAATAATCTGACTTCGTCGCTGTTATTACTTACATTATTCTTGTTATGCAGTTACATACTGTCTGGATTTGTTACACGTCCTATTCAGGCGATACTGGCCAAAGTGAACGATGTAGCCAAAGGTAAATTCGATCCACCGCTAAAGGTAACAAGCCGGGATGAGTTAGGACAATTAGCATTGCGAATTAACGCTATGACCGCTCACCTCATGCAGCGCACCAATCGACTCAAACAGACACTGGAAGAGAATCGAGCGGTTAAGGAGCATTTAGAATCCGTCATTAACGGAACCTCTGATGCAATTCATACCATCGATATGGACGGCCGAATTACGAGTACGAACAGAGCTTTCGAAGAGCTGTATGGATGGAGTGCTAAAGAGGTACTAGGCAATACGCCATACCTTGTGCCGGCGACAGCGCTTAAGCAGGAGGAAGAGCGGCTTAATGCGTTAAAGAATGGTGCGGTTCTGCCACCGATTGAAACCGTAAGGCTTAAACGGGATGGAGCCATAGTCGAGGTTAGTGTTAGTACCTCGGTGATTCGTGATGAAGAGGGGTACCCTCATTCCTTTATTCATGTTTCACGTGATATGACCGAACGTAACCGAATGGAGGAACTGCTTAGACGCTCTGAGAAACTGACTACAGTAGGCCAATTAGCCGCTGGAGTAGCCCATGAGATTCGTAATCCTCTTACGACGCTAAAAGGGTTTCTGCAGCTTCAACAAGAGAAGCAGCTTCTGGTTCCACTCCATGTTGAACTGATGTTATCCGAGCTCGAACGGATTAATCTGATCGTAAGTGAATTTTTGATTTTGGCCAAACCTCAAGCCGTTCATTTCCAGGAAAAAGATGTACGGAATATCCTTGGCGATGTGGTTTCACTTTTAGACAGTCAAGCTCATTTGTTTGGGATTCAGTTTAGTGCCACATTCTCTGAACATCCATCTACCGTACATTGTGAAGTGAATCAGCTAAAACAGGTGTTTATTAATATCGTCAAAAATGCAATTGAAGCTATGCCTGATGGTGGTGTGATTTCAATGGAGTTAAGAAATACCTTGGATTCGGTCTTCATTCTTATTTCAGATCAAGGTGAAGGAATTCCTAAGGATATGTTGCCTAAGCTGGGTGAACCCTTCTTTACCAATAAGGAGTCGGGGACAGGTTTAGGGCTTATGATTAGCCAGCGTATTATTCAGGCTCATAAAGGTCATTTGGAAATACAAAGTGAAGTTGGTCAAGGGACAACCGTTATGATCAAGCTGCCCGCAGCTGGTGTGGTTACACCTTGGCTTACTATTAAAGATGAACGGAGTGAAGGACAACGTGAGAATTAATAAATTCATCAGTGAGACAGGGTACTGTTCGCGCCGTGAAGCAGACAAGCTGGTGGAAGGCGGTAGAGTGACAATCAACGGAGAACCGGCTGTGCTTGGCAGTCAGGCTGTTCCGGGTGATGATGTACGAATAGATGGTGTAGCGCTTGAAACCTCAAGCCAGACGGTTTACATTGCGCTAAACAAGCCAGTGGGTATCACTTCAACTACAGAGCAGCATGTTAAGGGGAATATTGTTGATTTCGTAGGTCATCATGAGCGAATTTTCCCGATTGGTCGTCTGGATAAGGATTCGGAAGGACTGATTCTGCTTACCAATGATGGGGACATCGTTAACAAGATTTTACGGTCTGAAGGCCGGCATGAAAAAGAGTATGTAGTTACTGTGGACAGACCGATTACGCCATCATTTATTACGGGTATGTCCAGCGGCGTGAAGATATTAGGTGAGAAGACGCTACCGTGTGAGGTCACTCGTATTACAGAGCGTGTATTCCGTATTATTTTGACTGAGGGTAAGAATCGTCAGATCCGTCGGATGTGTAGCGCTTTTGGCTACGAAGTTAGAAAGCTGCAACGCATTCGAATTATGAATATTCGCCTGGGGGCATTACAAACCGGAGAATGGCGTGAGTTGTCTGCTGAAGAGAAGCAAGAACTTGGAGCTACACTGAATTACGAACTTCTATAACCTGGAAGAGATAGTGGATAGGCAAGAATGCCATTTATCAAAAAAAGAGCTGTTCCATCGGTCTAAGACCTTGGGACAGCTCTTTTTGCTTGTAATAGAATAACCATCATTCATCGGAAGGGACAATACCTGAGAATTCTTTGGATTCTTGATATTTGCGAATAATAGACACCTCAACCCGGCGGTTTTTACTTCGTCCAACAGCTGTAGTATTTTCAGAAATGGGGTGGTATTCCCCGTATCCAATCGCACTAAACTTCCGGGGATTTAGATTCGTATTTAGCAGCAAAATCTTCATGAACTGAAGTGCACGATCTGCACTAAGATCCCAGTTGGAGGAATAGTTGCTGTTAGAGATAGGAATATCATCGGTGTGTCCTTGTACGACTACATCATAATCCGGGAATTGCTGCAGCATAGTTGAGATGGATTTGGCTAATTGCCGAGAATCATCTTTAACTACCGCCTGTCCGGATGCAAACAATGCGTTATCACTTATCGTAATCATAAGCTGAGATTGATTGAGCTTAGTGCTGAGCAGATCGGTAAGACCGTTTTTGTTAATATATTGATCAAACTGCTTCTTAAGCTTCTCTAAATCCTCTTGCTCCTTTTGCTTGAGCCTAGCCATTTCTGCTTGTTCGTTTTTCTTGGTTGCTGATTTATCCATCTGATCATTTTTTCCTAAATCCTCTTGACTCTTAGATGGCATTGCCGCCCGTTCTTCAAGAACACCTGTACCGCCGTTAAGTGCGGAGCTGAAGGCTTGACTCATTTCTTCGAATTTCTTGGCATCCGTTGCACTCATAGAATACATTACGATGAATAGGGCAACCAGAAGGGTCATGAGGTCAGAATAAGGCAGTAGCCACGATTCATCGGCGTGTTCTTCATGCTCTTCGTGTCTAGTCTTTTTGCTCACCCGATCCACCCTCCCTCTCATCATTTAACTTAGCTCGTTCCGAAGGTGTCAGGAAGACAGCAAGCTTCTGATTGATGGCAATAGTGGATACACCGGATTGTATGGACAGTAGACCTTCGACCATCATCATGCGCACTTCAATTTCTCGTTTGGAAAGTCGTTTTAGCTTATTGGCAATAGGATGCCATAATACGTAACCTGTAAAGATACCAAGTAGTGTTGCGATGAAGGCAGCCCCGATTGCTGCAGCCAACTTGTTCATATCACTCATATCAGCCAGAGCGGCGATAAGTCCAATAACAGCCCCGAGCACCCCGAGTGTAGGAGCATACATACCTGCTTGTGAGAAAATGAGTGCGCCTGCTTTATGTCTATCCTCTGTGGCGTGGATGTCCTCCATGAGAACATCGCGGACAAAATCCTGATCATTTCCATCAATAATCATCCGCATGCCGTTTCTGAGGAAGTTATCTTCTATTTCATCGACTTTAGACTCAAGAGCCAGCAGACCTTCACGCCGTGTAATAGAAGCCCACTCCATGAACATAGTAATTAATTCGGATTTACTGATTAATTTCTTTTTGACAAAAATCATTTTGAACAGACTTGGAATCTTTTTGACCTCTGAGAATGGAAAGGCCATGAAGATGGAAGCCGCCGTACCCACTAGGATAATAACGTAAGCAGCGGGTGTGGCCAAAGCGTGAAGAGGAGCGTGCTTGAGGATCATACCCCAAATTACTGCAACTAGACCAAAAATTAAACCGAGTATTGTTGAAATTTCCATTATGCACCTCGTCCATGAGATTATAAGATGTGTTCCGACAAAGCCGCGTATATCATCCTTGAAACAGCGGCAGGGCACTCTGTGCGAAACCGAATAACGTATATTCTTATTTATCGACATCATTCCGTTTTTTGTGAAGTCATTTTTTCGGCTATAATGGATAAGGTAAGTAATTATTCATCTGTGGAGAAAACGGAGTGATACATGTGGGTGTAAAGCATGGTAGAGATTACGGTGAAATCCTTACGGATTTGACCGAGGCTGTCGGACGAATTTCCGATGGGTACTTATTTTTTGAAATGGATCCGGTAGAGTGGCAAGAATTGCCGCAGGAATCCAAGCTAGAGGTATGGGAGGCACTGGCTGAGGATCTTTTCTTCGCGCTGGGTAATGAACCTATGATTGAGGTGGGGAGCGGCGTTATCATATACGATAAGGACACGCACCGCATAAATATTTTAGTCGGAGAAGAGGATTTAGCCTCTGTTGTTTTGATTTAAGAAGCGGGGGGAGCGGGACTTAATTTGCCCGTAGTTAGTAGCCCGTGTTAAAATTGGTATGACGAGTTATAATCGCTGGGATTGTTGAATACATTTAATCGAAAATATTGCCTTTATCCTGGCACATCCCTTGGACCTCAGAAGCTAAGGGATGTTTTGTTTAACGAATACGACAAGTAAAGGGACCTGCGGATTTTACTGCAATTTTTAGTAAGGGAGGAAATGAATTGTTGTTTACGGAAGAAGAACTGCGTGAGCAGATCAGTAAGCTGGAAGGTTGGAAGCTGGAAGAGAATATCATGGTGCGAAAATATATGTTCAGCCAATATATGAAGGGTATTGCTTTCGTTGATGAAGTAGCCACCATTTCAGAAGCCTTTGATCACCATCCACATATTACGATTGATTATAAGACAGTGACTTTACGACTGAAATCAAATGAGGAAGACGGTATTACAGCTCTAGATATTCGAGAGGTACATGAATTTAATGAAGCCTTTGAGAAAAATCGTTAGAGTAACCCAAGCTCATGAATAAACGCCCGTGCACAGATAGTAGCCTATCTTGTAGCACGGGCGTTTTTAGTTGCTTAGATAGGTTACTTTTTCTCTGAGAGCCAGAGGGCGATGTTAGCAATCTCTTCAGGGGCCAGCTTCTCCTTAAAGGAAGGCATTTGACCACGTCCTTTAGTGACGATGCTGTAGATTCCCTCAGCGTCATGCTGACTACCTTCATTTTGAAGACTAGGTCCAACTCCACCTTGAAGCTGATCGCCATGACAGGAGATACAGCTGGCTTTCACGGTTGCCTCCGCCTTAGCCGCATCCAATTGAACTACCGGCATTGTGGGCTTATTCTGTTCAGCTACCTCTTCTTTACCTGGAAGTGTAAACATAAGTACTACCGCAAAGGCACAGGCGGCAAAAAACAAACCGCTCATGATCCATTTCTGCATCCCAGTTCGTCCCTTCTATGTAAGCTGCTCCCTACATTATAGCTCAAGGTGAAGCGTTATCATAGGGTTTGTGACAAAAAAATGAACGATATTGCAACCAATCCATTGAAAAATATGGAATTTAATATTATTTGTCATAGACCATGCAATAAAAAGGTTTGTTTCCGGTAGGAGTCAGGCGCTCATACGTATCTGTGATCGTAAATCCACACTTTTGGTAAGTTCGGATCGCCCGTTGGTTCCAGGTCAATACCTCCAGATCAATCTCACGCTCAGGATAACGTATTAAGGCTGCTTGCACAATCGCATCCATGAATAATTTCCCTAGACCTTGGCCGCATAGTTCAGGGCGCATGCCAATCCCCAAACGAACAACACCTTCCATCGGGAACAGCTGCGCGAATCCGCTTAAAGTCCCTTGCTCATTTAATATGGAGACATATTGCTCATTCCGTAGCTGGGGGTCACCGAACTCGATGCCAAGAGCCTGCATTTGCTCCCACGGCATCCAGCCGTAAATATCATAAGGGGGTGTGTAATTCCAATTGCAAATCTCTTCTGCGTGACTAGCCTCCATAGAAGTAACATGAAATGAAACCGAGGGATTTATCATAAGGTCAAGGACCTCCTTTCACGGGGGTTACTTTAAAATATAAGAAAGTATAAGTTATGCACCTACACTTTATGCTAATTAATTATATACAAAAAGAGGGATAGTCAACTCAGAAAATTTATGAGGAATATTGTTTTACAAATTCTGAGAGGGGTAAATATTAAATAAGACAAAAAAACAAGCTCTTCCCCAAGAATTAACATCTTGGAAAAGAGCCTATATACGATTTACTTATTGAACGTCATCATTATCTTCGGTCTCAGAAGCAACAGAATGATAAGCATCTGTGCTCATAATCCGTTTAGCACCGATGTAGCGTTTCACGTAGTAGCTATCACTCAGGGAGCTAATCGTTACACCGCGTGAGGAAGATGCGTGTGCAAACTTGCCTTCACCGACATAAATACCGACATGGGAGACACCCTTACCACTTGTATTGAAGAATACAAGATCTCCAGATCTTAAATCATCTTGGGAGATAGCAGTACCCATTTGATACTGGGAACCTGATTGGTGTGGTAGGTTTATACCAATTTTATCAAATACATACATTGTAAATCCGGAGCAATCAAATCCATTTGTGGAGATGCCGCCGGATACGTACTTAGTTCCGATGGTCTTGTCGATCACTTTATCCATTTTGGAATCCGCGAAAGCGCTTCCTGCTCCAATGGTGAAAATAATGGAAAAGCTAAGTACTGCTGCTGCTAGCTTCTTCTTCAAAAGTTTATACCCCTTCCAGATGCCTACGAGGTTAGCTTAAGGGTTCGGTTGAAGGTCCCCTATGACCCCTCTAAAAATGGAGGTCAATTCACCCAAAGTTGGTTCCCCCGTTTTCCTAATAGTTAGGAAACTCGGCTGATACTGTTGATTAGGAATAGCTTGTAATCAATACATGACAAAACCTTTGTAAATAACAACTTAATGATTACAAAAATGTTACTAAAATCTCACTGCGCTAATTGTAACAAACAGAAAGCCGCTTGGCAATCGTTTTTAACATATTAATGCAGAAAAATTGGCATTTTTACGGTAGAAAGGCATATGTAAGCGTTAATAATGACCTAATTTTTAATATAATTGCAATTTTTATCAAATAAACGTGTTTCAATTGGGCTCTAATAGTGTAAAAATATATTATGGAAAAAAGAAAAACCCGAATTTGATTACGGGCATAATCAGATTCAGGTTCATATAGTTGTAATTATGAGGTTATAGTTGTGAGGAAGGTTTCAATCGAAGGCTACAGCTTGATAAGCTGAAGTACTCATTACTCTTTTAGCGCCAACATAACGATTGGCCCAGTAGGCCTGACTGAGTGAAGTGATGGTCACTCCACGCGAAGAGGACGATTGTGCGAA
>RCUU01000714.1_pt1 | contig 17596 bp, 21 predicted proteins | sample 2166211 | NCBI WGS metagenome assembly RCUU01 (sample SAMN09932620, study PRJNA488358) | compost metagenome | feature: garden; material: soil; isolation source: compost soil in phenylacetic acid-enriched culture | place: Germany: Experimental Botanical Garden Goettingen | collected 2016-01-27
GATTCCGCAGGGGGGGGATGGTTGGATTTTTCCTGCCGCTCCATTCCTGACCGCGCCGAAAACTGTTTCTTCATTAATCCGTAGAATTTTGGAACGCACCAATGGCAGAGCGCGGGAAAAAGTCCGTCGCATCTCTGGCTGTTGCGGCGCCTGTGGGAATTGACCGCCGACTGAGCCCGCCGGCTGATTTGACGGCGGCGCAAAAGGCGGTATGGGTTTCTCTGGTCAATGCCCGTCCGGCCGATTGGTTCGGCGATGAGCACGCGGGGATGCTGGCGCAGTATTGCCGGCACAAGGTTCAGTCCGACCTGATCGCTCAACAGCTTGAGCATTTCGACCCGGCATGGCTGGTCGATGACGACGGCCTGAAGCGCTTCGACAAGCTGGGCGCGATGCTGGAGCGGGAAACTCGGGCGATGAATGCATTGCTCCGCTCCATGCGCCTGACACAGCAGAGCTTGGTGCGCGCCGACAAGGCCGTTCCGGTCAATAAAGGGAAGAAGCCGTGGCAGGTCGAAAGCGACTAACCCGCGGCGAGCGGAACATCCAGTGGATCGAGCAGCACTGCTGCATCCCTGAGGGGCGATTGGTCGGCAAGCCGGTCAATCTGACCAAGCACCAGAAGAAGTGGATCAAGCGCATTTACGACTCGCCGACGCGGATGTTTATCCTGTCGATGGCTCGGAAGAATGCAAAGACAGCCCTGTCGGCATTCCTTCTGCTCCTGCACCTGTGCGGTCCGGAAGCCAGGCCGAACTCACAGTTGTATAGCGCGGCACAGTCCCGCGACCAGGCGGCAATCCTGTTCGAGCTGGCGGCCAAGGTGGTTCGGATGAGTCCGGACCTGTTGCAGTACGTGAACATCCGAGATACAGCCAAGGAATTGCTCTGTGGTGAGCTGGGCACCTTCTACAAGGCGCTCAGCGCGGACGCCGCGACCAAGTTTGGCCTGAGCCCAGCCCTGGTGATTCACGACGAGTTGGGTCAGGTGGTCGGCCCACGGTCGCAACTGTATGAAGCGCTGGAAACGGCATCGGCTGCTCAGGAAAGCCCACTCTCGATCATCATCAGCACGCAGGCCCCGACAGATGCGGACCTGCTCAGCTTGTTGATCGACGATGCGCTGTCCGGTGCCGATCCGCGCAACAAAGTCGAGATTTGCACCGCGCCACTGGACCTGGACCCGTTCAGCGAGGAAGCCATCAGGGCGGCGAACCCGCACTTCGATGACTTCATGAACAAGGATGAGGTGTTCCGCCAAGCTGCGGATGCCAAGCGCCTGCCGAGTCGGGAGCCGGCTTACCGAAACCTGATCCTGAATCAGCGAGTGGAAGCGAGAACGCCGTTTGTGAGCCGGTCAGTCTGGCAAGAAAACGGCGAGAAGGCAGATTCCCTTGATGGGAAACGGGTCTACGGAGGCCTTGACCTCTCCAGCGTGAACGACCTTACCGGCCTTGTCCTGGTCGGCGAGGATGGCGATGTTGAGCCTACTTTCTGGCTTCCTGGCGATGGCCTGGCAGAGAAAGCGAGAAATGACCGGGTTCCCTACGACATATGGGCTCGGGATGGCTTCCTTGAAACCACGCCGGGCCGGTCCATCGAATACGAATTTGTCGCCGAATACCTGCGCACGGTGTTTGACCGCTGCGACGTGCAGTGCATCAACTTCGACCGCTACAACATGCGCTTTCTGAAGCCCTGGCTGGAGCGGGTCGGATTTACCGAAGAAGAGATCAGCCGGTTCAAGGAGTTCGGCCAGGGCTTCGTCAGCATGTCCCCGGCGCTTCGTGAACTGGAATCGCGTTTGTTGGCGAAGAAGCTGCGCCACGGCAATCACCCGGTGCTGACGATGTGCGCGGCAAACGCGATTACCGTTGCCGATCCGGCGGGCAATCGGAAGTTCACAAAATCCAAGGCTACTGGCCGGATTGACGGAATGGTTGCCCTGGCCATGGCAGTAAGCGGTGCGGCGGCCAACGAAGCCGAGCCAGAGCGCACCTATCAGATGTTCGTCCTGGGCTGATCGCCCAGCACCAAAGAGCCCGCCCCGTGCGGGCTTTCTTGTTTCCGGAGAGCCCGAAATGAATCGAGCCTATAGCGTCCTCGAGGTGAAGGCGCTGGATGACAGTCAGCGTGTGATCACCGGTGTCGCCACGACCCCGGCGCCAGACCGAGTCGGCGACATCGTCGAGCCGCTGGGCGTCGAGTTCAAGAATCCGCTCCCGCTGCTCTGGCAGCACGAGCATGACAAGCCAGTGGGCACGGTGCAGTTCGACAAACCGACCGCCAAGGGCATCACGTTCACAGCCAGGCTGGCGGACGTGCAGGACGAGGGGAAGCTCAAGGATCGCATCGATGAGGCCTGGCAGTCGCTCAAGGCCGGTCTGGTTCGGGGTGTCTCCATTGGGTTCCGCCCGATTGAATACAGCTGGATGGACGATGGTGGCATTCGTTTCATCCAGTCCGAGGTTTTCGAATTGTCCCTGGTCACCATCCCGGCGAATGCCGACGCGACCATCAACACCATCAAATCCCTCGACCGGAAACAGCTGGCCGCGCTCGGTCGCAAGGCTGTTCCTGTCGTACGTGCTGCACCTGCCGGCGCTTCGGCAACTCGCACCAAGTCCATCAAGTCTCCGAAGCCCGAGGAGGGCAACGACATGAAAACCATCGCTGAGCAGATCGCCGATTTCGAGGCGACTCGCGCAACCAAGGCTGCCGACATGGAAGCCATGATCACCAAGTCCGGCGAGCAAGGCACCACCTTCGACGCCGAAGAGTCCGAGGCTTTCGACACCCTCGAAGCCGAAGTGGCCGCGATCGACAAGCACATCTCCCGCCTCAAGGGCGTGCAGAAGTCGCAGGCTGCGACCGCCAAGCCGGTCGCGGAAGAGCCCGGCGCCCAGCGCATCAAGACTCTGGACTTCAAGGAAGTTCAGGTGCGCGCCAAGAACACCCAGAAGCTGGAGCCGGGCATCGCCTTTGCCCGCGCCGCCAAGTGTCTGGCCCTCGGTCATCTGGAGCACCGCGACGCCATCGTCATTGCGAAGTCCCTGTACGACGGTCAGGACTCGATCATCGCCGCCACCCAGCGCCTGGTAACCAAGGCCGCCGTCGCTCCCGCGACTACCTCCGACGCAACTTGGGCCGGTCCGCTGGTGGGTGATGAGACCAACGTATTCGCTGATTTCGTCGAGTACCTGCGCCCACAAACTATTCTCGGTCGCTTCGGTACCAACGGCGTGCCGAGCCTGCGGCGAGTTCCGTTCCGCACTCCGCTGATCGGGCAGACCTCTGGCGGTGACGGCTACTGGGTTGGCGAAGGCCAGGCCAAGCCACTGACCAAGTTCGACTTCAGCCGCACCACCCTGGAGCCGCTGAAGGTCGCCAACATCGCTGTGGCCACCATGGAAGTCATTCGCGACTCCAGCCCGGCCGCCGATGGAATCATCCGTGACCAGCTGGCCGCCGCTCTGCGCGAACGGCTGGACATCGATTTCATCGATCCGGACAAGGCTGCCGTCGCCGGTGTGTCTCCGGCCTCGATCCTCAACGGGGTGGCTGGAATCCCCTCCAGCGGTAGCGATGCTGACGCGGTTCGTGCCGACCTGAAAGCGCTGTTCAGCGCCTTCATTGCGGCCAACAACGCGCCGACCTCCGGTGTGTTCGTCATGACTGCTACCCAGGCACTCGCGGTTGGCCTGATGCAGAACGCCCTGGGCCAGCCGGAATTCCCGACTGTGACCATGAACGGCGGCACCCTGATGGGCCTTCCGGTGATCGTCTCGGAGTACGTGCCGACCGACTCCAGCGGCTCGCTGGTCGCCCTGGTGAACGCCAGCGACATCTACCTCGGCGACGAGGGCGGCATCGATCTCTCGATGTCCACCGAAGCCTCGCTGCAGATGGACAACGCGCCGGACAACCCGACCACTGCCAGCACCGTCCTTGTGTCGCTGTGGCAGCGCAACCTGGTCGGCTTCCGCGCCGAGCGCACCATCAACTGGGCGCGTCGCCGCGCCTCTGCTGTTGCATACCTGACTGGCGTCAACTGGGGCGCCTGATGAGAACGGGGCGCTTCGGCGCCCCTGACTCTCTGGAGGGTCTATGAGCGTTCAAGTCATCGACGTGAAGACGGGCAAAATCAAAACCATGCCCAAGAAATACGCCGACCTGCTGGTGAGGATGAAACGCGCCCGCTGGCCGGATCAGGATCCGCCCGCTGTGCCCATGCAACCTTCCGCCTCACTTCCAGTGCCCACAGAGGCGCCGAAAGCTTCGAAGGCGGCCAGAGCCCTCGCCGAGAGCGCCGGAATCGACCTGAGCAAGGTCACCGGCACCGGAAACGACGGCGCAATCACCAAGCCCGACGTTGAAGCATTCATCGCCGCCCACACCCAGGAGTAATCGATGCGCCTGTTCGGCTTCGAAATCACGCGCCGCCAGAAGGCCATGTCGAATGTGCCTGTCTCCCGTGGCTGGTGGCCGCTGATTCGTGAACCGTTCACCGGCGCCTGGCAGCGCAACAAGGAAGAGCGGCTGGATAGCCTGCTTCAGTACCCCACGCTCTACGCCTGCGTATCTCGGGTCGCTACCGACATCGGAAAGCTGCCATTCGCCCTCAAGGCGAAGAACTCCGCCGGAATCTGGGAAGTGATCGACAACAGCGCGTACTCCCCGGTGCTACGCAAGCCAAACCACTACCAGACCGCCCAGCAGTTCCGCGAATACTGGTCGCTGTCGAAGAAGACTCAGGGCAACACCTACGTCCTCAAGGAGCGCGACAACCGCGCGGTCGTCGTTGGCTTGTACATCCTCGATCCGTGCCGGGTAATGCCCCTGGTATCTGACTCCGGCGAGGTGTTCTACCAGCTCTACACCGACAATCTGAATCTTCTACCTGATGGCGGCGACCAACTGATCGTCCCCGCCTCGGAAATCATCCACGACCGTTGCATCTGTCCTTTCCATCCGCTCATTGGTCTGCCGCCCATTGCCGCCGCCTTCCTGCCGGCGCTGAAGAACATGCGCATCTTGCGCGCGTCATCGGAGTTCTTCGGTAATAACGCGCAGCCGTCCGGCATCCTCTCGGCCCCTGGCGCGATCACCGACGAAACTGCCAAACGCTTGGCCGATTACTGGAACAGCAACTTCACCGGCGCCAATTCCGGCAAGGTCGCGGTGGTGGGTGACGACCTGAAGTTCATGACGCTCTCCGCCAAGTCAGTAGATGCGCAGATGGTCGAACAACTGCGCTACTCAGACGAGCAGATCTGCCAGCCGTTCGGCGTGCCGCCGTTCAAGGTAGGGCTCGGCACCATCCCCTCTGGCTTGGGCGTGGACGCCATCAACCAGCTGTACTACGACGACGCCCTGCAGGCCGATATCCAGGCGATGGAGTGCCTTCTGACTGAAGGTCTGAACGCCGCTCCCTACAAGGTTGATATGGACGAGACGGTGCTGATGCGGATGGATGCGGGCAAGAAAGCCGAATACCACCGCACCCTCATCGACGGCAGCATCGAGACCATCAACAACGCCCGACTGGACTTCAACCTGCCACCGCTGCCGGGCGGCGATACCGTCTACATGCAGATGCAGGACATGCCGCTGGACCAGGTCCGGCAGAACACCATCGTCCGCGTCAGCGAAGAGACCGTACCAGCGAGCGACCCAGTGGAAGAGCCCGCCGAGCCTGACGAGCAAACCCAGAGGGCTCTTGGCGAGCTGTTCCTCCTGAAGGCTGTACAAGCCGCACGCACTGAGGCCATTCAATGATCGACCCAGTAGAGTTCGGCAAGGCGATGGGCGCCATCGTCCGGGAAGCTACCGCGCCGCTCATTGCGCGGATCGAGCAGTTGGAGAAGGCGCTCGATGAGCGTCCATCCCTCGATGACCTGGCGAAGGCGGTCGCCGAACTGCTGCCCGCGCCGAAGGATGGTGAACCCGGAAAAGATGGCGTGTCGGTGACCATCGAGGATGTCCATCCTGTGCTGGAGCAGCTCGTGGCGGACGCCGTGAAGGCGATCCCACCTGCCGAGAAAGGCCAGGATGCCGACATGGACGCACTGCGGGTCCATCTTGGCGAACTAGTGAAGTCCATCCAACTGCCGGCCGCACCCACAGTAGATGAGGTGGCCGCCGCCTTCGAGCGGCGCTTCTCCGATCTGGCCCTGCATTGGGAGCGGCAGGTGCGGGAGGATACCAGCAAGGCGCTGGACCGCATCCCGGCACCGAAGGACGGCCGCGATGCGCTGCCGGTGGAAGCCTTCGAGCTTAGCCTGGGTGAGGATCAGCGCACCGTCACCGTCGCTCTGCAAGCCGGCGACAAGGTGGTGAGCAAGTCGCTGAAGCTGCCGACCATCCTCGATCGTGGAGTCTACAGCGCTGAGAAATCCTACGAACAGGGCGATGCCACCAGCTATGGCGGCTGCCTGTGGATCGCGCAAAAGGATGCCCCCGAGGGCGTGCCGGGAGCATCCGCTGATTGGCGCCTCAGCGCCAAGAAAGGCCGCGACGGCAAGGACCTGCGCGACAACGCCTCGCGGCATGATCCGAGCAAGGGAGTCAGCATCAAATGATGTACGTCACCTTGGAGCGGGCAAAGCAGCACCTGAACATGGACCACGATGAGGACGACAACCTCATCACCGTATACGTCCAGGCAGCGTCCAGCGCGGTGAAGAACTACCTGAAATCTGCATCGCCTTATGAGGTCGAGCGCGACAGCAATGATGACCCGGTGACAGACAGCAATGGCGACCCCGAGTACGTGCGCGACAGCAATGGCGACAAGGTCATCGCCGGTGCCGTGGAAGCCGCCGTGCTGATCATGATCGGGTTCCTGTACAAGGACCGCGACGAGAACCCCGACACGGCCTTTGAGCAGGGCTATCTGCCGAAGCCCGTGACAGCATTGTTGTATCCCCTGCGAGATCCTGCCTGTGCCTAGCCTGACTGCCGGCCGGCTGCGGCATCGCATCGACATCCAGCGGCGCGAAGACGTGCAGGATCCAGCGACTGGAGAGATGGTCTCTGGCTGGGCGACTGTGTGGTCTGCCGTGCCTGCGGCCATCGAGCCGTTGAGCGCGCGGGAGTTCATCGCGGCCCAGTCGGTGCAGTCTCAGGTCGTGGCGCGGATCACGCTGCGCTACCGGGAAGGTCTGGACGCCTCAATGCGCATCCTGCACAGAGGCGCGGTCTACAACATCGCCGGCCTGCTGCCGGACAAGGACAGCGGCCTGGAGTATTTCACCGTTCCGGTAAGCGCCGGCGTCAATCAGGGCTGATGGACTGGTCTGGCAAGACCGTGGCGGTGATCGCTTCCGGTCCCTCGCTGACAACTGAAGATTGCCGGGCGGTGGAGCGATCGGGTATCCCGACCATCGCCATCAACAGCAGTTGGAGGATGGCCCGGTTCTGCGACGTGCTCTATGCCGGTGACGCAGCCTGGTGGGAGGCCTACGGCGCTGAGGTTAATATCCCTGCGGAGCGCTGGACGCACAACCCGAACACAGCCAAGTCGCTCGGCCTTCATGCCACCGGAGTAGGTCAGTCGGTGCTGAACAGCGGATATCGGGCGATCGAGTTGGCAATCGATTTCGGTGCCGCTAGGGCGCTGTTGCTCGGCTTCGACTGCAGCGTGCGCAGTGGTACCCATTGGCACGGTGATCATGGCAGGACCAAGAACCCGGACGATCGCCGCTGCGCCGAATGGATAGGCCAGTTTGGCAGGCTGGATCGGCGCGGCACCGAGGTCATCAATTGCTCCAGGGAAACCGCTCTGACGTGCTTCCAGCGAATGCCAATTGAGGAGGCGCTGTGCTTATCCATGGCATGAGGGGTCTGGGCGATTGCATTTACCAGCGAGCCTTCCTTAAGGCCTTGGACCGAGATGTCTGGCTGGAAACGCCCTGGCCTCAGCTGTACGCGGACCTTCCCGTGCACTGCGTGAAACCGGCGACCCAGTTGCGGACCCAGGTGAAGAATATTCGTCGCCAGGCCGACTGGCAGAGCGCGCCTACTGGACTGCGATCGGTGAAGGTTGCGTACGGCAGGGAAGGAATCATCCCCGGCATGGCCCGCTGCTTCGACGCGGCCCCGGGCGCTTTCGATCTACCGGACTTCGGGCCTCCTCCCGTCGAGGGCCGCTATGTGTTGGTCCGGCCAGTCACGGTTCGCTCGGAGTGGCGCGCCGATACGCGCAATCCTCTGCCCGAATACATCGCCAACGCGGCTGCGGAACTGCGTCGCCGTGGCTGGAAAGTGGTTTCGGTGGCGGACCTGGAACCGAGCAAGGAATGGGCGCTGGATCCGCTGCCACCGGCGGACATTCGCTTTCACGCCGGCGAACTGCCGGTCGAACAACTGCTGGCACTGCTCCAGCACGCCGACGCTGTACTCGGCGGCATCGGCTGGATCGTGCCCGCCAGCATCGCCGCTCGGGTGCCGGCCTGGATCGTCTGTGGCGGGCAGGGCGGGTTCAACCACCCCGACCTGATCACCCATCCGAGCATGGACCTGTCGCGCATGACCTTCGTGGTGCCGGACAGCTTCTGCCGCTGCACGCTGAAGCAGCACACCTGTGACAAAAGGATCGCCGACTATGACGCACGCTTTGCCGCCTGGGCTGACCGACTGCCTGCTCTGGTCTGATGAGTTGGGGATGGGCTGGCATGGCCGGGCGCCGATGAGCTACAGCGGCCCGTACTTCGAGAAGTACCAGCAGCTCGACGCAAGCGAGATGGGGGCGGCACTGACCCGCGCGCGAGTGGAGTTGGTGCGCAAGCATTGCGCCGGGCAGGTGGTGGACATCGGCATTGGGGGAGGTCGTTTCGTCCTCGAGGCGGATTCCCAAGGCTTCGACGTGAACGCGGAGGCCGTCGCCTGGCTGCAGGCATATGGACGCTTCCTAGATCCGTACCGGCAGTCGGTGGAGGCGCTCACCTGCTGGGACAGCCTCGAGCACATCCCGGAACCGGAAAAGCTGGTGGCGTGCGCCCAAGAATGGCTGTTCGTCTCCATGCCGATCTACGACAGCCAGGCGCATTGCCTGCAATCGAAGCATTTCAAGCCCGGCGAGCACCTTTGGTACTTCACGCTGCCCGGCTTCATCGGCTGGTGCGAGCGGCAGGGCTTCGGGCTCGTCGAGCTGAACCACGCCGAATCCGAACTCGGTCGGGAGGGTATCACCAGCTTCGCGTTTCGGAGGTTCCGTGGCTGACTTCAAGATCATCATTACCGGCCGCGGGAAGGGCCAGGTTTACCGAAACGGGGAGCTTTTGGACGGCGTGATGGCCGTCAAGGTGACGGCGCAGGCCAATTCCCTGGCCACGGTGGAGCTGACCATGGCCGCCGGGTTCGTGGATCTTGAAGTGAAAGCCGAGCCCGAAGCCGATGACTGAGGCTATCGAGTTCAGCATCACCGGCCTCGACAGCCTGCTCGGCAAGCTAGAGGAACTCAGCTACGACGTGAAACGCCGGGGCGGTCGGTCCTCGCTGCGCAAGGCGGCGCAGATCGTCGTCAACCACGCCAAGCAAAATGCCAGCGCCCTCGATGACCCAGGCACCGGCCGCAGCATCGCCGACAACGTCGCAATGCGCTGGAACGGTCGGCTGAACAAGCGAACAGGCGATCTGGGATTCCGTGTTGGGGTTCTGCAGGGCGCCGTGCTGCCGAAGAAGGGCGAGGCGGCGGAAACCACCGCCAACGCCCCGACGCCGCACTGGCGCCTGCTGGAGTTCGGCACCGAGAAGATGCGCGCCCAGCCGTTCCTCCGCTCCGCGCTGGCCGACCATATCAGCGAAGTGACCGGCGTATTCATCAGCGAGTACGAGAAATCCATCGACCGCGCCCTGAAGCGCGCCAAGAAGAAGCAGGGGGCCTGATGTTTCCGCCGATCTTCGCCGTTTGTGCCGCCTCGCCGGCAGTCACTGCTCTGCTTGGAGCTGGCCCGGTGCGGCTCTATCTTGCCGGAGAGGCGCCGCAGGATGTCGTGAAGCCCTACGCCGTCTGGCAGCTGGCTGGCGGCGTACCTGAGAACTACCTGGGCGATCGCCCGGACATGGACGGCTACACGACCCAGATCGATGTCTATGCCGCGACAGCAAGCTCGGCCCGAGCCGTAGCGAAGGCGTTGCGTGATGCCGTCGAGGCGGTCGCCTACGTGGTTGCCTGGCGCGGCGAGTCCCGCGACACCGAGACGAAGAATTACCGCTACAGCTTCGACGTGGACTGGCTAACACCCCGCTGAACCCCATCAGCCCGCTTCGGCGGGTTTTTTATTGCCTGCTCATAGGAGACCGCCATGGCGATCAAGACCCAAGGCACCCAGCTGTATTTCATCGACCCCGACGACAATTCGGTGGTCACTGTGGGGTGCGTCACCACCATTACCGGCCTGACCGCAGCTCGCGATCAAATCGAAACGACCTGCCTGGAGTCGGCCGCGCGCACCTATGAGGCTGGCATGGCCACGCCTGGCGCGGCGAACTTCACCATCAACTTCGACCCTGCCGACGACTCCCACACCCGCCTGCATGAGCTGTATGTCGCCGGCACCAAGGTGGAATGGGCATTGGGATGGGGAGATTTCACTCCCGGCCCGCCGAGCCCCGGCCCGGCGCCTACTGTGGACAGCAGCGGTGATTTCGAACTGCCGACCACCCGCAGCTGGATCACCTTCAACGGCTACGTCTCCGACCTGCCGTTCGACTTCGCGCTGAACGCAGTGGTGACCAGCAACGTTGCGATCCAGGTCAGCGACTTCCCGATCCTCGTGCCCAAGGTGTAACCGATGAACCTGGAGCAGTTGCGCGCCAAGGGCGGCATCGTTGAAAGCGGGCAGGTCAAGCGATCGGTCGAGTGGACCCACGTCGACGAGCAGGGCGAGGTGATCACCGACCAGTTCGACGTCTTCGTGAGGCGCTTGAGCTATGGGGTGATGGAGGAAGCGCTGGCAACGGTAGGTCAGAGCCAGAACCGGAGCCTGACTTCTGCCTTGATCTCCGCCGCGGTGGGATTCGGCGAAGACGGGCAGGAGACCATCACCTACGACGAGGCCCGGCAACTGCATCCGGGCCTTGCCAAGGTTCTTTCCGAGGCCGTGCGCTCGGTAAACGGCACCGGGGGAAACGTCTCACGCCCGCCGATGAGTTCTGGCACGAGCTCGTCCTCGCCGGAGTCGGCGGGCGAACCATAGCGGAAGCGAAAGCGCGCCTTAGCTATTCCGAGGTGCAGGCGTGGGCGGAATACCTCCGCCTGCGCGGCTCGCTGAACGTGGGGCTACGGGTGGAGCAGGGGTTTGCGCTGCTGGCGATGATGCTCAGCCGAGCCTTCGGCGGTAAGGCGGACATGGAGGACTTCATGCCGCACTTCGATAAACCCGAGTCCGATATCAACGAAGTGATGAAGATCCTGAGCGGAGCACGCTGATGGCTACACGTTCCCTGGGAACGCTTACCCTTGACCTGGTTGCCAGGATCGGCGGTTTCACTGCCGGCATGGACAAGGCGTCGCGCGAGTCCGAGAAATGGCGCAAGGAGGTCGAGAAGAACGCCAAGGCGGCGGGCGCTGCCATTGGCGCGGCGGCGGCAGCGGGTGTCACAGCGCTGACGGCCATGACCATTGCCACGGTCAACAACGCCCAGGAACTCAGCCGCTTCGCCGCTATTTCTGGCACGACGGAGGAGACCTTCCAGCGCTACGCCACCGGCGCGAAGCTGGTCGGTGTCGAGCAGGAAAAGCTCGCGGACATCTTCAAGGACACCAACGACAAGGTCGGCGAGTTCATGCAGACCGGCGGCGGCCAGTTGAAGGACTTCTTCGAGAACATCGCGCCGAAGGTTGGTGTCACCGCCGAGCAGTTCCGCAAGCTGTCCGGCCCGCAAGCGCTGGAATTGTACGTTTCGAGCCTGGAGAAGGCGGGTGCCAGCCAGACCGAGATGACCTTCTACCTGGAGGCGCTGGCGGACGAAACGACCGCGCTGCTTCCGCTGCTGAAGAACAATGCCGAGGGCTTCCGGGAGATCGGTGATGCCGCGGCGCGGGCCGGCGCCATTCTCGATCAGGACACCATCCGTGCGGCGAACGAACTCGCCGCCGCGACGTTCCTGTCGGAACAGGCCTTTGCGGGCATGAAGAACCAGATCATGTCGGCCTTGCTGCCGACGCTGGCCGACCTGGCTGATGAGTTGTTCGACGTTACTACCGATACCACCATGGCCAGCGATGCCGGCGACGTGCTGTCCGGAATCCTGAAGGGCATGGCGGCGACGGCAACCGGTGCCTATGCGGCGTTCATGCTGGTCGGGAAAAGCGTCGCGGCGCTGGGCGCGGCGTTCAGTGCTGCCGGGGTGGAGGGCAGCGATTTCCTGCTTGGCCCCCTGTCGGGCCCGGTAATCGGCGCCAAGGTCGCCAAGAATTTCGACGCCTTCAAGGGTGCGCTCAACGTCGGTTTTGATGACGTGAAGGAGACCGCTGACAAGTTCGCCACAATGCTGGACGGCATCTGGAATGCTGGTTCTGGTGGTGAATCCAGCGGTCGAGTGAAGCGCCTTGCCGAGATGATGGCCGAGCTTCGAAAGAACTCGGGATCTGCTGCGTCTGGCCTGGCAAACCTGGCGACCGCCAACGATCAGGCCGCGAAATCCGCCACGTCAGCCATGAAAGCCATCGATTCGCAGATCGCGTCTCTGCAGCTGCAGGCGGCCACGCTCGGTATGACCGAGAAGGAGGCGACGCTGTTCAAGCTGGCATTGGACGGCGCGACCAAGGCGCAATTGAATTCCGCGCGCGCCGCCCTGGAGCAGGTCGATGCGTACAACGCCCAACAGGACGCTCTCAAGGAAAACGAGGAGCTGATGAAGCGCGTCCGGGAAATCCAGATCTCGACGTGGAGCGATGCATCGCAAGCGCTGCAGGAGTATCAGGAGAAGGTCGAGGCCCTGCGTGAGGCCCTGCTGAAAGGAAAAATCAGCCAGGACGAATACGACAGTACCCTTGAGGGGCTGGATGAAGGCCTGAAAAAGACCGGGGAAACCGGTAAGGAGTCAGCCGGCGTCGTTCAAGAGGCCTGGAACGAAGCCGCGCGTAGCATGCAGTCATCCCTCTCCGACTTCCTCTTCGATCCTTTCGAAGACGGCCTCAAGGGCATGATCAAGAACTTCGGCACGACCATTCAGCGCATGGTCGCCGATGCGGTGGCCGCCGACCTGATGGGGCGGATCTTTGGCTCGGCGATTCCCGGTGGGAAAGGCACCGGCTGGATCGAAACCGCAGGCAATTTCCTCGGCGATTTCTTCGGTGGTGGACGTGCCAACGGCGGCCCGGTGTCCGCTGGCATGCTCTACGAGGTCGGCGAATACAACCGCCCCGAGGTGCTGCACATGGGCGGGAAGCAATACATGATCCCCGGCAACAACGGCAACGTGTCCCCCATGCGCGGGGGAGGCGGCTCAATCGTCAACAACATCAGCCTGCCCGGCGTGACCAACGCCCGTGAGGCCCGTGAGGCTTCAGCCAGCATTCAGCGCGCCATCGCCCGGGGCGTGGCCGGCGCAGCGAGGTACGCCTGATGGGTGAGTTTATCGAGGAACGCCTCAACACCTGCATCCGCCTGGGTGCGGCAGCGGACGACAGCTACTTCACCAACGTAACCATGACCGCCGGCGGTAGCCGCTACGCCTCGCTGAAGAACGGCAAGCCGTACCGGACCTTCGACATCGGATTCCTCAAACCGCGCTCGGAACTGGCGCTGGAAGTGGCCAGCCTGTACCACCGGACTTACGGCGGATTCGCCGGCTTCCGGGTGAAATGCTGGGATGACTTCACCACCGCGCTGGACGGCATTTCCGCCTACACGGCAACCGATTGCGTGCTGAGCAAGGTGAGCGCCGGGGTGTACCAGTTGCTGAAGGAGTACGGCCGCGACAAGACCGCCCTGGCCAGCATCGGCCGGCCGAAGCGGCTCATCTTCAAGCCGGTACCGGGCAAGGTGGCAGTGGCGGTCAATGGTCAGGCGTTGCCGGCGGCGCAGTGGTCGGTGAATACCACCACCGGCCGCATCACGCTGGCGGCGAACAAGACCCGCGCCGTCACGGCGATCAGCAAGGCCAGCAGCGCGGTGATCACCGTTGGCTCGCATACTTTCGTCGTCGGCGATTCCGTGGTGATTTCCGGTGTCGTCGGCATGACCCAGATAAACGGGCGTCGCGCGCTGGTCACCGCAATCAGCGGTACCACCATCACCGTGGCGATCAACTCCGCGCTGTTCAGCGACTACGCCAGTGGCGGTACGGTCCAGACGCAGCCACTCGACAGCGGTAGCGACATCCTCACGGCCGGCTGCGAATTCGATATTCCGGTCGCCTTCGATTCCAGCTTTTCGGTTTCCGCCCTGGAAACCAACTTCCGCGACGTCGGCGGCCTGCGCCTGGTCGAGTTGCTGAATCCCTGACCCCCGAGGAACGCATGAAAGCACACGTCGCCGATTGGCGGGCGCGCAGCTATTGCCTGCGCATTGTTCCGGAAAGCGGGCCAGTGGTACGGCTGACCGACCAGCCAACCGATCTGGTCATGAGCAACGGCCAGGTGTACGCCTCGGAGGCGGGTTACGAGTTCAGCGGGTACGGATCCACCTCGAGCATGTCGCCCTCGTCGATCGACCTGACCGGCATCCTCGATCACGGCGTGAGCCGCGACCAGTTGGCCAGCGGCGTCTACGACAATGCCCGGGTGTACCTCTTCGCTACCAGCTGGGCCGCGCCGGTTGAGGACGAGGAAGCACTGGCCCTGCTGATCCTCGGCAAGACCACCCTCTACGACGACCGATACACCGCGCAGCTGATGAGCCTGGTCGACGCGCTCAACCAGACCGTCGGCCGGCAGTACACCGCCCAGTGCCCGTGGACGCTGTTCGACCAGACCCTCGACGGCGTGATCATCGCCTCGACGCGCAGCCGCTGCACCGGGCCGCGCGTGGCGCCGGATGGCCCGAACATCAACGCCTACAAGGTCACCGGAACCGTCACCGCAGTAACCGACCTCTACCAGTTCCAGGACTCCGCCCGCGCCGAGGTGGACGACTGGTTTACCAACGGCGCCGTGATGTTCATCACCGGAGCGAATGCCGGGCTGAAGCCGAAGGAGATCAAGGACTACACCGCCGGCGGCCAGGTGATTGTCTACGAGGCCTTCCACTACCCGATTCAGGTCGGCGACCAGTACGTGATGATCCCCGGCTGCCGCAAGCGCCGCGATGAGGACTGCGTTGCCAAGTACGCCAACGGCGCCAACTTCGGTGGACAGCCGGACGTCCCCGCGCCTTCGCAGTACGGTCAGATTGGGAGGGGTGGCTGATGCGCGATGCCATTGTCAGCGCAGCCATGGACGCCCTCGAAACACCCTTCCGGCATCAGGGGCGAGTGGCTGGACGGGGTATGGACTGCGCGGGGCTGTACATCCACGTCTGCCAATTGCTCGGCCTGACCTACCGGGACGCCACCGGCTACCCGCGGAACCCCTATGACGGCCAACTCGAAAGAGAATTGGACGCCCAGCCGCATCTGACCCGCATACCGGTCGCAGAGGCCGGAAAGGGAGACCTCCTTGCCATGCGTATGGACCGGGCCCCGCAGCACATCGCGATCCATGCCGGCCACTTCAACGGCCACCCCTACGTCATCCACGCCAGCGAGCAACACGGAAAGGTCTGCATGCACCGACTCGATCAGCTCTGGCACGCGCGCGTGATGCGGGCCTACCGGTTTGAGGGCGCGGAATGAGTACATTTGGCCAGGCGGCCGGCGGTGTCATTGGCGCCGTAGTTGGCTTCGTCGTCGGAGGTCCAACCGGGGCGCTCTATGGCGCTCAGATCGGTATGTCTGTCGGCGGGTACCTCGACCCGCCGAAAGGCCCCACCGTCTCCGGCCCGCGCCTCAACGACCTCAGCGTACAGACCAGCACCTACGGTCAGGGCATCCCACGGATTTACGGCACCGTCGCGCTTTCCGGAAACGTGCTGTGGCTGGAAAACAACAAGCTCAAGGAAGTCGTCAAGAAGAAGAAATCCGGCGGCAAGGGCGGCGGTGGCGGGACTACCACCAAGACCTACACCTACTTCGCCACCTTCGCCCTGGCCCTGTGCGAAGGTGAGATCGCCGGAATCAGGCGCATCTGGTGCATGGACAAGCTGATCTACAACGCCGGCAGCGATGACCTGGAAACCATCATCGCCTCCAACCAGGCGGCCAAGGGCTGGCGCCTGTACCGCGGCACCGACGACCAGTTGCCAGATCCGCGCATTGAAGCCGACATCGGAGTAGGGCGCACGCCGGCTTATAGGGGCTTGGCGTACATCGTTTTCGACGACTTCGCGTTGGCCGACTACAGCAACACCCTGCAGGCGGCGCAGTTCAAGGTGGAGATCATTCAGAGTGCAGACTTCACCGGTTTGCGCGAAAAGGTCGATGCGCAATCCGGGGTCAGCTATTCGCGAGCGAGCGGAACAGGTGTCGGCGTTCCTTATATTTATTCGGTGGGCGATGGTGGATATGTCGAGGCGGGAGATATGGCATATCGTCACTCGCTTGACGGCAAAGGCATGCTAACTGGCTCAGCAAAACCATCGAACTCTCTACCGCCAGCCAGTGACGGATGGTACTCGGTTGGTCATGTTGGCGATAAAGTTCTCAAGATTAGGGCGGAGGATGACACTTATGTGAACGGCAGTGACATTCTGTTGGTTAGTAGCGATGGATTCAATGTCAAACAGGTATCACTAGGAGTAGATCCTGCGCTCATCAGCAGTAAGAAAATTGCAGGCGCAACCTGCTCGACTAATGGCGAGTATGTGGCTCTTGGGTTCGTCTCCAATGCCGTATCCGTACGTAGCCAAAATCCCGGTAACGTCCTGCTGTTCGATTCAACTTTAACTCTTATCAGAGTGCTATCGATCGATTTGATCAGCCATGTAGGGCCATTGGCCTTAGGCCGCTCTGGGAGCCCCCTTGGATCAAACTACTATGCCTCATGCATCTCGGGCGATGGCAAATTCATTTACTATTGCCAGGGTGCACTGAACAACAGATTTGAGCGATACGACGTTTCAGGCGCACAACTCGCACTGATGAATTCGTTCATGAATGCACTTTCGCCAGGCGGAACATTTAAGTATCCGTCGATCGCTGAATCGGACGGTGTCATTCATATCGCGGCCGGCACAGGGTATTTCATCTGGGTCGCCTCCGATCAAGTCTCACCGTCACCGGTCTTGCTGGGCGATGTAGTTGAACAGGAGTTCCTCCGATCCGGCATGTTCACGTCCGCCGACTTAGTCACGACTCTGCTGACGGACAATGTGCGCGGCTACCGCATTCCTGGCGGATCCATTCGCTCGGCGCTTGAGCCTCTGCAGGGCGCCTATCCATTCGATGTGGTTCAGTCCGGATACAAGCTGAAGTGCGTGCCGCGCGGGCATACCAGCGTGGCGACGATCCCGGGGGAAGACCTGGCGGCGAACGATGGTGGCGAGATCGGCGACATGCTGGCCATGCCGCGCGAGATGGATACCCAACTGCCGCAGCGGGTGAGCATTAC
>RCUU01000716.1_pt1 | contig 17584 bp, 13 predicted proteins | sample 2166211 | NCBI WGS metagenome assembly RCUU01 (sample SAMN09932620, study PRJNA488358) | compost metagenome | feature: garden; material: soil; isolation source: compost soil in phenylacetic acid-enriched culture | place: Germany: Experimental Botanical Garden Goettingen | collected 2016-01-27
CACCTGCGCAATCTCCCATACATAACCGTCCGGGTCTGCAAAACAAGCCGTCCGCCGCCCCCACGGACGTGTGATCGGACCATTTAGCCATTTGACGCCTTGCTCTCCCAGTTCGTTGAAGATCCGGTCGACGTCCGACACTTGGATCGTGAACAGGAACCGGGGCCCCTCCCCGTTTCGACCAACCTGAGCCGGCTCGATCAATTCAGGGGCATTGTTCTGATTCAAGAGATTGATGCAGGTATTTCCAAAATCAAACACCGCGCAGTCGGCATCTTCATAATGAATCGCCAGTTGAAGCGTCTCTTGATAAAACGCCTTCGACCGCTGCAGATCTGCTACAAACAAGGTGATTTCGGTAATTGGACTCGCCCATCCTGATTTCTTCATTCTTATCAGCTCCCTACTTCTTATTTTTCAAATGTCCATCTATTTAGACGATATCCCGTTGCCAAATTCATCGGGTCTAGTTATTCAGCTAGGAGATTTAGGCCGTAGATTGGGATTGCGGATGAAATCCCTTCACGATGAGCCAACCCGGCAAAACGATTTCGAAGATCGCACCGGGGAGGTAAAGAATTTGTCCGGCATCCAGGCCGGCCAGAGACAGAGAACTGCTAGCCAGCAGCCCCGTATAGCCTACGAAGCCAATCACAGACAACCATCGCGGAACCAGTCTCGATTGATAAAGAATCCAACAAAATAACAAGCTGCCGGAACTTAGTACAAGCATGGCGAGATCAAATAATAACTCATGGGTTCCCACCGCTAAGCTCCCTAAAGTTTGTAGGTATGCACCACCGGAAGCTTCGGCAGTTACGGACTGCTGACTTAACGCGAGAAGAAGGAGCGGTCCGATGAAACTGATCATCAACATGGCTGACTCCATGACCCGAGAAGCGAAGTAGCCGAACGCAAACGCTTCATGATATTTCTTTAACGTTGGTTGCAGCAACATGGCAATCCCCACAACCGCGATAGCGTTAATGAACTCCAGGAACAATCCTGTAAGCATGCTCGTTCGATGGGAACCCACACCGACGAGCAAGTCCGTTCGATGCAAAATCGGATCCAATATCCCGCTCCCCACCAAAAATGCGCCGGTCGATAAGAAAAATAAAACCCCCGCCACACGCTCTGCCTTCCTCATGCTTAATCCCCTCTCATTGCGAATTAAGAGCAGTATAACTCGAAGAGGAGGGAGCCTGTAGACACTTTAGTGTGGTTTTGTCGTGTCGCTTATTAAATTGAGTTCGCGGGCGCGGGCGATCGCTTCCGTGCGTCTTTGTGCGTGGAGTTTCTCAAAAATCCTTCGGTTGTGGCCTTTCACCGTATCCAAGGCCAAGAAAAGCCTCTCGGCAATTTCCCGATTGGAAAGTCCCTGGGCCATCAGCTGCAGTACCTCTATTTCACGTTGGCTAAGCGGCTCGATCCGGTTATGCTTTCTCCCGGACTCGAGCACACGGCGTACGCGCTCCAGGCCTATTTCGGCTTCTTTCCTAGCGGGGTGCGGCAGATCGCCAGCGCGCCTCAGAGCCTCTTGGTACCGCTCTGCCGCTAGATCGGGCCGCCCTTCTACTTCTCTGATTTGAGCGATTCCGATGATCGCCATGACCGCCATCAGTTGGTGATCCATCACTTGGCAGTTCGCGATGACTTCCAGATAAGCCTCGCAAGCCTCATCGTAATCTCCCCGCCGCTGACAAGCAACGCCCAGCATCCAAGCGGACGCCGTCCGGACGGGGAGATGATCCGGTCGCAAATAGGCAAGCGCACGTCGGGATTGGAGGATGACTTGGTCTAATACACCCGGTTCACTTATTCCCGCATTCCAAGCAGGCGCAATCAAACCGACAAGGTCCTCCGTTTTATCCTCGATTTCCGAGACTTGCATCACCGCTTCGGCCGAATAAAGATTAGGTTCCGCGGCATCCTGTTGATCCGCTAGTAGTAATGAGGCTAGCGTAGCGCGGGTAGCCGCAATCCATCCGATCAGGTCCAGGACGCCGGCGTCTGGTTCCACGTCCTCCAAGGCCATCTCTGCCGATCGGAGCTTGCGCTCGACCCCTGTCGGTTGACCGGCAATCAATAGAGCGGAGCCATAATACACCCATAACTCGGGTCTTCCATCCAGTTCCTTGGCAGGCAACGATTCCAGCCACTCGATCGTCACTCTTGCAGCTCCCCGCAGATGCAGCGGCATCCCGTTGCCTTGAAGCAGACGAAAGCATCGCTCGACATCTTGAGCCTTTATGGCATGATGAAACGCCTCGATCTCGAAGCCACGTTCTTCATACCATTGGCTTGCCCGCTGATGCAATTCGGTGATTTCGCTTGCACTCGTATGATCCAACAGCCGCCGACGAAGAAGATCCGCGAACAAATGGTGATATCGATACCATCGTCGTTCATGATCGAGGGGCACAACAAACAAATTTCTGCGATCCAGCTCAATCAACACTTCATGACCGGAAATCTCCGGTTGGAGCATCATGTCATCACATAACGATCCGCACATTCGGTCTAGGAGTGAAGTTCGCAGTAGAAAGTGTTGCACAGCCTCAGGCTGACGCTGCAGAACTTCATCCATTAGATAATCCAGCACAAAATGATGATTGCCCGTGAAGGACTGAAGAAGCCGCTCGGCATTGTGATCTCCCTCGATAGAGAGCGCAGCCATTCGCAGCCCGGCAGCCCATCCCTCGGTGCGAGATTGCAATTCGGTGATATGGTCCGCAGTAAGCTGCAGATCCATGAGCTGGTTAAAGAAGGTTTCAGCTTCGGGAAACGTAAACTTCATATCGGCAGCGCGGAGCTCCGTTAATTGGTCCCGAGCCCGCAACCGCGGCAATGAAAGCGCGGGGTCCTCGCGGGTTGTTAAGACCAGGTGCATCTGAGGGGGAAGGTGGTCCAGAAGGAAACCTACCGCCTCGTCGATCTCTCTCGAGCTCGCCGCATGGTAATCATCAAGGACCAAGAGAAATGGAGTCGAAATAGCCGTAAGTTCATGGAGAAGAGCCGTCAAGATCGACTCGGTTGGTGTCGGCTGCGGGGAATGGAGGATGGAAAGCACGCCCGCGCCTATATCCTCCTCTATCGTCCGAAGCGCGGAAATCAAATACGTCAAGAATCGCGTGAGCTCGGTATCGCCCTGTTCAAGCGAAAGCCACGCAGCAGGGCGCTCGCAACCGGCTAGCCATTCGCACACTAGCGTCGTTTTTCCATAGCCCGCCGGTGCAGAGATTAGGGTTAATTTACGGTGCAAACCCTTGTTTAATTTCTCCGTTAACCTCCGGCGTATCACCGTTCTCGACCTAGGGGCAGGGATATAGAATTTGGTGGGATTTATTGGGTTTGGCATACCCCTATTATAACCACACCACTTATCCACCATCAACGAGAGGTTACACGCGTCCGTTTGCGATTTATTACCCGACTTTCACACCTATCTCCCTAACGGAACCCATCGGCTGGCTAGCCTCTTTCATGAGTTCAATTTTCTCCTTTTCCCGCAGGTCTTGAGTTCGAATTTGCTCGGAAACCTTCGCATAATCTTCCCATGTCAGGACGCTGTCCGCTTCTTCCCACAAGGTCATATACTCGTTCTCGACTAAATGGTAGAGACGACTTTTTTTGATCAAATTATAGGTGAAAAAATCGTTGGCCGTAATCCGTTGATCGTCTTCATCCCGATTATGCATGTAAGGCCCGGTCACGATATGTAGATCTACTTTATAAGTATCGCTAAACAACGGTTTCCTCGTAAACCGCACCTCGCACACTTGCTCAACGGGACGACCCGCCTCTCGGCAAGCCTTGGCGATTGCACTGAACACTTTACAGTAGTTGTCGATTACCCGATCGTTCTCACCGTAAACCAATTGGAACCCGTCCATCCAGGGAGGGGAGATCAAGATCTTGAGAACAGCGCCTTGCTTGATCGCCTGCGACAAGCTGGGGGATATCTTGCTAGTCAGAATCAAGCGGTATCCCGAGACCCAGACTTCTCGGTCGCAAGTTTTCAGCAAATGCTCCAACAGCTGCAGCTTATTGAAATGAAGATCATTGATGCCAAACTCGTGGATCCCTTCCAGGAGCTTATCGTTTTCTTGATTTTTATATTTGACATAAATATCGGAGATGAGGGAGAAGATGGAGGCGAGCAACGATGTGGCGCAAGCCAGCGCTAACTCTGGGACGAAGCGGTTGTGTCGCATTGGGGATATGTAAATCAAGATGGAGCCCAGTACGCTTACGGCTAACATCATAACGACATACACATTGTTGTGAAGCTTGTAGGCCTGAAGCTTCTGCCATAAGGATCGTTTGCTGTTCATGATGTTGTCTCTTCCTCCTAAATATCCTTGCGGTAATAAACGGTATCCACCCCAGGGCCTCGTCCGTCTTTGATCCGCTTGATTTCCTGCATGCTGATTTTGTTTAAGACTCGAATATGGCCTTCGTTCGTTGACCAAGTCCTCGTCATCATGGGTTGTTTCCTTTGCTTCGCAATTCTCTCTAGTTCCGCATACAAGTGCGTCGTGATTCCTTGGCCTCGATACGCCTGATCCACAATCACGGTCGTCACATAAAGCGTGTCCACAGGGTCATCCCTATCTTCATACACATAATGCGGGCGAAAGGACATGAACCCGATCACTCGTTCTTGATCCTCTGCCAGCCAACAAGATTGCTCTTTCAATTCTTCAAAGTATCGCTTCGGCTCTTGAGTTCCCGCGGAGCCATTGGTTAAATCGGACTGATCCGTATGCTCACGGGCGGACAGCGGCGGTATAAATTCATGATCGTAACGGCATAGCAAATCCCATACCCCTTCTAAAAGAGCGGAGTCCGTCAGCGTTTCGTAAAATCGGTATTGGATCGGCATGTTTAGGTCATTCCTCTCAGTTCTCTAAGGTGTATTCAATCTATTATACTACCGTAACATTTATTGGAGGAGCCTTGTTTCAATATCCGAAAACTTTTTTCAGACGGTTGACTTCGTGTAACACGAAGGCGGTAACCTTACTGTGTGCAGGTCGGCCGGAGGCGGAAACCCGCCGAGTCCCCGAACCGGACGGCCGTCTGCCATATATGAAGTAAGAGGAGGAATTACCATGCAAACCGTAACCTTGAACAATGGAGTGAAAATGCCGATCCTCGGCTTCGGTGTCTACCAGGTTCCCGATGCGGAACAATGCGAGAATGCCGTATATGATGCGTTAATGGCGGGTTATCGCCTGATCGATACCGCCTCCGGTTATCTCAACGAGGAAGCGGTCGGACGCGCGATCAAGCGCAGCGGGATTCCGCGCGAGGAATTGTTCATCACGACCAAGCTCTGGGTTCAGGACGCCGACTACGAGAGAGCCAAGCTGTCTTTTGCCAAATCCCTGAAGAAGCTGCAGCTCGACTATCTCGATCTGTACCTGATTCACCAGCCGTTCGGCGATTACTATGGCGCTTGGCGTGCGATGGAGGAGCTGTATCGCGAAGGCAAGATCAGAGCGATCGGGGTCAGCAACTTCCTGCCGGATCGTCTGATGGACTTGATTGTGCATAACGACATCGTGCCCGCTGTCAACCAGATCGAAACTCATCCGTTCTACCGTCAGGTCGAGAGCGCCGCGTTTATGAAGGAACAAGGCGTGCAGCACCAATCCTGGGCCCCGTTCGCTGAAGGTCTCAATCACCTGTTCAGCAACGAAGTATTGAACTCGATCGCGGAAAAACACAACAAATCCGTCGCCCAGGTCGTATTGCGCTGGCTGGTTCAGCAAGGGATCGTTGTGATCCCCAAATCAGTACGCAAAGAGCGGATTGCCGAAAACATCAACATTTTCGACTTTGAGCTCCGCCCTGAGGATATGGATCAAATTGCCGCACTGGATACTCGGGAAAGTCTTTTCTTATCGTACCGCGATCCGGAAGTCGCTAAAAGGATGGGCAACTGGAAAATCGATCTGTAAGCCTAGAACGATAAAATAAACAGAAAAGAGTGCCTCGAAAGCAGAGCAATCGCTCTGCCATTCGGGGCACCCTCTTTTATCTAGATCTCAGTCTTAGCCATAGAGCTCGGACATCTTCTCGATTTGACGCTGCATATTCAGGATCAATTCCGCGGGTTCTATCACCTTTACCCCACTGCCGTAACTCAGGATTTTCTGGAGCGCTCGTTCCATGGACGAGAAATAGGTGATGAGTGACAAGGTTTCGTCCGAATTGACGAGGACTTGATCGAAGCCGAATTCATCGCGCACCCGTGTTTTCATTTCCGGTTGAAAGCGGAGTACCGCCCGTACCTTCTTGAAATCAGCTCGATTCATGAACTGTTGTTCGACATCCTGCAGCGTATAGTTTCGCCTCACAAAATGTTCCGGTAAAATCCTCAGCTCCCCGATACGGGACAAGCGAAATACGCGGAAATCCTTCCGTGTCAGACAATAGCCATAGACATACCAAATATATCCCTTAAGGAACAGCCCCATCGGTTCCAGTGTGCGCTCGGTTTCCGAACCTTTGTTATCCAGATAGGTAAATGAAATGAGGTGAAGGTCTTTGATGGCCTGATGTAACGGAGCGATATGCACTTTATCGTTGGGGGCCGGCTTGAAATCGAGATCCACATGAATCGGGTCTCTGGTGATGTTCTGTTCGGGCATTAACGCACCAATCCGCTCAATTAATCGATCGATTTCGGAATGATCGGTCGCGGAACGTACCCCGCGCAAGGCAGAGCAGATGGAGGAGAAGTCATCCAAGGATAATACCTGCTTCTCCAATCGGTAGCCCTGCATAATCTCATACCCCCCATCCGATCCGGCAAAAGATACGATGGGAATCCCCGCTTGATTGATCGCTTCCATGTCGCGATAGATCGTTCGCAGTGAAACCTCAAATCGCTTGGCCAGGTCCGTAGCGCTGACGCGGGGCTGATTCAACAATGTCATCGTTATCGCAAGCAAGCGGTCCAGCTTCATATATCGACCTCCGGTGACGGGAATTCGAGTCCTGGCCTTATTATACCTTCGAATACCGAAGCCTTCTATATCCAACGGGTTAGTGAAAAATAAGATCAGAGGTAGCCGCATTCGGGGCTGCGAAATGTAGCAGACGAACCCCCTCCTCAGATAGAGCATCTATCTCTTGTTTAGAAAGTACGCGGAAGGGTTCGATATGCAAAACAGCTCCTCCACGCCCGTTTGTCAGCTTCCAGGTTCCGGCTACAAAGCCGTCAATGAGGAGGGTTGCACGGATGATTCCGTTTGACGTGAATACACGTTTGCGGTAGTTTTCGTTCATAATACGACTACGGTCCGCATAGGACAGCAGCATATTATCGAACTCACTTAGAAACCTCGGTGCAGACGGCGAGTCGGCTTCGGGCCGAGGGGCATTCGGCAGATCAAACAACTCCTCGCCTCGTTCATTTCGGAATGTGATTAGATGCGAACGAAGCGATTCGATCCTTTCATGGATTCGCGTAAGTCCTGACCATACTTGAATATCCCTGACAGTGGCAGGTCCGAATGCGGCCAAGTAACTTCGAATGAGCCCATCTAGATCTGGCGATGAGGATAGAGGTTGACCGAGCCAAGCCTCCACTGTCGTATGTACAGCTTGACCGCTCTCCCCCCATATGCCTCGAGGAGGGATTTGAACTAACGGCACCCGATTTCGGATCACAGCCGTTGCTGCTTCCGGATTCAGCCCCGGCCATTGTTCACCTAATCGCTTACCCAATTCGTTAAACGTCAGGGGCTCCTTTTCCACGATTGCCCTCCCTGCCGCAGCAAGCGCTTCTAGGTCTATCCCCTTAATGTGTTTGCCAAAGGATCCCCTTAAGCTGCGGTCCATGACGGACTGCAGCAAAGGGCGTAGTTGCAAAGCGTCGCGGGCAGAGACCAGGTGCAGGGTCGAACGCAGGAGTGCCATACGTACAACCTGTCTATCCCGCATCAGTTGGGACAGCTCTTCGTGCCGAAAACCTTCTAGCCGCGACCACAAACCGAAATAAGGGGCGTTCGGGGATTGTGCCTGTAATCCAACGAGCTTCTCGATGGCCTCTAAGACAGGGAGCTTGACACGGTGAAGCAGCATTTGCCTGGCAAGCAGCGCGCGATTCAACTCGCGGTCATTAAGTACTTTTCCGGTAGCCTTCTCGGTTGTTAACCCTTCGTTTCGCACTTTGTCCTCTGCCTCCATGTTTACAGCTCCCTTCTACTAAACCATCATTATAGACCAGTATTAACGGAATCTTCGAAAGAAAGCCTGAATGTCAGGGATGAGATGGTCCGGTGCATCCATTGCGGCAAAATGGGTTCCACGTTCAAATTCCGACCAATGCACAATATTCGTATTATCACGTTCAGCAAATCGGCGGATCGATTTGAAATCATCTCCGAACACAGCCACACCGGTTGGAGTCGTATTGGGTCCTTGCGGCTCGTGCCCCTGAATGTGCGCATTCTCGTAGTACAAACGAGCGGATGATTCCGCCGTATTCGTCAGCCAATACAAAGTGACATTCGTCAGGAAAGCATCCCGGTCGATATAATCGACATGGTCGCCAAAGCCGCAAAATAACTCGGCAATCCAAGCAAGCTGACCCGTCGGCGAGTCCGAGAGCCCGTAGGAGAGGGTTTGTGGGCGTGTAGATTGGATTGAGTTAAACCCCGCCCTTTCCTGAAAATTAGCCAGAAATTGAAGCTTCTGCTGATCTTCTTCCGATAAGTCCGCCATCTCCGCCGGGTCGCCGGAAGGGAAAGAGAACAGCTGCAGCACATGAATGCCACGCAGCCCATCCGGCTTTTGAATACCCAGTTCTCTGGACACCAGTGCGCCGCAATCGCTGCCGTGCGCACCATATTCCGCATAACCCAAGCGCTTCATTAAGACATCCCATGCTCTTGAAATACGAGCGATATCCCACCCCGCTTCGAGAACAGGTCCCGAGAACCCAAAACCAGGCACGGAAGGTATGACCAAATGGAAGGCTTGCGACGGATCGCCGCCGTGACTGCGCGGATCGCTGAGCGGACCGATTAATTCCAAGAACTCGATAAACGAACTGGGCCAGGCGTGAGTAAGCAACAGTGGAAAGGCGTCCGGTTCAGGCGAACGGACATGTAAAAAGTGAATATTGGCTCCATCGATCATTGTCGTGAATTGAGGATGCTCGTTGATGCAAGCTTCGAATTTTCGCCAATTGTATTCCTTCTGCCAATAAGCTGCCAACTCTTTCACATAGTCGAGTGAAACCCCATATTTCCAGCCTGCCTCGCCTAATGCATCCGGCCAACGTGTCCGAGCCAAACGATTCCGAAGGTCATCCAGATCTCCTTGCGGCACAGAGAGGTGAAACGGCCGGATTTCAGTGCTTCTCTCAGTAAGGATGGGTTTAGAATTCGTCATAAACAATTTCCTCCTCGAAATGGGTTCGTTTGTTGTGCTTCTATACCCATCCTAAACGAAGCACCCTGACAACATCATGTCAGGGTGCTTGAAGTGTTTATTTATTTTATGATCCGTTTCAAAGCGTCTCTGTATAAACTTGGAACGTCACGCCGAATTTGTCCGTGATATCGCCAAATCCTGGGCTGAAGGATTCCACTTGAAACGGAACATTGATTTCGCCGTCTTGCCGCAGGGCCTCAAAAATGGCTCTAGAGTGCTCGACATGGTTCGTCGTGATACAAATCGTCACCCTTTTCCCTTCCCCCAGCGGTGAACCCCCTGGCGTATCCGAGAGCATGATCTCCGCGTCTCCCACCTTTACCTTGGCGTGGGCCACCAAACGCTTCATATCGTCCGTAAATGTATTGGGCATTTCCGGCATCTCGCCGTAAGTAATCATGGAAATGACCTTAGCTCCGATCGCCTCTTCGTAGAACTGAATGGCCTCTCTCGCACGTCCCTCTAAAGTTATATAGGGAGTAAGCTGAACTGTTCTTGCATGATTTGCAGCCATGTTCATGGACACCTCTTTCCTGATTTTCGTCTATTTTTTGTTTCTTGCTTATATAGACGAAAGGCATGCAGGAAGTTCATCGGTGTCATTGCGTTGACCGCCTGAATTTAAGAATTAGGCATCCGCCGCCGTAACGGGGTTAACCGCAAAGAGAGAATGAATGTTGCCTTCCGGATCGGCAAAGAAGCCCGTGGTATGTCCCCAAGGCATCACCTTCGGCGCTGTTATTCCAGTAGCCCCTTTTAAAATAAAATCATCATACTTCTCATAGACATCCGCAGGAGTGTCACATTCAAAGTTAAGCTCAAAGGCTTGCCCTTTACGCTCTTCTGCATAAGAATGGTGGTTGTTTGTGTTATCCGCCATTAAGGGGCCCGAAAAAATGGCCAGACGCACGCCATCATTCTCAAATTCGGTGTAATGCTCTTCTGATACAATCACTTTAAATCCCAGGACATCGCGATAAAAGCTAGTCAACCTAGAAACATCAAGCGCCAAAACCGTAATTCCTTCTAATTTTACTCTCATGCCCATCCCCTCTTCCCTCCATTTGACTAAACCGGTTAAGCCCCGTTATCTACCAAAATATATCATAATCTTGAGAAGAGGGTTTCATGAGACTTGTTTCCACCTTTCAAAGCGTGTGTTATCCTTACTTGAACAGTCCTACGCGCAAACAGAATGCCGCTCCGTTTGTAGTTATATGAAGCACTGATCTGCTGGTCAAGGAGGAGTCGCCTTATGCAAGCCAACCGTCACCTTAAATCCATTCTCGCGTGGTGGAGGCCGGCTGTGTTCTCTTTCATGGACTGGGGCGTCTTCGCTCTCCGTTCTTACCATTATCTATTGCTGTCGTCCCGGTTTTTCACCGTAAGTGAACTTTCGAGCCAAACCTGGTTAAACTTCATCTGGCTGATGATTGCATTTATCGTCCCAATGCTATTCTGGTTCCCTGGGCGGCGAATGAGCAAAGGATGGTTTTGTATCCTGGAACTCTTGCTCGGAGGTTCTTATTATATAAACTCCGTCTTCCATCCGGATCTGGCTTCAAAAGCAGACTACTTGTTGCCGAGTCTTACAATGGGATATTTATTGAATAAACGTACTCTCTGGATCATTCCTGCCGTGACTTTGATTCCTTTTACTTTTCAAACCTACCTGGGATCATCTTGGGAGCAGACCCTTAGTATGGGGATAGACAATCTGTTATTCTGCTTTATCGGGATATGGGTCAGCTTCGTAGCCAAAGCGTATCATCAGAAGAACGAAATGGCCGCTGAGATCGAGCAGCAAAATAAACGGTTAACCCTCTATGCCGCTGAGATCGAGAAAATGACCTTGCTTGAAGAACGCAACCGCATGTCCAAAGAACTTCATGACACGCTGGGACACTCCTTTATCTCCCTCATCATGAGTCTGGACGCCTCCATTGCCCTATTGGATCGCAAGCCCGCCGAAGCCAAAGATCGATTAATTCGTTTAAGAGCGTTGACCGAACAAAATCTGGACGAAATGAGAAATTGGGTTCACGAGATGGGAGATGAAGACTCCAGTCTTACACAACAGGTCGAAGAGCTTGTGGAACGTTTCCGGGAGCATACGGGAATTGTCCTGAATTCGAGTCTGGTCGGTACCGAGCCACTCTTGCGTTTTGAAGGGCAACAAGCGATCCTTCGGGTCATTCAGGAGTCTTTTACAAACGCACTAAAACACGGAAAAGCGTCCCAACTGGATCTGGAGCTTCGATTTTCCGAGTCGATGCTGCAATTAATCATTCGAAATAATGGCAAACCCATGGATAAGCTGGAATACGGCTTCGGCTTGACGACGATGAACCATCGGATCGAACAACTGGGGGGCAGCTTGCGGGTTTCTTCTAAAGAGGAGAATACAACGGTCACCGAGGTTAGATGTGAAATCCCACTCAAAGGAGTTATGCGGTATGTCCAAAATTAAAGTGCTGCTTGCCGATGATCAGGAATTAATTTTGGAGAGTCTCCATATTGTCCTTTCGATGGAAGAAGATTTGGAGGTTGTGGGGTTAGCCAAGAATGGGCAAGAAGCCATTGAATGCTGTGAGCAGTCTCCGCCGGATGTGGTGCTCATGGACATCAATATGCCCGTCATGGACGGCGTTGCCGCAACGGCACGGATTAAAGAGCGGTTCCCATCCATCCAAATTATCATGTTGACCTCCTATCGCGAAGTCGAATATGTAGTGGCGGCATTAAGTCATGGTGCGGAGGGGTACCTGCTCAAAGCCATTCATCCCAAGGACTTGGCCGCCGGCATCCGGGTGGTTCATGCGGGGGGAACTTTAATCACGCAGGAGATGGCGAGTAAAATGATCAAAAACATGAGCAACAGCCCCGCCGCAGAGAGTAACGAGTACGGACTCAGTCCCCGCGAAATGAGCGTGCTGCATAAGCTGGCTTCCGGCCTGCGCAATCAAGACATTGCTGAAGCGTTGTCTCTTAGTGAAGGAACGGTTAAAAATTATGTCTCCACAATTTATTCGAAGCTGAACGTGAAAGGGAGACGGGAAGCCGCCCGTAAAGCGCGAGATTCCGGAATCATGGATCATTTATAACCCGGTCCTGACCCAATCATGACGAAACGGCACTGCCTCTTTATGACTTTTTCAGCGTATACTCCTAACCATTAAGCAATAGAGGAGCTGAAGCAAGACATGAAGAACACTTCCGCACACAAGGTAAATTCATTTATCCGTTTCCCCCTCACTTGGATGGTCGCAGGCACGATTGGGATCATTCTCGTAGATGTATTATTCCGGCTGCTAGCAGGGGATGTAAAGGGAATCACCTCCCTTCTGTTAACCCTAACGGCTAGCATCGGGGGCATCCTCGTCTATTGGCTCACGATGAAGTACTTAGCTCGTCGGTCCATTTCTGAACTATCCCGACAACGCGCAGGCGTGGAAGCGGGCAAAGGATTCCTCATCGGGGCCATCTTTATTCTAGTGTCTACTTTGATGATTGTGATTCTGGGGGGCTACTCTCTTCAATGGGCCCCTGCTGCGGATACGAATCTGATTCTACTCGCATCCATTGAAAGTGCCCTAAGCGCAGCCATTATTGAGGAGCTGATCTTTCGCGGGTTGATGTTCCAGGCGATTCGTCAATGGTTGGGTAACTGGCCGGCACTCGCCGTAACCTCCTTATTCTTTGGGGTAGCCCACCTCGGGAATACCGGGGCAACTCTATGGAGCGCGTTCGCGATCACCATTGAAGCAGGCGTCCTGCTCGGCGCCGCCTTCCTGTGGCGACGGAACCTGTGGTTTGCTATGGGGCTGCACTTTGCCTGGAATGCACTTGAAGCTTTGCTTGGAATACCTGTATCCGGTCACCCTGCAACCGGCCTGTTTACGGTAACCGTGAGCGGCGCTCCACTTCTCACCGGAGGCGATTTCGGACTTGAAGGTTCTATTGTGCCGGTGATGGTCAGCCTTCTGATTGCGATTCCGATGCTGATTGCCGCTTCGCGGAATCGGGCATCGTCAGCCCCGCGTAAGTGACTGGGCGAGACCCGTGTGATCCTATGATAAAAGGCTCTCCCGTCACCATTTAGGATGACTTGGGAGAGCCCTGCTTCGGACCTACCTGTTCATTCGATAGGGTTCTTATGATTTCATAAATCGCATCAGAAGCACTGCAATTTCCGCGCGGGTCGCCGTTCCGAGGGGGTCAAGCTCCCCCTTTCTCTTGCCGGAGAAGAGGCCCTTCCCCACCGCCCACTTCATTGCATCAGTCGCCCAATTGGAAATGTTATCTTTGTCTGCAAAGTCGGACAAATCGCCCGTCACGGAGACATCCATATGATTAAGCTGTGCGTAGCGATACAGTATGGCGGCAAGCTGTTCTCGGGTCACGGCCTGATCTGTGCCGTAGCGGTTGTTGCCATGGCCGCTCACGATGCCGTTTTGTGCCGTCCACTTGATGGCATCCGTATACCACATGCCGGAAGGGACATCCGTGAATGAATTGGCTCCAGTCACACGAGGGCTCCCAGCCATGTGATACAGAATGGTTGCGATCATGGCGCGGTTGGCTGTCGATTGGGGGCTAAAGTTCGTTTCGCTGGTTCCTAACATCAAGCCGTTCTGCTGGACATAGGCTACTGCATCAGCAAACCAGTCCTCTTTGCCAACATCGGCAAAAGTGGACCCGCTGGAAGTCCCCCCTCCAGAAGAATTGCTGTCAGTTGGGCCGTTCCCAGGTGTGCTTCCGTCGGTTGTGCTGCCGCCAGTTGGGCCGCCGCTGGATGGACCACTGCTGGATGGGCCACCGTTGGATGGGCCGCCGTTGGATGGGCTACCGCTGGATGGGCTGCCTCCGGATGGGCCGCCTCCGCCGTTGGATGGGCTGCCGCTTGAATAAGCCGTTGCAGAAATACGCACTTGGAATGGCCCTGTCGTTTGGCTCTGCGTCCCCTTTGCTACGGTGACGGTAAATACAAAGCTGCCGTCCGTACCGCTTCGATTTGCAGAAGTTCCGGCGATTGGGGCAGTGTAACTGACTTTGTTCACCGTGACCGTAACATCATTATTGTTCACCGCTACGAAGGCCAGGTGTTCAACGTAACCCTTCACTGCGGCTTCATCGCCGTACACTGCCTGTGTCGTTGCCGGATAAGCCGCCTTTTCTACCACCGTCTTGGCCGCCGCCACAATGGCGATGTCCGGGTCTGCCGTTTCATTCACCGTAATATTCAGGCTCTTGCTGTCACTAGCACTTCCCTTAGAAAGCACGACATCATATTGATCTGTACCGCTATTGTAGGTGACCATGGCCGTTACCCCTGCGGCATCGCCGATCAGCAGGCTGTTTACATAGCCTTGCACCGCCGCGACTTTGTCAGCCTGGGTTGCGCCGTAGACCACATCAACCACGCTGTCCTTCAAAACTGTCTTTGCCGCTGCGACTGCCTGCGCATGGGTAAGACCCGTGAATGGCGTTGCAGTAATGGCAATGGTTTTCTGTGTTGAAGTTTGACTCCGCAAACCCTTAACCACCGTGATGGTAAAAGCATAGCTGCCGTCTATCCCGTTCGGGTCGTCGGCATTCCCCGCCACAGGTGCAGTGTAGACGACCTTGTTCACCGTAACGATCACCGCACTATTGTTAACCTCCGCCTCAGCAGCGGCCTTCAATGCCGACTCAATGGCCGATTCGCTGGCCGCCACAGCTTGAGTCATGCTGCTGTAGCTTGCGCCTTCCGCTGCGGTCTTTGCCGCTGCCACAATGGCAATGTCCGGGTCGACACGGACTTTAAGGGTGAACGTCAGGGTCGCTTCTGGCGAAATACCGTTGCTGGCTTTCAGCGTAACAGCGTAATCACCCGGCGCAAGTCCAGCCGCAATATCCAGCTTCTTCTCGCTGTTATTCCATTGGATGTTCCCGTCCCCTGCTACTTTGGTCACCGTCGGCACGGGCATACCTGTGAGCGTATATGCCTCGGTAGAAGTCGCAGCATAGCCCTCCACAAGCTCCAACTCCTCAGGACCGGAAATACCAGGAGGAGCATTCACCTTCAGGGTGAATGACATTGTCCTATCCGGTAAAATACCGTTGCTGGCCTTCAGCGTAACGAGATATTCACCCGCCGGAAGTCCGGCAGCAATATCAAGCTTATTGGTGCTGCTATTCCACGTGATTAGATCATGCCCAGAGTCTTTGGTTATCGTTGGCATTGGAGTACCCTCGACGTTAAACGGTCCGACGGAAGTCGCTGCATAGCCCGCAATAAGGGTCCACTCGGACAGACCGGACAACTCCGGCGGAGCGTTCACTTTCAGCGTGAAAGCTCTCGTAGTATCCACCCCATAATCATCCATCGCTTTGACGGTGAAGGAAAATGTTCCTCTCGCCGACGGCGTGCCGGATAGTATACCATTCTGGTTCATAGCCAGACCATTCGGCAAACTGCCTTCTGTGATGCTCCATGCAATAGGCTGCTTGCCAGTTGCTTGGAGAGCATAGCTATAAGCTGTGTTTATCTGCGCATCCGGGATACTGTCTGTGGTGATCACTGGCGGCGCTGTTACTTTTAAGGTGAAAGTAAATGCTTCATCTGGCTCCATTCCATTGCTGGCTTTCAGTTCAACAGAATAGTCCCCTGCCGCAAGCCCAGCGGCAATGTCGACCGTGTGGTTTGCGGCATTCCATGTAAGGTTGGCATTGCCGGAAATTTTGGTCACCGTTGGCTCAGGATAACCCGTGATGGTATATGGGGTCGTGGACTGTGCAGGATAACCTTCAACTAAATGCAAAGATTGCGTTCCATTAACCCCCGGAGGTTCCGTAATGGATAGGGTAAACGTGTGCGTTGTATCCGGTTGGACGCCGTTGCTGGCCTTTATCGTAGCCGAATATTTACCTCCTTGCAGTCCGGGATCAATGAAAAACTTCTGCATACCCGCATCCCAGCGAAGCTCTTCAATGCCTGATACTTTGCTCAAAGTGTAGGGTAGTATGCCGCTGTTGACCGTGAATGGTGTAGTCATGGACAGTGCATAACCTTTCGGCAGTGTCATTTCAGTCGGTCCTGCGATGGTTGGTGGTGTACCATAAAACGGCACCAAGATCGTATTCGGCGGCAGGCTCACATTTTGTCCGGGTGTGTAAAACTTATTTACTACACCATCATACCAGCCGAGTGTTCCTGAACCTGTGCCGGTAAAATGGAAGCCGTTTGCCTCTGTGACTTCGGGAATCCGGATGTTATCATGATAGACTACTGTCGCGGAAGTCAACGTTTTGTTACCCAATGTGCCCTGACCGTCCATGTTGAATACCACGGTTTTCAAGCCATCCTCGCCCAGCGTTTCGGGATTCAGAACTTCCAGAAAGGGGCGGAAACCTACATCTGGTGAGGCGACATCCTGAACCGTCCGATTCCAATCACGCACTTTGTAACCGCCCCGTGTTGTACGGTTAGTGGGACCCATGCTAGATACGGTTTCTTGTGCTACCGAAGCGTTGAGCGGTGCATTGATATCATCGGAAGACCTTACTCCATTTTTGATGTATCCCTCATCCTTGTTTAACACTTGATCCCATTCGTTTGTTAGGGGCGTCCCTTTAATCCAGGCAGTGCTATCCGATTTGAGACCATCGCCTGCGATGCCTCCGGTTGGAACATGAAGTCTGTAATTCACATTCTGACTCTCATACGATTTGCCGGAAATAAAACCCAATGTGTTTAATGAGTCCCACGAAACCGTATGGCTTACATTGTAGTCCGCGACAAACAAGCTGAAATCTCTGGAGGTAGATGGCTGCGAATAGGCATTCACCGTTCCGGCATAGGTAAAGGGCACCCATTTCAAGCTTGTATCCGGCAGTTCGGTGTTCACCACACCCGGAATGCCCTCACCGGACAGATCAAAATAGTAGGTAATCCCCGTCATAAGATTGAGTTGCTCAGAAACAGTACCACGGACAGGTGTCAAGGTAACGCCATCTGCAAGACTAACTGTGGTTCCCGGTTCATAAACATTTGTACCATCAGACCACAGAACGCCCGGAGAGGTGTCGTTTAGCTGGAAACCGCTATTGCTATCAATGGCAGGCAATGTGAGCGTCCCTGTATAAA
>RCUU01000717.1_pt1 | contig 17572 bp, 14 predicted proteins | sample 2166211 | NCBI WGS metagenome assembly RCUU01 (sample SAMN09932620, study PRJNA488358) | compost metagenome | feature: garden; material: soil; isolation source: compost soil in phenylacetic acid-enriched culture | place: Germany: Experimental Botanical Garden Goettingen | collected 2016-01-27
CTGTGCGCCCCAGAAATGCCCACCTGCACGAACAATAGAAATATTCTCAAAATTCGTTGTAGGTGAAGCTCCGAACCCGTTCATCGGATACCCAAAATCTAACGAGCTGATCGTAATTCCGGAGTAGCAAAGTGTATCAGCAATATAAATGTTACGGAAGGTGTTTGCATATCCACCATAGACAGCCACACCAGCAGCACGCCAAGTCAAGATGGAAGTAAGGTTCTCATAGATATTGTCCTTCATATCTGCACCGCCGGAATCAATCGCCGAGAACAACGCAAAGCTATCATCACCTGTTGCCCGCGCTTCAATATTGGATACGAGGTTGTTCGTGCTTCCATTCGTCATATTGATGCCGTCTGCGAAGGTGTTACGGATTCTGGAGTTTTTAATCACCATGTAATCCGTATTTGCACCCCAGTACATACATACCTGATGTTCAGTCCAGATGTTGTCGATCGTAATGTTCGCTACATTGGAGAAATCAAATACTTTACCAGGACCGTCGATACGTGACGTATAGTTCCCGAAATAAGCGAAATTTGCAAAGGTAGATCCATTAGCAGTATCACTGGCCCGGAATCCCACATCGGTATTCTCTTGGTTAGTTGGAGCGATAAACCTTGTATACCAAGGACCAGCTCCGATGACCTTCACGGCCTTTCCGTAAACCTGGAACTTGTTAGAGGTCTGGTAGTTCCCTGGTGGCAAATACACCCCTACGAGATTTCCTGTGGTGTCCATGCGCACTTTATCCAGCGCATTCTGGACATCCTGATGCGTAAAGCCTGCAGGAACAGTATATTTAGCCGGATCTGGATTAGCAATCGGTGAAACCTGCTCTAGACTGATGAAATCAATGGCGTATTGAGAAGTGTTCGCTGTATCTTTTTGTAACCGAATCGTACTTCCTGCCGGAATCGTGCTATCAAACATAATGTTAGCTTCATCATAAATATGCCGCGGAGAACCTGCGCTTGGCGAATTGCCAGGACTTATTTCAGAGCCGTACAACCATGCATATTTAGAAGTTAAATTAATTGCCTTGTTAAAGACACCATTCACATAGATGTTAAGCGTAGCATTTGTGCCATCACCACTCGCTGAATCTGGAATCGAGAAACGAGTAACCAGAGTGTTCGTGCTGGCTTTTGTCGTGAATTCAACATAGCTTCCTGTAGTGTTCAGAGTGACTGCTCTTCTGCCTGAAGCCTCACCTGCAGGATCACCAATGGTCCGATTGGCTGAAAGCTTAACGGCCCCACCACCAATAACGCCATCTTCAGCCTCATACATGTCGTAAGGCATGTTCGCGCCTCGACCGATGAAAAGAGACTGCGTCTGAATATTATTAGCCCGTTTCACAGGCAGCTCATTAGCATCTACTGCAATTTCACTCTTCACAGTATATTTGCCATTCCCTGCTGTCCAATTGCCAAGAGCTACAGGTGCTGTGGTTACCCCACTTGATATCACGCCGTTATAGGTGCCTGTAAGAGTCTTAACTACCGCATTCGTAGTCGCATCTAAAACCGTCAGAGTGATGTTATGCGCCCCACTTGCGGAAGCTGCTGTACCTTGGTTCTTAATGGCAACTGAGAAACTTACAGTGTTGCCAGCTGCTGGATTACCAGGTGTCCAGCTGACAGAGGAAGCCACCAGATCAGAACTGGACACAGGCGCGATCATAAGGGAAGTCGGACTTATAAAGCTATTATTTCCCTCATTTGATTCAATGACTGTATTATTCTCATCGACCTTCGCACTTAAGGAGTAGGTTGCAGCATCTTTTGCGCCCATATTCAGAGACACGCTCGTTGATGCGCCAGCTGCTAACCCCCCGACTGAACTAGTGCCTACAAGGGTTGTACCCAAGTAAAAATTCACATTTGTTGCTGTGGAAGCTAGGGTGCCGATATTCTTCACTGTTGCGTTTAGAGTAATGGTATCCGTTTCTACTGGAGCTGTTGGTGTCCATGTAAGAGCTGTCACCGTCAAATCTGGATTTGCAGATGGTGTACCCATCACTTGAAATTCAGCAATTTGTCCAGCACTTGAACCAGAATTAGTAGTAAACTTCAGCTGCAATTCACTAGCCGTAGTCGTTACCGGAATCGTCACCGTATTGCCGGTTGCTGGATTAAAGGTGTACACGGTCGCAGGTACAAGGCTAGTAAAAGCCGTTGTATTCTGATTATGCCCAAGTACTTGAATGGTCTGGGTACGTGTGGACCAAGCCGAGGAGGGATTCAGCTTAAGGACAACTGATGTAACATCAGCATTGCTGCCCAAATTAACAGTTAATGTATTCGGATAACTTCCCCCTGCTCCCTCCCAATAAGTGGTTACATCACCGTCATTCGCATTTGTCTGCACAAAGGTAAAAACAGAGGAAGACGCAGTTATACCTTTGTTCAACGCCAAATTAGAGCCCGTTCCAGGGGTTGGTGTCGGTGTCGGTGTCGGTGTTGGTGTTGGTGTTGGTGTTGGTGTTGGTGTTGGTGTTGGTGTTGGTGTTGGCGTTGGTGTCGGCGTTGGTGTTGGTGTTGGCGTTGGCGTTGGTGCTGAAGATGGAGTAAGGATCAGGTTGTCCAGATTCACATTTCCAGTATCATCAGTATCATATTTATAAGTAATCGTGTTAGCACCAGCATTCAAGGCCAGCGTTTCAATCATTGTGGACCATGTGTTCCAGTTGGCCAGATTTATAAGCGAAATTTGCTTTATTTTCGTCCCATTTACATACAGGCTAATTGTTTTTGTGCTGCCTGAAGCATTTGCATATTTCAAAGCGGCATCATAGTTTCCAGCAGTGGCTACATTAACACTAAATGCAGTCGTCGCTCCTTGCGCCAGGTAGCCATCTACAAAACCGGTTCCGGTATAACCAGTATGGTCTGTATTGACTTTTGCCCCCCCGGATAAAGAGGCGTTTTCTGCTTCATATCCTGTCGTTGGAAGTGTTGGAGTGCTGCCATAAATCTCAAGTTCAGATAACTGGGCTGCTGACCATCCTGTATTTGCTGTGAAGTTCAATTTAACATATCTAGCGCTTGCAGACGTAAAGTTAATGGTTACAGTATTAGATCCACTTGCTGGATTAAATGCATAGTTGGCAGAGGCCGCTAAGTTAGTGTACGTTGAGTCATCCGAGCTCCCTTGCACCGACAAGGTTTGGGTTCTTGCTTCCCAGTTCGTCGGCAGTTTTAGAACTACCTGATTGACGCTGTTTACGTCACCTAAGTCCACTTTAATCCATTGTGGGAATGCGTTGCTTGCACTTTCCCAATACGTTCCTTGGTTTCCGTCATTAGCATTAGTTGCTACGTATACATCACCGAATGAGCTTGAAGTAATCGTCTTCCCTTGGGCTAAATTTCCCGCAGCTAAACTCACCGAGGGATATAACGCTAATTGACCTACAAATAAAATGACAATTAAAAAATACATCACTGCTGACTTACCCATAAATTTTTTAGAAGCTGCTATCATTAGAGAACCACCTCCCAAAGATTTTGTGGAGCTATGCAGCTATCAAGAATACGCTTTCAAAATAGTATTGTTATAGACATTCGCCTCCTAAAACTGATCTGATAGTGTTCCGGGAAAACTTGACAAGCCCTCTCCATTATTAGCTGCCAGTCATCCTCCTAGATCCTTGACTCTCACTTTAACAAGTCTCTGACATACCAAGTGGTTGACCACAAACTAACTAATAATGGTAATAATATAAGTTATAGGTAAGAAGGCGTCGATGGCGATTTCTATGCTTAGTTCAACCAAAATAAAAGCCTCAGAGAGGACAACGGGATGAAATCCCTTAGCTCTCTGAAGCTTCATACTATACATTAAATCTAGCCACCAGCCCCTGCAGTCCATGCGCCATCGTGCTTAATTCATTTGCTGAAGAAGCAATTTGTTCGACCGAAGCCATTTGCTCTTGCGAAGCTGCTGAGACATACTGTGTACTCGCTGCAGTTGTTTCCGAGATCTGCGTGACGCTGCGAATGGATTCCACGATCTCATCCGATGCCGCCGTAATTTCCTCCACAGCTCCAGAAACTTCCTGAACTTGTTCCGCCAGTGAATCTATAGATAAGCGAATTTCACTAAAGGAACGACCCGCTTCCTCAATTATTTCCGTACCTCCCTTTACTTCACTCATGCTGTTCAACATGACTTTCATTGCATCATCTGCTTCATTTTGAATCCCACTCGCCATTTCTGCAATTTGATTGGCGGATTCTGCGGATTGCTCCGCAAGCTTACGAACCTGGTCAGCAACTACAGCGAATCCTCTCCCCTGTTCACCAGCGCGCGCTGCCTCAATGGTCGCGTTTAAGGCCAGCATATTCGTCTGCGATGCGATTCCTTTTATGACGCCTACAATACTGCTAATTTCCTGAGATCGATTCACAAAGCCTTGAACTTGCTCGGATAAGGACTGAATGGAACGATTGATCGATTCCATTTGCTGCCCTGCAGCCTGAATGGATTCATCTCCAGCAATGGCAAACGCCGCGGAACGGTGGGAGGCTTCGGATATATCCTGTACACTGGCAGCAATTTGCCCAATTCCTAGCGATATTTCTGAGATTGTAATCGTGTTCGTCTGTAAATCATTCATCTGTTTAGCGGTTCCCGAGGCCACATCCCCCATAATATACGATATTCGTTGGGTTGCACCTGCCGTCACTCCACTATCTGAAGTAAGCTTTGAAGAGGAATCTGCCAGACTATTGGCCGATCGCTTAACCTGTTCAATCATCGTGCTCAGATTATCTGTCATTTTATTAAAATTAAACGCCAGTTCACCAATCTCATCTTTAGATCGGACGTTCAGCTTACGAGTAAGATCGGCATCCCCATCGGCAATCTCCTTCAGCTGTGTGTTCACATCACGAAGCGGTTTAATAATTCTACCAGAGATTAAGAGGGCAAGGATGACAGCGAGAATGACTGACAATCCGGTCACACCAAGGCTAGTAATCAAGGCGTTGTTGCGATGCGAATCTGCTTGACTCTGCCCATTCTGGATTTCCTCCAAGAGCATGTTCTGAAACACAATCTGAGATTCAATCATAGCGTCCAGAGACAGGTTCGTGAACTTCTTCTGCGCTTCCGGGAAATTGCCCTCCTTGGCTAAGGCAAAAGCCTCCTTCAAAACTAGCAAATAATCATTCCATTTGCTTTTTAGTTCTGTTAGTCCGGTTTGTTCAGCTTCGCTTAATTTTGCACTCTCCAGCTCTGTAATCGCATTTTCAATCAATGGAAGCATTTCTTCATACTCAGACAAATAAGAATTGCGCTCATCCTCTGTATTGCTCATCACATAACGGGCACCCAGTTCGTCTGCTGTCCGAATCTTATCCGTTAAGCCTTGAACCAGTGACAGCTTGTCCCAGTTGCGATTGACCTGATCTGTCAGTAAAGTAACCTTACCTTGAAACAATGTGTTTCCGGCTATAGCGATTAAAAAAACTACAATCACCGCAGTAAAGCCAAAGACTATTTTTCCACGAATACTTTTCGTCATCGATTTGCCTCATCTCTATGTATGTAAATCTATTTGGTACTTTTATCCTACTATCGTTTTCTTAAGGCTCTCTGAATTTGAACTGAATGTTTGCTTAAAAAAACAAAAAGACCCCTACTTCCGGCCCAGGCAGGAACTAATGGTCTTCAGAGATCTTTTTTATTCGTATAAATTTCCGTTTGCCAGCTCAGCGAGCTTCGATTCGTCAAGCACACTTAAGCGTCCTCGATTTCGTGTAATAATACCTTCATCAATAAAACGACGTACGATTCGATTCAAATGCCGATAGCTTGTACCAAGCAGTTCTGCTGTCTCTATAAGGCTGGAGGTCCTAATCTCTTCCACTCGTCGGTCACCGTTTTTATCAGCGAATAATGACATCAAATAACTGGCGAAGCGATTCTCCACCGGATACAACAAGTTAAGCGCGGAGGCTTGGCCGAGCGTATGCAATTTGTGACTAAGTTCTCCTACTAGAAAACGGAGCAAAGCTGTATTTTCCTCAAGTTCTCTCAGCAGTAATCTTCTCCCCGCAAAAAGAATCAAGCTCTCACCCACAGATTCCACTTGATTCTTAACAGGAAAGCGATGAAGCAGCTCCACATCCCCTATGACTGATATAGGATTTGTAAACCGCACCAGCATAGACTTGCCGTTTGGCAGCAGTGTCTGAATTTTAAGCTTGCCCTCGACCAATATGAACATCCCATCCAATTGATCACCAACCAAACACAGCTTTTCTTCATCCGTGTAACGTCTCAATTCCATTTTATATGTTACCAGCGGACTAAATATTCCGTCCAGACCGTTCTTCACTGCCAAGGCACGTACTGCCTCACGGTCATTTATCGTCTGCATGATGTGCCCCCTCTGTTGTTTGCTCAAATAAGTGTAAATTAGAATCCCCAACAAAAAAAGGACATATGTCCTTTTTGAAAACATAAGAAATTATAAGTTTCACACCATACTTTATACTTGTAAGGATTTCCCAATACCTCACATCACAACAGAGTCCACACTATATCGGATCATATTCACTTTGTGATCTTGTAACCAAAATTCCAGACTCCGATGATTGATTTTATCCACATACCCAATAATATCAGCCCCTTGTTCCCCTCTTTTATAATAAGAAGAGCCGTAAGCTTCAATCACAGCATCAGCAGAAGATCCCACATGGATCCCTCTGCTAGTGCTCATCTTCTGATCGGAATAGACGCTGATTAGAATGATTTGGTGATCACCACGCGCAGTAGCTACTGTTGTCTCGTTATCCAAATTATAATATTGATACCGTTCAATGTCATCACGTGGTTTAGGCACCTGGGTGAGTGATTCAAGACTCTGAAGCAGCTGAATATCTCCCAGTCGCTCCTGCTCTAGATTACTGCTGGATACGCGAGCGTAATGACTTTGCTTTGGTGCATTATATAAATAGATATGATAGATCCCATAACTTAAACCTACCGTAATAAAAATGATAATAAATGACCAACCCTTGCTAAATGGCTTTTTCCTCACTGTCCTCACACCTTTTTCTAACCTTTACTGAGCAAAATACTTCTCCAGCTCACGCTGCGCCCGATATTCCGGGAAATTAAAAGACTGCCATTTACGCTCTCGTTGAGCACCGTCCAACCATTCGTTTTTCAATAATTGATCCAGCATCCCGTCTTCCTTCCGGCTGAACTTAATCAGTGAAGGAATGATCTCCGGTGAAAGATCGGTCAAATAATCTGTGTCCAGGTTACCGCTTACCTCATAACGCTCTATATTCTTATTCGCTATAATGACATCCATCCCGATATAGTTCATAACCACATAAGAGGCTAGACCTAGCACAATATAACATTTAACCAGCGGCAAACGCGCAACGGCTATCCGCACAGCGGCAAGAATCAACAGCAATCCCATAAAAATCATAAATGCATGAACCAGGAATCGAATCATAGTATAACCATACGCCTCTTCATATAGCGTTAATCTAGTATAGGCGGAATACAACATGACAGTGGAACAGCCGACCAAGATATACAACAAAATATTAATAACTTTTTGGAGCAGCCCGTCCCTCTTTCCTTCCGATCCCAAAGCCAGCAATAAAATCACAAAATTAATCGCGGTCACCATCACTAGCTCAAAGAATCCACTACGTGCATAATCCGCATAGGAGCTACCCTCTGGCAATATCCCTTCCCAAGCTCCAAACAAGTAAGAAAATTGGACGATTACAAACAGAACATATACCGTGTTAATGGCTATAAGAATTGTCGTCATAATTACTGGGTCGACCTTAAAGGTGACAGGTGCCAGCGCAGGACCATATTCCTTTGGCTGCACATTCCAGTCATAGACCTTTGAATCTACAAAGCCCCACACTAAACCGAAAAAACCCATACCCAACAGGAGTATCCACAGCGTCCGCGCAATAATTTCACCAAATGAAATTCGATCCAACAAATTTGGCAGCCAAATGAGTACATGATGAAACACGCCATCGGCCGAAGCAAGCAGAGTAACCACAACAAGCAATATTGGAAAAGAGATCGCAAGTCCTGTAAACACTTTCCCAAGCACTTGCTTGCGCTCATTCCTCCCCTTGCTATCCCTGCTACTTTTGATCTCCTTGAACACCGTACCCCAGTGACGGAAATTCTGTGGAAGCAAGTGCTCCAGCGTATCCCAAAGCATTTTGAACTGACTCCAAGAGGGGCGTTTATCACTTAGCAAATAAGTCATATGTAATAAAATCAGTACTGGAATTACTAATAAGTTGAGCCCAAAGTAAAACAGATTATGAAATAACACATAGGTCAACGAAAGCAGGAAAATCGCTCCGAACCAGAAGTAACTGAATTTAGTGAGTTTACGCAGCTTAGCCTTAGCGAAATAAAGCATATACGCATAAAACAGACAAACAAAGATAGGATAAGAAACACCCGGCAACTTTCCGTAGAACAACAACTGATGAACAATCGCCAGTAAGAAGGCAACAATTAAAGCGGTAAGTGATCGATTAAGATTAGCCTTAAGCTCCGTTTCATCGGTCATGGTAAACACCCCCATATTCTTACTTTCTTATGCTTATTTTAAATGATAAAATAAGAAAAAAAAGAGAAAGAATTTTTTAATAATTTCCTATTTTACGAAGGGATCTAAACCATGAAGCTGCATAGCCAATACTTAAAACTACACTCTCAGTTTGGGGGAGCGACAGAAATCTCAGTTACGATGGATGAACTAGCATCGACCTTCGGATGTACACATCGTAATGCCATGCACATTGTGAATAAAATGATACAGCTCGAATGGGTGCTATGGACACCTAAGCGTGGACGCGGAAGCCGTTCCTTGTTACAGTTCCTTGTTCCCTCTGAAGAAATTGCACTTCAATCCATGATGCAGGCCATTAGCCGTAAAGATGTTCACAAAGCCATTGAAGGCATCAAAACCCATGCCAGCTCCTCCTCGCTGCAGGATACATTACAAGGTTGGCTGCTGACCTATTTTGGTCATCATTCCGAAATCCACAGTGATAAACAGATTGATACTTTGCGGCTTCCTATCACCCAGCAGCTGCATACCTTCGATCCTCTCCATATGAATCTATTGGCAGAGTCCTTTGTTTCCAGTCATGTCTTCGATGGATTAGTGAGACGCAGCGGGGAACGGGATAAGATAGTACCCAGTCTTGCTCATGCCTGGGAGGTGAATGAGACCCGTACGATCTGGACTTTTTTTCTGCGCAAAGAGGTGTTGTTTCATCATGGAAAAGTACTGACAGCAAAAGATGTAGTCTATTCCTTGGGACGGCTGATGCGAACCTCTAAGCGCACACTCTATAGCTATATTTTCAAAGAAATCCAGCGGGTTACCGCCCTAAATCCCTCTACCGTACAAATTACTCTTAAGCAGCCTAATGAGCTATTCCTCCCTTTTTTGTGTACGAGCAGAGCCGCTATTGTTCCGCGTGATTTAGAAGGAATGGACGAACTTAGCTTTGGCCGCAGACCGGTAGGGACAGGGCCATTCAAGGTTGTGGACATGAATGAGGACACTTGTGTGCTGGAGGTTTTTCCATATTACTTTCAAGGACGAGCTCATTTAGATCGCGTCGAAATCCTTTATGTCCCCTGGGATACCGAGACTAATTCCTCAGATACAGGTTCGGCTTTTCATGTGATTCAGAATCCTTCGCCCACCAATTCTTCGTCCTGGAGTCGGATTCATTCAGAGTCCTACATTCGTAAATTTGTTACCTGTAATACGCAAAAAAAAGGACCGCTTAGCGACCCCCTTCTTCGGGCAAAGATCGTATCCTGTTTAAAAAATGATGCAACATCTGAAACACATACGCCGATAGAAGATCAAAATATCACCCTGCAAATATCCACTATTCCGCAATATGCCAGCGATGCTGAATTGATTGCTACCAAGCTAGGCCGTCAAGGGTATTCATGCACGGTTGTTTCCGTCTCTCCAGAGGAATTCAAAGGTCCGGTTCGGCTGGAATCTGACCTGATTGTTTTCTCCTTATTTCGTGACGAGGATGAGCAGCTACGTTTATTTGATTTATACCTTACGCTCTCCCAGCATATAGAACCGCATACCCGTGCAGATATTGAAGGCTGGCTCTATACTATTGCAAGGGAACCAAATCCTGAAGCTAGATCCGAGAGCTTTAGGATGATCGAGAACCGTCTTCTTGAGGAGCATCATCTGCATATCTTGTATGAAAAACCTACCCAGACTGCTTATCTCCCCTCTGTCCGAGGCGTAAGCTTCAATAGTCAGGGTTGGGTTGATCTTCGACATTTATGGTTCCCGCCGCTGCTCCCGACCGACAGCACGACATGATTTACAAACTGCCATTCGATTCCCGAATCATCGGCTCAAAATAAAAAGCGGAAATCCAAAGTCACTCCGGATTTCCGCCTATCTATCATTCAAGAAGATTGCAGGGTGTCCATAAGCCCTTTCCCAATCAAATTAGCCGATACTGGCTGTTTCCCAATTTCCCTTGCCCAGACGGATAGCTGTCCTACATGATGAATCTCATGTGCGATCACATGACGCATCACTTCGCCCCAAGCATCTGTCACAACCCGGCCATCCGCAAGATGATCCTCAAAAACATTCCGCTCCAAACCCTCATGCCATGAAAGTACGAAGGGTTCCACATCGGATCGGAATCTCGCATCCAGCTCTCTCACCTGCTGCAAAGACTTATATTGCTCAAAGTCCTCCTGAAAATCCGGTTTACCTTGCAACACTTGAATCCAGCTCCACTCCACATCAACAATATGAAAGAGAGTCTTCAATATGCTGCCTACACCACCAGTACGTGTTGCAAGTAGCTCTTCTTCAGAAATACTCTCACACCATTCGTACCATTGTTCACGAACCATCCAGTTATATTTAAAGAATGTTTGCAAATCAAGACCTCCTTTTAATGGGAACTCAGATGCTTTCGGTACCCTTCAACCTTTTCATCTCTATACCCTAATGATTCATAAAATATATGTGCTTCCTTACGCTTCTCTCCAGAGACTAAGATGATATAAAAGCAGTCTCTCTCATGGGCTATTTCTTCAATGGCGAGCATCAATTTTTTACCAACACCTTGACGCCGGGCCCGCGATGAAACGACCACATTTTCAATGACCATAAACGGCTTGCAATCCCCTATGAGGTCATGACAGAGAATCCCCATCACAGATCCCATCAACTCCCCATCCACAAAAGCGCCCAACAATATGTACCGACGATCTGCCTTAATCACTTTAAATACTTCTTCGAATTTATTATGATCCGATGGTTGATCCATCAGCTCCTGATATAAATCCCCAAGTTCATGAAGAGACTCCAATTCTATTTCCTTAATTAGGACCATGATTATTCAACCTGCTTTCTTTATTTTAAGAATTTTTTTCATATAAATACAGTTCACCATTCCGTGGATAAAATATACGCTTTCCAATATAACCTCTTTGGGTCAGTTGTTGTGCTAATACCTTCATAAAAGCACCATGAGTGACCAATAGTACATTGGATGATCCAAAGTCACGTTCTATACGCTCAATAACTGCTTGTGTGCGAAGTAAAGTTGACCCTCTACTCTCAGGCTGTGAGGAATGACCCATATACCAACTGATACGTCCCAGCGCTAACCAAATTGAATGATGTAGCTTGATTCCAGTCTGCGAGTTCGCGACGATCTCGATTTCTCTTAGCTGCTTAGTATAGATAATATCGCCAGTGTAGATTTGAGTCGCTGTGTGGATAGCTCTAGGAAGATCACTGCTAAGGCACACCTCCCAAACAAGTTCTGAATCACTGAATACCCCAGACTCAATATTAGATTGATTATACACTTCTACCCATGCGTTGAATTGCTCTCCCGACATTCGCCCACTCACCGGTTGATGCGCCACTTTAAAATGTCTCACTAGTCCAATTTTCATATATGCTCCACTATTTACGAACCTTCAGTTCAAATTCATCCTTCTGCCCATCCCACTCTACAACAACCTTAATAATCGAGTCCTCGTGTTCAAATGCCCCGCTTCCGGCTCTCTCGGACTTCAACTCACTTTTTCTTACTCCCTTAGTTTCTTCTAAGGTTTTACTTTCTCCACCCGAATTTCCCTTGAAGCTATATTTAAAAGAATGGATCTTATCCAGATCTGTTTGCTCACCTTTATATTTAAGCTCAAATGTAGATTGCTGCGAGGTTTCATAATCTGGTCTTTCATCCTTCTTATCGATGAACTTCTCCGTTGCCTTTTGAACATATTCTGCCGACCATACGTCTCCCTCACCTGCAAATGTGTAATTATGTTTATAGGTAGTTGTATTGCAGGCGACAAGAAGAACTAACAGCATCCCAGACAGCACCAGTATATGCAGTTTCTTAATCATCAAGAGCTCCTCCTGATTCCTTTGACTTTAAATCGTTCAGCACGACTTCAACACGTTCTTGAACCGTTAAATCTCCCTCTATTCGTAAAATAGGACATTTCAACGCGCACATCCATTCCTCATGCAGGACTTTGCTTCTGACTTCAACGCCAGCGGTATCATATAAAGCGGCCCACTCCATAAAAGTCTGGTTCGCTTCGTATTGACTTCCACCTGGTAAAATATCGTCACCATATCTCTCATATTCTCTAACCCTCAAACGATTCAAACGGATCTCCTGCGGAATCCACAGAAAAATTACCAAGTCAAAATAAGGCCGAAGTCCATCCCCCCAGCCGCAAACGGCACCGCTCAGAATCCATGGCTCCTTATGGGCTAAGTCCCACTTAAGTCTTGTTAATCTATCGTTGATTTCAGTCTGTTTAGTGTATTTATACTCCCAGAAATAGTCATCACTATCCAACTGAACATGAGGTAACACCTTGGCTAATTGCTGACCTAGTGTACTAGTTCCTACTCCAGATGCACCCATGATGTGAATTCTTCGCATATATTCCCTCCAGAATTAACCTTTTCATCTTGGAATATTACTGAGCATTCGTAGCTAAAAAGCGAATCGTAACAGTTGTCCCTTTACCTTTAGCGCTATTATAATAGATTTCCCCATCGTATTTTTCTACAATATTAAAGCAGATCATTAACCCTAAGCCGGTTCCATTACTTTTTAAGGAATAAAAAGGGGTGCCTAGTGACTTAACCTCTGCCTCAGACATTCCACTTCCTTCATCAATGATGGTGATCTCAATAAAATCATGATTTCTATTTGCTTTGACGGAGACGGATTTCCCTACATCCGAGGCTTCTAGTGCATTTTTTATAATATTAATGAGTAGCTGCTTAAACTCAATTTTATTAATGGAAATAAAGCAATCTTCCTCTACCTTTATATCAATTTGATTATCAGAGAGCATGGCATAGGAATGAAGCAGTCCCGTAACACTTTGAAGAACCTCCTTCACATCTACCTTCTCAAGTCTTTGATCTCCATTGGGTTTGGATAAGGTTAGAAATTGAGAGATAATCTGTTCTACTGTATTTAATTCATCAATCATTAAGTTGAACTTGCTTTTGTTAGGATCATCAAATGAAGCATCTTCTTTGAACAATTGCAGAAAACCTCTAACCACTGTGATTGGATTTCGAATTTCATGCGCAACAGCAGCTGTTAATTGACCTACCATCTTTAGACGCTCGGATTGCTGTAATTGTTCATAATACAGTTGCTGCTTTCTCATCCGCTTAAATGATAAATGGAAAATAAAAAATAATAACGCTTGAACAGCTATTATATTTATAAAGTTGCCTACAATGTCACGATGTAAATAAGTATATAATTCACCTTTATCAATAAAGATAACATAACTAAAAGTAATTACCATTAATATCCCATTTATAATAAAGGAAAAGTAGAACAATTTTAAATCGAAAAATAGAATAGAAAGTGCAGGAATAAGACAAATCAAAATATAAGTGGTCCACGTTTGAGGATATAAAAAGAAAAGCGTATAGAAGTAAGCAAATCCAAAAAGAATGATGATTTTTCTAAAGGTATGCGTCTCATATTTAGGATAGATCCATAAACAAACGGAAAGGGACATTACACATAAAAAATGTACAATGTATCCAAAATTAATTTCATTCAATTCTGTTGTAGATAGTATTAATCCAAATATCATAAGAATAATGTTTAATATCATTACAATATAATAGATTTTTCGGTTCACCTGACTATAAAACTCTTTCATGAATTCACCACTTCTAAATGAATTTAACCTTTGATAGAATAATACCTTCTAGAGGTAAAATTTAAGGGCACCCGCTTGGATGCCCTTTCAATATATCATTGCATCAATCTTATTTAATTGATCATATACATTATAGTGATTATATCAGCCACTTTACTAAAATTATATACTTTTAGTCCTAATTATGATATGACACCCAGTTATGTGTCAATGCACAAAAACAGACTGCTCTCTCACTAAGCAAAGCAGTCCATTTATAGTTTCTCTTTTATTCCATATCCTTAGCAATATCCTTAGGAATCCGGCGGGCTACATTCGTTGCAATAGCCGCGTGGATCACTTCCAGACGCACTAGCTCTACCACTTTTTCGTTAAAAATACTTGGGATCACGTATTGCTCATTTACTTCATCCGGATGGACGACTGAAGCAATCGCTTTTGCCGCTGCCAGCTTCATTTCAAGATTCACAGTTTTTGCTCTGCAATCCAATGCACCACGGAAGATCCCCGGAAAACACAACACGTTGTTGATCTGATTCGGATAGTCACTTCTTCCTGTCGCTAACACCCGAACAAAAGGCTCCGCCAATTCTGGTTCAATCTCTGGTGTCGGATTAGCCATTGCAAACACAATATTATCGCTAGCCATGCTCTTGAGATGATCAACGGATAGAATACCACCACGTGATACCCCAATAAAGACATCTGCTCCCCGCATAACCTCCGTCAGTCCGCCTTCAATTCCTTCCGGATTAGTTAAGTCAGCAAGCTTCCGCCATTCCTGATTATCATACTGAAGATCTTTTCTAAGCACACCTTCACGATCTACAGCATAGATATTACGCGCTCCTGCTGCTAGAAGCATATTACAGATAGACACCCCTGCCGCACCTATACCCACAACGACAATTCGAACATCTTCGATAGATTTATCTACTACTTTAAGTGCATTCAAAAGACCAGCCAATACTACAACAGATGTACCGTGCTGATCATCATGAAATACAGGAATGTCCAGCTCTTCCGCAAGCCGGCGTTCAATCTCGAAACAGCGCGGAGAACTAATATCCTCTAAGTTTATTCCCCCAAAACCAGGAGATACTGCTTTTACAATATTAATGATTTCATCCGTATCTTTGGTATTTAAGCATAGTGGAAAGGCATCGATGTGCGCCAATTGCTTAAACAGCATAGCCTTACCTTCCATAACAGGCATAGCTGCTTCCGGTCCGATATCTCCTAGTCCAAGCACTGCTGTACCGTCTGTAACGACAGCTACTGTATTACGCTTCATCGTCAAAGAATAAGCTTTGTTCGGATCTTCGGCAATCGCTGTACATACTCGGGCAACTCCCGGCGTATACACTAACGATAAATCCTCCCGATTTTTGATAGGCATTTTGGGTGTGATTTCAATTTTTCCGCCTATATGAGCTAGAAATGTTCGATCTGACACATTGATTACTTTGACCCCTGGCATCTTTGATAGTATAGACATGATTTCTCCATTCGCAGCATCTTGCACGTTTATTGTTATATCTCGAGTTGTTACATCCTTACCTGCACGGATCACGTCAATAGCGACGATATCTCCACCTGCAGCGGCAATTCCTGAAGCAACATCACCAAAAGAAGCAACTGATTTCCTAATTTCGAGCCTGACAATCATCGTTGTTGCAATAGCCATGAATTTGCCTCTCTTTCTTCAATCCTAAGATTTCAAATACACTATACTATACCATTTAAACAAACTTTCATCCTATTGAATAGATCACCTAAGTAATTTTCTTCAACAGTATTCCCTTCGACATGCTGAAGTAAGATCCCTCCTTTTCCTTTTCCACGGTGAGAGTTTGATTATAATGTTACAATTAACAATTAAGGAGTCATTCTCTGAATCTCGCTTGCTTTATATCATAGACAATGACAAGTTGACTGGGCAGAATAAATATTATATACATGTCTTACCTATAACGTAGTTGAAGGAGATTACACTTATGACAGAATCATTTCAAGCATTGGTTGTGAACAAAACAGAATCATCGTTCTCTGTCACTGTTCAACCCATTTCCTTAGAAGATCTACCTGCTGGAGAAGTCGTAATTAAGGTTGCATACTCCAGTGTGAACTATAAAGACGGATTAGCGAGTATCCCGAATGGGAAAATCTTGAGGTCGTATCCATTTATCCCAGGCATAGACTTATCCGGTATTGTAGTATCCTCCACAGACGATCGGTTTTATGAAGGGCAACAGGTTATTGCCACTGGGCATGGTATTGGTGTATCTCACTTTGGAGGGTATAGCGAATATGCACGCATTCCTGCCGCTTGGATCACTCCACTTCCGGATGGACTTACATTAAGAGAAGCCATGATCTATGGTACAGCTGGATTAACTGCAGCCTTGTCCATTCAAGCCCTGGAAGATCACGACTTATCACCGGACAAAGGCAAAGTGCTCGTAACAGGAGCGACCGGGGGTGTGGGTGGTTCGGCTATCGCCATGCTAAGCACAAAAGGCTACAGCGTAGTGGCCAGCACCGGTAACGCGGAAGCCACCGATTATTTGAAAGCACTTGGTGCGGAAGAAGTCATTTCACGCGAAGAGATTATTGGCGAATCTAGTAAACCTTTGGACAAACAATATTGGCAAGGGGCGGTGGACTCCGTTGGCGGAAACACGCTTGCCGCGATTTTGAGTAAAGTCTCCTACAGAGGTTCTGTTGCTGCAAGCGGCCTGACTGGAGGCACTTCTGTTCCAACTACTGTCCTTCCGTTTATTCTTCGGGGAGTTAACCTGCTCGGCATTGATTCCGTAGATTGCCCTGCTGAGCTTCGCGAAAAGGTATGGGCCCGGATGGCGACCGATCTGAAGCCTGCACAGCTTGAGAGCCTTGTAGATCGTGAAGTCACCTTGAATGAATTGCCGCAAGCATTGGAAGATATTCTGCGAGGAAACACACGAGGCAGAGTGCTTGTCCGTTTATCGTAAGCTATACCAAGTAAACCTCCCGAGGGTATAATCTCGGGAGGTTTTTTTATGATTACTCTTGAGGATTCGAATATTGATAATTCGGCTGTTGTTGTACATAAGGCTGTTGGCGATAATGCTGTTCATAGCCTTGATTGTAGTATCCTTGCATTGGATAAGGCTGATATGTGAATGCCTGTATTGCTTGGGGCATTTGTGAAGAGATCGGGATGGGTTGAGCTTGCATATGAGCATATGGCTGCATGTTAGGTTGCATATTTTGATGCATGTTCGGATGCATGTTAGGTTTCATATTTGCATGCATATTCATATTC